>ERZ1090881.1060-NODE-1070-length-12161-cov-5.704940_pt1 | contig 12161 bp, 14 predicted proteins | sample MGYA00478470_ERZ1090881 | MGnify/ENA primary metagenome ERZ1090881 (study PRJEB33644, sample SAMEA5815736) | chicken gut metagenome | biome: Chicken; feature: Gastrointestinal Tract; material: Caecum | place: Ireland | collected 2019-01-01 | study: A study of...
GGCTTTCTGGCCAAACTGTCAAATAAGCCTGTTGACGAGGTCTTGAAAAAAGTAACAGAAACCAACAATGACGCTGGTTGAAAAAACGGAGGATAAAAAAATGGAAAATATAAAAAACAATCGAGGAGCTGCTCGAACATAACAACGCCGCGCTTGAAAGCGCAAAAACTGTCGTTGCACAAGCCACGGCAGTCAAAAATAAAATGCTCGTGATCATCGGCTACTTGACAGCCGAAGACGAGCTGTACAAAATCAAACGGCAAAACATTGTCGTTCTGCCGGTAAATGATAATGCTACCTTGAAAGATGATGAAATGAACTATAACAGCTTTCACGGAATTAAAATCAGCAAACGTAAAGATGGCAGATGGCAAGCTCGCATACCTCTTGGGCATGGTGAGCGCCAATATATTTATGGCAACACGCAAAAAGATTGCTATGAAAAACTAAAAGAAAACATTAACCTGAACAACATCAAAGTCGACAAGGACTTGTCTTTGTTTGAGTACTGGGAGCAATGGTACAACAAATACAAGCTCCCGTTTTATTCAAAAAAAACATTGCACAATTATCAAAGCGTTTTTGAAAATCAAATCAAGCCGAATTTCAAAGACAAAAAAATCAAGGCGATAACTGCACTTGAAATCAACATGACTATCAAAGATTTGAAAAATACACGCATGAAAGAATTTACCTGCCAATACCTGAGAGAGCTTTTCAAGCAGGCATATCGCGATAAAAAAATCAAAATCGATTTTTGGGAAGAAATCCGGACATACCATCACAAACGAAAAGAAGGCTGCGCGCTAACTCAGAGCCAACGCAAGATACTTTTTGAAAAAGCGCGCAACACGATATACGATATTTTTATTTTTTATCTTTTCACCGGCTGCCGACCTGCCGAAGGTCGCAAAGTATTGAAGTCAGATTTTGAAAACGGTATGCTGCATATACACGGCACAAAGACTGAGAACTCTGACAGATGGATCCCGGTACTTCAACCTGTGCAAGAAATATACGATCGATACAAAAAAACAAAAACAAAGTCATTGTTTGATATTTCAGAAACCACTTTAAAAAGACGGCTTACAGACTTCAAAAAAATCTGTGGATTTAAGTTTCAAACGAAAGATCTGCGAACAACGTTTGCCACAATGTGCGCTGAAAAAGGTGTTGCGCCTAAAATTATTGCAAAATGGTTGGGGCACACCACCACGAACACCACAAACAAGTATTATATAAAAGTCCTTGACGACTACGAAAAAGAGCAGGCAGGCCTGCTTGACACCAATTTTGACACCAACAAAAGTGAACCAGAAAAGTAACAAAATGCAGCAAAATCTATATATAGTGTTTATAAAAAATAAAAACCATATATATAGTGTTTTGTTGTATCGGTAGCCCCTGTTAACCGATAGGCCGTAGGTTCGAATCCTACCTGGGGAGCCAATTAGATGCACGAGCGCTGTCCTGCATCTTTTTTTATTTTACCAATTTCACGCCTTTATTATTGAATAAGCTGCGCGATTTCTTTTGGTTTCATTCACTTACAATACGCTTCATGATCACTTGAAACTTGGAATCCAAGGCCAGAAATAAAACGCCATAAAGTAAAAATATTTTTCATTGTTGCAAATTTGAAATAAATGTGATATAATATATAGTGAAGATGCAGTATTCTAGTCAATTCGACTCGCTAGGAAGACGAAGTAATAGCGTCAACGGGCATATCGATGAAGTTTCTGGTGCCTGCCTTGGTTGCCCAAACCGGGGTGTGTGCTGGAAGTTAAGATTATTGGGCGAGCTGTAATGGCATACAGCATGACGACCCAATTTTCGCGGAGACCCAACAGGGTGCAAGCTTTTGAGCGAACACTCTCTGGGAAAGAACCTGCATTGCGGTAAGAGCCGTGTGCAGCGTAGCCTACTTTGAGTGGTCATTTCGGGATTAGGTATCAACGCGTCAACTCTATTGGCCGATGGGGCTGCCGCCTGCCTATGAAATTATGACTGCAAAACAAGAGAATAGCGGGAAAAATTGTTAAGGAAAACTTCTAGACTGTTGCATTTTGCAGGCAGAAACAGGATTATAGTGTGATCTCAGTGGCGATTCGGTGTTATTTCTTGCTTAAAAGGAAACTGCTTCTCTGGTGACAGAAAGTGCGAGAATGGGAAATCCGACCGAACCTATGACACAAGGTTTACTGATTTTGCTGTCTTCAAAAGAGCCAATCATGGCTCTTTCTTTTGTATACAGTTGTCTTGCGAACCTGTTTGTTGCCTGAAAATGCTGGGGTTTTGATGCGGTGATGAATTCTCACTGCCGCCACCAGAACTTTACCAGGCGGCAGGCTTGCCCGTGGTGGCGGCGTACAGGTTTGCAGGCGCTGAAAAGGAGAATGAAAAAATGTCGACGTCAAAAAAACAGTCGCCGTCAAGATTTAAAAAATATTTCAGATGGCCTCTTTTGGTGCTTGTAATATCTTTTACCATGTCCATGGCTTTTGGTGTACTCAGCGAAATCGCTCTGTCTGGCGCTGGTATTGCTGTTTCAATCATTGTAATTCTGGTCTTTGCTGTCGTGGCAATCATCACTGACATGATAGGTGTTGCCGTGACCGCCTGCGAAGAAAAACCTTTTCGCGCAATGGCCTCGAAAAAAGTTCGCGGCGCAAAAGAAGCCATTATGCTCCACAAAAACGCTGACCGTGTGGCAAGCATTATTGCCGACATCGTTGGTGACGTGTGCAGCATTTTGAGTGGTGCGGCTGGTGCAACAGTGACTGCTGCGCTAATAAATGATTCAATGTCTGAATTTCTAACAATAATCATCGCTTCGCTTGTATCGGCAGTGATTGCTGCTCTGATTATCTTTGGCAAAAGCCTGATGAAAAGATACTCTCTTGACCACTGTTCCCAAATTATTCTTGTGCTTGGTAAAATATTAAGTGTTTTTCACCCTCAGCACAATCAAAAGAAAAAAGCCGAAGATGGCAAAAAAGACGATGGCTCGGACCCAGAAAAACCAGACGGGCAGGAAATGGATGATACCGCGAATATTCAAGACTCTGTTTCCAAAGAAAATTCTGCTGAAAGCGCGGAAAGCAACAATAGAGCAGAAAAATCAGCCACTCAACTTGATACCAATATGCAAATTGAAGAGACTGATATTACTGATGAAGACTCTGAAAAATAATTAAAAAAACTTTGCAGTCATGAAGTGCACAAAGTAAACTTGTGTTTTCGCTTCAATAATGCAAAGTTTTTTATTGCCATAAAACATAGGCTGTGGTTTGCCCATCGCCACCGACAACATCTTGATCGCCTTCCTCAGGCAAAGCGTCCTCAATCTGCTGATTTTGGTCTTCCATGTCTTCAAGCTTTTGCTTTTTAAAGTTCAGCACAATCGAAGTGATGACCACAATCGCAATAAGCAGCACAAGCCCAATAACGATGAGAAGGCTATTTCTCTTTTTTAAGTTTTTTTCTTGCAAGGCGAATCTCCTTGAAAGAATTATACCATTTTTTCACGCATTTTGTCCACAATATTTTTGACAAAAAGCGCTGCAAAACAAACCCTAGGAAAAACGCAAGCAGCACAAATAATCGAAACTGCCCATAATTTACTTGCAAATTGACCAGGAAAAGAAGGACAAATGAAAAAATAGTGGCAAGAAAATCAAAAAAAATCTTTGAATGCTTGTCGTTGCCGCTTGCTAACGCCAAAAAGCCAAACAGGTCAAACAACGCTCCGCTCATCAGACCTGTCAATGCAATTACAAGAAAAACAAGTGGCTGAGATAGTGTCGGATACAGCACTATTTGAACAGCCTTTTCAGAAGTGGCACTTTTTTCACGCTGGCTTCAAGTTTGATTATCGCAAAGTTGCCCTCAAAGACCACCTCGCCTTGGTCAAGGTTCAAGCTTTTCACCTCTATGTTTGTGCCTGTGACAACAATAGCTTTTTCACCAGTTTCAACAGCGGCCTGCGTCGGCGTTGATGAGATGATTTTTGTTGCCCCTTTGATGGTGAGGGTGTTGCCCTCTAAATGCAGTAAGTTCATTTTCTCCTCCTAAATTGCCCGCCTTAAAAAACGGCAAGCAAAACTAATATATACTATTCAAAAAAGCATGGCAAAATGAATGGATTTTTTGGTCCAAATATTGTACAATAGTGACATGGAAAAAATAACTTTTACAGTGGACAAAGATATGCGACTTGTTGACGCACTGACAGGCAAAGGCTTTTCCTTTGGGCAAGCAAATAAGCTGGTCAAGAATAAAGATGTCCGCGTCAACGGCGAAAAGGTTTCTACAAACATCAAGGTGTGCAGCGGCAGCGAAATTATTGCATTTTACTCGGGCGAAGTTGCACCGAATGAGCAGCAAATTGAAGTGGTCTTTGAAGACCAAAACATTTTGGTTGTCAACAAGCCCGACGGCATTGAAGTCGAGGGCAAAGCGGGCGTTGCAGAAAGGCTTGGCGCTTTGGCAGTACACAGGCTTGACCGAAATACGACTGGGCTTTTGGTACTTGCAAAAAATCCCAGCGCTCAACAGGCGCTGTTGCAGGCGTTCAGACAAAAACTTGTTGAAAAACGCTATCTCGCCGAAGTAGTAGGCGCGACCAATTTTCACAATCAAAAACTGTCCGCCTTTCTTGTGAAAAACGCTGAGGAAAGCAAGGTGAAGATCTTTTCATCACCAGTGAAAGGCGGCGTAAAAATATCAAACATATTCAATACCGTTAAGTCCTCGACAGGCGCAAGTGTCGTTGAAATTGAGCTTTTGACAGGCAAAACCCACCAAATACGCGCCTACCTCGCCTTTCTCGGTCACCCAATCATTGGCGACGGCAAGTACGGCAAAAACTCTGACAATAAAAAATTCAAAAAGCGTCGCCAGCAGCTTCACTGCTACTTTGTGGCCTTTTCAAAGCTTCCCCCGCCCCTTGAATACCTGAGCGGCAAAAGCTTTAGCGCCTATCCTGACTTTTTCGTAAAAAAAGATTGAAAAATCAAAGATCAAACAAAGGATTTTTAATAAATCAAGCCTCTAATTCTTGCTTTATATTTTTATTTTAAAAACGCGCATTTCCCAAAGCTCTTTTTTACCAATCAATCATGAATTGTTAAAACAAAAAAGCCTTGCCAATAAAGCAAGGTTTTTTACTAAAACTGCATTCGGAAAGCTGGACGCGCGACCGCTTCATTTTTTACTTCCACATTTGAAACATAAGCGCCTATACCCGTAGTGTGTTGAACCATACATGCCAGATAATCTGGACTTGTACTTGCCTTGCATGGTGAGCGTAGCCAGTAATTTGCATTCCATGAAAGTATATCGCTAGGAGACAACAAATTAATTGCTTCAACGCGTGAAAGTAGCCAAAATTTATCAACGGTGTTTTCGTTGCACTTATACGCATCATCAGCATTGGTTGTGTCTGGAATCGACGTTGTTGTGTATGTGCCAGAACTTTGATTGTAGACATTTTCTTGATACAAATCCCCCAAGGTTCGACCTATTATTTTTTTGTAGATCAGATCATTTTCTATGTCAATATTGAAATCTGCATACATGCTTGAAGAATCGCCGTATGGTCTAGTAGTTGCAGAAGTTGTCTGAAAACTTTTTTGCACATAATCTCCATTTATATAGTGTCGTATTGTGCTTAAAGCATAATCGTCTGCAAATGAGGTCAGTGACTGTAATCCATATAGCTGGTGATAAGCATAATTGCCACTTACAATGTAATCATTATTATACGAACATACATTAATTCCCAATCCATCTTCCTCTCTTTCAATCACCGTAGTGTCTGTTTCGAGAATAAAATAGCCAATTTCTCCCGTTAATCCAACTGGCGCCGTGCTTGAAGAGTATGTGTAAGGCGTTGTTCCATCCGGCGAAATGTATCGCCATTTTATATACTCACTGCCTGTCGTTGTGGGAATTGTTCCCATTTCGACGTACCAATACGCAGAGCTTTGCTGTATCAATCTTTGCATTGTTCGAAAGGTGATTGTCAAGCTGATGCTGCTGAGATTGACCGAACTTGAGCCTTCATTTTCCATTATGATTTTGTAGGTAGCACTTTCACCGTGTAGTGCACTTTCAGTAGGATTTTTATCTAGAAAAAGGCTTGTGCTGTTGATTATAACCCCATTTGGCTTGGTGTATGAAAGCTGAACTTTTACATATCTGTCACTCATCAGCGAGGTCATATCCAAGAACAAATAAGTTTTTCCGCTATTAGCATACAGTGTTCGATCTGGAAGAGTTATCTGAAAACTGTCTGTAAGATATGTATTTGAATATTCAGTCAATTCTATTTCATATCCTTCGTAATCACCTTCTTGATATTTCACTCTATGCAAAAACACCTCAGCGTCTGAGGTGACAAACCCAATGTTCCCAGTTAAGGACAGATTGGAATTTGATATTGCAAGCACGCCCACTATCATTGTTGAAAGCGCTATTGTAAAGGCTATCGCGATCGCAGTCAGCTTGATTTTGATGCTCATTACTCCCCCTAATCTTTGGTTTGTAGTATTTGCAAGGATGGCAAAACATATTCTTTTGAATGAATATGCCAGCAATTTATGCCAAATATCTTTGTTTTGGTTATTTTACCGCGATTTTGCACGCTTTGTCAAATAATTGATGGCTCTTTTATGCATTGGCAAGCTTTTCAGCTCTGTCTTTGAGGGTAAGCGCATCTATAAAGATGTCAATGTCGCCATTAAGAACCCCTTCAAGATTGTATGATGTAACATTGACGCGGTGGTCTGTCACTCTGCCTTGTGGATAGTTGTATGTTCGCACGCGCTCGCTGCGGTCGCCACTGCCCACCTGGCTTTTGCGCTCGGCTTTGTATTCAGATTCAATCTGGCCTTGATAGTAATCGTACAATTTTGAGCGCAGTATGCTCATTGCCCGCTCACGGTTTTTCATTTGGCTGCGCTCGTCTTGGCAGGCAACAACAATGCCGGTTGGCAGATGGGTTATTCGTATTGCAGACTCTGTCTTATTGACATGCTGGCCGCCCGCGCCTGAGGAGCGGTATGTGTCGATTTTCAAGTCCTTGTCTTCAATTTCAAACTCGACATCTTCAATCTCGGGCAGAACTGCCACGGTTGAAGTTGATGTATGTATTCGTCCCTGGCTTTCTGTTTCAGGCACGCGCTGAACTCTGTGAACGCCGCTTTCATATTTAAGCTTGCTGTATGCGCCTTTGCCTTTAACCATAAAGGTGATCTCTTTTATGCCGCCAAGCTCGGTTTCATTAATGTCCATGACCTCAACTTTCCAGTGCTTTTTGTCGGCGTACATGCTGTACATGCGGTAAAGCACACTGCAAAAAAGTCCGCTTTCCTCACCGCCTGCCGCCTGGCGAATCTCAATGATGACGTTGCTGTCATCGTTGGCGTCTTTTGGGAGCAGCAGAACTTTGATTTCCTCAACTTCTTTTTCAATTTCGGTTTTCAAGCGCGAGATTTCTTCATGAAACATCTCTTTGATATCGTGGTCGGTCTCTTTTTCAAGTTCGGTCTGAGCTGAAAAAAGCTCATTCTGCAATTTTTCAAGTCGGTCATGAGCGGCAACGATATCTTCCAGGCCGCTGCGCTCTTTGACCAGTTTTTTCCACTGTCTGTTGTCGGCGATTATTTCAGGGTCTGAAACAAGCCGTGTCAGCTCGTCAAACCGCTCTTTTGTCCGTGCTGTTTTCTGCAATATTTCACTTGCAAGTTCTTCCATATACTATCCTCTCAATTTTGTTGTAATCTTTAATGGTTTCAATGTCCTCAAAGCCGCAGTTTTGCATTATCTCTCGCACCACGTCTGCCTGCCCCTGTCCCACTTCAAAGAACAGATAGCCACGCCTATGCAAATGTTTTGGCGCGTCCTGGGCAATGCGGCGATAAAATTCCAGTCCGTCTTCGCCTCCGTCTAGCGCGATGCGCGGGTCATATTTTTTCACCTCTACGTCAAGCTTTTCAATATCTTTTGACTTGATATATGGCGGATTTGAGATGATTATATCATATTTTCTGCTTTTTTTCAAGCCTTTGAAGAGGTCGGAGTGAATGAAGGTCACCTTCGCTGAGTTCTTCAAAGCGTTGTTTTCGGCAACTGCGAGCGCCTGTTTGGATATGTCTGTCGCGGTGACCGAGGCGTTTGAGTATTTGGCGATTGCGATTGCTATTGCGCCGCTGCCCGTACACAAATCAAGGACTCTGTCAAAGTCAAGGTCGCGAATCTTTTTGAGCGCGGCTTCGACAAGCAGCTCGGTCTCCATGCGCGGCGACAGCACTTTGCGATTGACGTCAAAGCGCAAACCGTAAAATTCAGTAAAGCCGAATATGCTTGAAAGGGGCTCGCCTTTTGCCCGTCGTTCGCAGGCACGCATGATGTCACGGCTTTCTTTTTGTGAAAGGTTGCGGACAAGCTTGATTTCGGCGCGGTTTTTGCCCAGCACGGTGGCGATAATCCATTCAAGGTCGCTCTGGTCAAAGCGGTCACTGTTTTTCAGCTTGGTTTGCATTTCAGCTTGAAGCGCCGACATCGACACTCTGCCCGTGCCCGCCCTTTCAAAGTTCTCATAGTTTGTAATTTCAATCTGCGCCACTTTCATTACCTCTTCATGCGTGATATTCGCCTTCATGCAAACCAGCCAGTTTGTCAGCATGGCCATGTCTTTGAGGAAAGTCGCTTTGGCAGTTGTGACAAACCTCAGCCCTTCATAAATAAGGGGTAATAAGCCCAAAAAGATTGCCAAATTGATGGCAAAGTTTGCAATGAAGTTGATATTGATCGCAATTAATGATATCACAAATGTAGAAAATAAAAAAACATTTGTAAGGAAATTCAGAAAGTTGAGCGGATAGGTGCGGCTGCGAAGTGTGTCAATACGGCTGCCTGCAAGATACTGGCTGCCCGCGCCATTGAAGCTGTAAAGCCCGCTCATGAAAGGGGCAATTCTCAAAAGCGACAGAATAACGTACACTATCGCAAAGCGAATGAGGGCAATCATGAAGGCGCGAAAATAGTATGAAGTGAATTTGCCAAACGCCCTTTCAAAAAGATATGACGGCAGCATGCCCAGCCCCAAGAAACCAAAAAGAAACCCAATCAAAAGGGTTGCAAGCAGCATCACATATCCAGACGCCAGCGTAAAGCTTTTCGCCTTTTTTGCCAAACGATTTTGCTCCTCTTTCTTTGCCGCTGTCCCGCCCAGAGCAAGCGAGGTGATGATGCACTTCACATAAAGATAGATGCCCATGAAAAAATACACAAAGCCGCGCAAAACAGGCAGCTCGAAAAATTTAGGTCCGCTTTTAATCAGGCTGCCATCGACGTGCTTGTTGCCGCTTGAATCAATTACGCTGACGCACAGCTTGCCGTTTTCATAAAGGCCAACTCCATTATCCATTGGGAAAACAATCTTATCCATAATTTGATTATTGCCCAAAACCGCCAAATTTATTGCCATTTTCTGTGATATGGCAACTGTTTTTTCTGCAACGACAAATTTTCAGCCACATGAGCGCGACAAAACCTGTCCGCCGCGACAGGCAATAGCAAAAAAAAAGGCCACCTGGAAGTCGCGGCGATTTCTCGCCAAATCCATGTGGTCCTTTTTAATGCAATTTTCTGAACTTAGGTCAAAATTATTGCAAACCATATTTTTTGTTGAATTTTTCAACGTTACCGCTTGTGTCAACAACCTTTTTCTTGCCTGTGAAGAATGGGTGGCACTTGTTGCAAATGTCAATGCTGAGTGTGTCACCTTTGCAGTTTGACTTTGTTTTGAAAGTGTTGCCGCAGGCACAAGTCACAGTAACTTCATGATAATCTGGATGAATTTCCTGTTTCATATTTGCCTCCTGTAAATTTTATTTTATTTGCGCTGCACTTGCAGCGATTTGGTTTTAGTCACCTACATATGGCAGCAGAGCGATATTTCTTGCACGCTTGATTGCTATGCAAAGCTCGCGTTGATGCATGCTGCAAACACCTGTTTGACGTCTTGGCAAAATCTTGCCTTTCTCAGTGATGTATTTTCTGATTTTTTGAACGTCTTTATAGTCGATTGTCTTTTCGCCTGCTACGCAAAAAGCACAAACTTTTTTCTTTGAAGGCTTGCGGAATTTCTTTACCACAACCTTTTCTTCTGTTTTTGTTGCTTCAGCCATTTTACACTCCTTTTATTTTTTTGTACGCCGCATTTTTACTGCGCACTTCATTTAGTTTTAGAATGGCAGGCTGTCATCGTCGATTGGTTCAAGCTCGGCAGTGCCCTCTTTTGCGCTGCTGCTGCGAGAGCTGCCGCCCATCATATCGCCACCTTCAACGGTGTCTGATGAGTTGCGTGAATTGAGGAATTCAACTTCCTCAGCAATGATATCTGTCGAGTAGCGTTTTGTGCCATCACTTGCTTCGTATGAAGAGTTTTGCAAGCGACCAACAACTCCGCACTTTGAACCTTTCTTCAAAAATTTATGACAGTTTTCTGCCTGTCCACGCCAAACTGTAATGTTGAAAAAGTCTGCCTGTGGACCATTGTCGGCGTTTGAAAAGCGCCTTTGTACTGCGATTGAGAATCTGCAAACCGACACTCCGCTGTTTGTTGTAGTCAGCTCAGGGTCGCGTGTCAGGTTGCCAATTAAAATTACTTTATTCATATTTTCTCCTTATTTCATTCGCGCGGAATTATTTTTTTACAAACATCTGGCGAACGATGCCTTCTGTGATGTTCATGAGTTTTGCCATCGCGTCAACTTCTTCTGGTGAAAGAGAGATGTTCATCAAAACATAAAATCCTTCGTTTTTGAAGTTGATTGGATAGGCAAGTTTTCTCATGCCCCACTTATCAATTCCCTCAACAGTGCCGCCTTTGCTTTCAACGTAAGTTGCGAACTTTTTAATCAGCTCTTCGCGTTGCTCTTCGGCTACGTCTGATGAAATGATATAGAGAAGCTCATACCTATTCATACTTTTACCTCCTTTTGGACAAATTGGTCTTTCAACGGCGTGAAAGACAAGGACAGTTTTTTACTCTGCATGCACATGTTATCATAATTTCGCCCTTTTGTCAATTATTTTCTTGAAATTTCCCCGCGTATTGCGGCTATTTGGGCATGAAGGGCGCTTTCAAGCTGGCTACATTTTTCTGCCGACATTTCACTCACGCCTTCAAGGCGATATGGCAGACCAAGCTCACGATATTTGTGCACACCTATGGTGCGATATGGCAAAAGCTCCACCTTTTCAACATTTTGAAGTCCAGCAACGAAGGCTGCAAGCTCGTCCATGCACTCATTGTTGTCGTTTATGCCTGGCACAATCACCTGGCGAATCCACATCTTTTTGCCAAGCCTTTGGCAGTCCGAGCAAAACTTTTTGAACCTTGACATGTCCTGCCCTGTAATCTCGCGATACCTTTTCTCATTTGAGGATTTGACATCAAGGATTACAAGGTCGGTGTATGCCAGAATTTCGTCATACTCGCCAAAGCCCACCCCCGCCGTGTCAAGCGCGGTATGCAGGCCTTTTGCCTTGCACTCTTTCAAACAATCAAGCAAAAACGCTGGCTGCAAAAGGGGCTCGCCGCCCGAAAATGTCACTCCGCCTTCACTGCCAAAGTAGTTTTTGAACCTTTCAATTTTTTTTACCAGCTGCTGAGCGCTAAGCTTTTCGCACTTGCCATTTTTATCCCATGTTTCAGGATTGTGGCAGTACTTGCAGCGCAGTTCGCACCCCTGCATGAAGACCACATATCTGATTCCAGGGCCGTCGACAAGCCCCATGCTTTCAACGCTGTTGATGTTGCCCAAAATTTCACTCATGATTGACCTCGAATTGAATTATCTTTTGCTATTATTTTAATCGTTTTGTGTGAAAAAAGCAAACAAATGACTTGTTTGAACGCGAAAGGGAGTTAAATCAAAAAAGGACATTTGCCATGCCCTTTTTTATTATATTCTACCAGACTATTTCACATTGGCAAGCAGCTGAACTGTGCCGTTTTTGTCTGTGCGGTGAAGATAGTAGTTTGTGTCCGAAGTTGCATTTTCATCACTGTCAGCCTTGCCATCGTCTTCAAGCTGAGCGTAGAAGTAGATGTATCCGTCAGCGTATCCGCACTGACCTGAAAT
>ERZ1090881.1069-NODE-1079-length-12127-cov-35.242131_pt1 | contig 12127 bp, 9 predicted proteins | sample MGYA00478470_ERZ1090881 | MGnify/ENA primary metagenome ERZ1090881 (study PRJEB33644, sample SAMEA5815736) | chicken gut metagenome | biome: Chicken; feature: Gastrointestinal Tract; material: Caecum | place: Ireland | collected 2019-01-01 | study: A study of...
CTACACGCGTAAGATCGTCGGCAGCGTCAGATGTGTATAAGAGACAGGCCCCAGCAGCTGCGCTGGGACGACAGGGCCTGAACCCCCCTTTTTGCCCCGATGCTGCGGTTTCTCTTGCCAAGACGCCGGAATTTTAGTATACTCTGTACAATAGTTGTTCGGAACGAAACAGTCTTTTTATACAACTGCATCCCGCAGGGAAACCATACCAACAAAGGAGGATCTCCATGTCCTACGTCATGGCCCTGGATGCCGGCACCACCTCCAACCGGTGCATCCTGTTCAACGAAGCGGGGGAAATGTGCAGCGTCGCCCAGAAAGAGTTCACCCAGTATTTCCCCAAGCCGGGCTGGGTGGAGCACGACGCCAACGAGATCTGGACCACCCAGCTGGGGGTGGCCCTGTCGGCGATGAACAAGATCGGCGCCACCGCCGGGGACATCGCCGCCATCGGCATCACCAACCAGCGCGAGACCACCATCGTCTGGGACCGGGACACCGGCGAGCCGGTCTATCACGCCATCGTCTGGCAGTGCCGGCGCACCAGCGCCTTCTGCGACGAGCTGAAGGCCCGGGGCTACACCGAGACCTTCCGGCAGAAAACGGGCCTGGTCATCGACGCCTATTTTTCGGCCACCAAGCTGAAGTGGATCCTGGACAACGTCCCCGGCGCGCGCGAAAAGGCCCGGGCCGGGCAGCTGCTGTTCGGCACGGTGGAGACCTGGCTGATCTGGAAGCTGACCTGCGGCAAGATCCACGTCACCGACTATTCCAACGCCAGCCGCACCATGCTGTTCAACATCCACACCCTGGACTGGGACGACGAGATCCTCTCGGTGCTGGACATCCCCCGGTGCATGCTGCCCAAACCCATGCCCTCCAGCTGCTTTTACGAGTACGCCGACCCCATGCACTTTGGGGACGGCATCAAGATCGCCGGGGCCGCGGGCGACCAGCAGGCCGCCCTGTTCGGCCAGACCTGCTGGACCCCCGGCGAGGCCAAAAACACCTTCGGCACCGGCGGGTTCATGCTGATGAACACCGGCGAGACCCCGGTCTTTTCCAAAAACGGCCTGGTCACCACCATCGCCTGGGGGCTGGACGGCAAGGTGAACTACGCCCTGGAGGGCTCCATCTTTGTGGCCGGGGCGGCCATCCAGTGGCTGCGGGACGAGCTGCGCCTGCTGGAAGAAGCCCGCGACTCGGAGTACATGGCCGGCAAGGTCCAGGACACCAACGGCTGCTACGTGGTGCCCGCCTTCACCGGCCTGGGCGCCCCCCACTGGGACCAGTACGCCCGTGGCACCATCGTGGGGCTGACCCGCGGGTGCAACAAATACCACATCATCCGGGCCACCCTGGACAGCCTGTGCTACCAGGTCAACGACGTCCTGCGGGCCATGGAGGCCGACTCGGGCATCAAGATGACCAGCCTGCGGGTGGACGGGGGCGCTTCGGCCAACAACTACCTGCTGCAGACCATGGCCGATATTTCCAACCTGCCGGTGCTGCGGCCCAAGTGCCTCGAGACCACCGCCCTGGGCGCGGCCTACCTGGCCGGGCTGGCGGTCGGCTACTGGAGCTCCACCGCCGACGTGGCCAAAAACTGGGCGGTGGACAGCACCTTCCGGCCCAACATCCCCGCCGGGGAGCGGGCCAAACGCCTCCGCGGCTGGAAAAAGGCGGTCCGGTGCGCCTACCACTGGGCCCTGGACGAAGAATGAGCCAAACAAAAGGAGAACGTTCTTTATGATCGACGTCATCATCATCGGGGCGGGGGTGTCCGGCTGCGCCATCGCCCGGGAGCTGGCCCGCTATCAGGCCGGCATCCTGGTCCTGGACAAGGAAGAGGATGTCTGCTGCGGCACCAGCAAAGCCAACAGCGCCATCGTCCACGCCGGGTTCGACGCAGCCCATGGCACCCTGATGGCCAGGCTGAACGTGGAGGGCAGCAGGCGGATGCCCGCCCTGGCCAAAGAGCTGGACTTTGCCTACGACCCCTGCGGCAGCCTGGTGGTCTGCCTGTCCGAGGCGGACCGGCCCCGGCTGCAGGCTTTGTACGAGAACGGCGTGGCCAACGGGGTCGAGGGGCTGCGGATCATCGGGCGGGACGAGCTCCTCGCCATGGAGCCCCACATCGCGGACGAGGCCGTCGCCGCCCTCTGGGCCCCTACGGGGGCCATCGTCTGCCCCTTTGGGCTGACCTACGCCCTGGCCGAAAACGCCGCCCACAACGGCGTCCGCTTCCAGTTCGACACCGCCGTCCGGGCGGTCCGGCCCATCGAGGGCGGCTGGCGGGTGGAGACCGGCCGGGGCAGCCTGGACGCCCGGCTGGTGGTCAACGCCGCCGGCGTCCACGCCGACGAGCTGCACAATATGGCCGCCCCCGGCGACCCCATGCAGATCATCCCCCGGCGCGGGGACTACTTCCTGCTGGACCACACCGCCGGGGGCCATGTCCGCCACACCATCTTCCAGCTGCCGGGGCCTGCCGGCAAGGGGGTCCTGGTCACCCCCACCGTCCACGGCAACCTGCTGGTGGGGCCCACCAGCATCGACATCCAGGACAAAGAGTCCACCGCCACCACCGCCGCCGGCCTGGAGGAGATCCGCGCCAAGGCCGGGCTGGCGGTCAAGGACCTGCCCCTGCGGCAGACCATCACCAGCTTTGCGGGCCTGCGGGCCCACGAGCCCCGGCACGACTTCTTCATCGGGGAGGCGGCCCCCGGCTTTGTGGACTGCGCCGCCATCGAGTCCCCCGGCCTGTCCAGCGCGCCGGCCATCGGGGCCATGGTGGCCGGCATCGCGGCCGGCCGCCTGCACCTGGAAGCAAAACCCGACTTCGATCCCGTCCGCAAGGGCATCCTGGACCCCAAGACCCTCCCGCTGGAAGAGCGGGCCGCCCTGATCCGGCAAAACCCCGCCTACGGGCAGATCATCTGCCGGTGCGAGAGCGTCACCGAGGGCGAGATCCTCGACGCCATCCACCGGGTGCCCGGGGCCCGCAGCCTGGACGGGGTCAAACGGCGGACCCGCGCCGGGATGGGCCGCTGCCAGGCGGGTTTCTGCAGCCCGCGGGTCATGGAGATCCTGGCACGGGAGCTGGGGGTCCCCCTGTCCCAGGTGACCAAATCGGGCGGGGCGTCCAGGATCATCCTGGGCGTCAACAAAGACGCACTGTGAGGGGGGAACCACGATGAAAAACGTAGACCTTGTCATCATCGGCGGCGGGCCCGCCGGCCTGGCCGCCGCCATCGAAGCGCGCCGGCACGGGGTGGAGGACCTGCTGATCCTGGAGCGGGACAGCGAACTGGGCGGCATCCTGAACCAGTGCATCCACAACGGCTTTGGCCTGCACACCTTCCGGGAGGAGCTGACCGGCCCCGAGTACGCCGCCCGCTACATCGCCCAGGCCCGGGCGCTGGGCATCCCCTATAAGCTCGACACCATGGTGCTGGACCTGGCCGCCGACAAGACCGTCACCGCCATGAACCGCACCGACGGCCTGTTCCAGCTGCACCCCAAAGCCGTGGTGCTGGCCATGGGCTGTCGGGAGCGCCCCCGCGGCGCTTTGAACATCCCGGGCTGCCGGCCCGCCGGCATCTTCACCGCGGGCACCGCCCAGCGGCTGGTGAACATGGAGGGCTACCTGCCCGGCCGCAAGGTGGTCATCCTGGGCTCGGGGGACATCGGCCTCATCATGGCCCGCCGCATGACCCTGGAAGGGGCGCAGGTGCAGGTGGTGGCCGAGTTGATGCCCTACTCCGGCGGGCTGAAGCGGAACATCGTCCAGTGCCTGGACGACTACGGCATCCCCCTCAAGCTCAGCCACACGGTGGTGGACATCCAGGGCAAAGAGCGGGTCGAGGGCGTCACCCTGGCCCGGGTGGAAAACGGCCGGCCCGTCCCCGGCACCGAGGAGCACTACGACTGCGACACCCTGCTGCTGTCCTGCGGGCTGCTGCCCGAAAACGAGCTCAGCCGGGCCGCCGGGGTCCAGCTCAGCCCGGTGACCGGCGGCCCCGCCGTCAACGAAAGCCTGGAGACCAGCATCCCCGGCGTGTTTGCCGCCGGCAACGTGCTCCACGTCCACGACCTGGTGGACTACGTCTCGGAGGAGGCCGGCGCCGCCGGGGCCCATGCCGCCGCCTTCATCCGGCAGGGGGGCCAGGGGCAGGACGCCCTCGCCCTCCCCGTCCGGTGCGCCAACGGCGTCCGCTACACGGTGCCCAGCACCGTCCGGCCCGCCTGCGCGGGGGACAAGCTGACCCTCCGGTTCCGGGTGGGCAACGTCTACCGGAACAAAAAGATCGCCGTCTATCTGGGCGATACCTGCATTTTCACCCGCCGCCGCCCGGTGCTGGCCCCCGGCGAGATGGAGACCATCCAGCTGAAAGGGGACCTGCTGCGGCAGGACCCCGCCGCCGGCAGCATCACCGTCACATTGGAGGAGGCGTGAGCGATGGAAACAAGACAACTGATCTGCATCGGCTGCCCCATGGGCTGCCCCCTGACGGTGGAGCTGGAGGGCGGCGCCGTCACCCGGGTGACCGGCAACACCTGCCCCCGGGGCGACGCCTACGGCCGCAAGGAGGTCACCGACCCCACCCGCATCGTCACCACCACCGTCCGGGTCCGGGGCGGCGTCCTGCCGGTGGTCTCCTGCAAGACCCGCAGCGACGTGCCCAAGGGCCGGATCTTTGACGTGGTCCGGGCCCTGAAGGACCTGGATGTCCCCGCGCCGGTGGCCATCGGCCAGGTCCTTCTGGAGGACGCCGCCGGCACCGGGGTGGCCGTCGTCGCCACCAAAAACGTGGCCGCCCAACCGTAACCGCAGCAACGCGCCCCTCCCCTCTGCCTGTGCAGAGAGAAGGAGCGCGTTTTGATCTGTATGCTTTTACCGGTAATCCTCGTTGAGGAACAGGGCCTTGACGGCCACCACCTCGTCGTACTCCTGCTGGTCCACCTCGACCTCCGCGTTCAGGGCCTTCAGGTCCTGCTTGACCGTTTCCAGCGCGTCGGGGATGCGGGCCGCCCGGCCCTCCTCGATCACCCGCTGCATCCGCCGGAGGACGATGGGGTGGGCGTAGCGGGCCGGCAGGGGGAACTCGCCCCGGTAGCCCTTCAGATAGCCGGCCATGTCCTGCTGGGCCTTTTCGTTCCGGGCCATGATGGCGTTCTTGTTGTTGCGGGCGGTGGGCAGGACGCTGACCCCCGAGAACATGAAGATGGCGGCCAGCCCAAACAGGGCGAAGTAGACCCCAAAACTGCCGGTGCCCTGCAGGATGGTGGCGACGCCGAACAGCAGCGACACCAGCCCCAGCACCGTGATGGCCAGCGCCACCCAGCGGTAGCTGGGCTTGCTGCAGAGGTAGGCCCGCTTGCGGCGGGCGGCCTTGCTCAGCTCCTGGGCCAGCTCGGGCTTTTGGTCCAGATAGACGGCGGCGTCCTCCAGGGCGCGGAGGGAGCGCTGGGCCTCGTGGGTCAGCTCGGGCTTTTTGCGGGCGGCCCGCTCCTGCTCCCGCCGGGCCAGGCGGGCCTCGGCGGCGGCGCTGACCAGCTTAATCTCCGGGTGGGCCCGGCCGATGCAGTCCAGCATCTGGTCCACCTGCTCTTCGTATTTGAAGTTGCACTGTTTCTGCCGGCCGCCGTCGTACTCCACCACCAGGTAGGGGATGGAGGCAAAGATCCCTTTTTGGGAAAAGCCGCCCTGGCTCATGGCCACCCGCTTGAACACCCGGGTGACGGCAGGATAGGTGATGTAATAGCGCCGGTCGATGTAAAAGCTGTTGAGATACAGCGCCTTTTCTCCGACGCCGCAGGGGCCGAATTTTTTGCAGTTTTTCTTGTCGGCGGCCAGGGCGTCGGGGTCCAGGGCCGCGCCGCCCAGGCGGGCAGGTTTGAATAACATAGGCTGCAACCTCTTTCCAAAAAAGATACGCGGGGAATGCAAGGGCCCGCCAACCGCTGTTGCTGGGCAGCGGCTGGCGGGCCGTTGTGGTTCACACGGGGCCGGGCCGGCCGGTGTGGAAGTTACTTTTTATTGCTCGCAGGCTGTTTGTGGGTGGCGTAGATAAAGATGCCCAGCAGCAGCACGGCAAAGAGGATGCCCACAGGGTAAGCCACCGCCGTATTGTAGATGGTCGCGCCGGAGGCGTCCTTGCTGTTGATGAGCTGGCCCAGGCACTCGTCGCCCAGCAGGAAGTAAGTAGCCGAAACGGCGCTCATGAAGGTGGCGGGCACCGCGGTGATCCAGTAGTTCTTCTTCTGCTGGTAGAGGTACATGCTGGCGGTCCACAGGACGATCATGGCCAGGGTCTGGTTGGTCCAGCTGAAGTAACGCCAGACGATGGAGTAATCCAGATGCCCGACGAAGGCGCCCACCAGAAGCAGGGGCACGCAGAGGGCCAGGCGCTTCTTGAAGTCCTCCTGGTCGATCTTGAACCAGTCGGCCAGGGTCAGACGGGCCGAACGGAACGCGGTGTCGCCCGAGGTGATGGGGCAGGCGATGACGCCCAGCATGGCCAGGGCAACGCCCACGCCGCCCATCGTCTTGGAGCAGACGTCGTAAATGGCGGCGGACTGGCCGTTGGCGAGGATCGCCTGCAGGCCGGTGTTCAGGCCGTTGGTCACTTCATAGATCGAGCAGCCGGCGGCGGCCCAGATCAGGGCGATGACGCCCTCGCAGACCATGGCGCCGTAGAACACCATGTGGCCCTGACGCTCGGACTTCATGCAGCGGGCCATCAGGGGCGACTGGGTGGCGTGGAAGCCGGAAATGGCGCCGCAGGCCACGGTGATGAACATGAAGCTCCAGACCGGCTTGCCGGTGGGCTCCATGTTATAGAAGTGGGTCCACAGCTCGGGGATCTCGTAGGCAGGGTTGGTCATGATGCCAAAGCCCACGCCCACGGCCATGATGATGAGGCAGATGCCAAAGACGGGGTAGATCTTGCCGATGATCTTGTCGATGGACAGGAAGGTGGCGATGAAGTAGTAGGCCAGGACGATCCACAGCCAGAACTCGGTGTTGGTGACGATGCCGCTGAAGCCGCCGTTCTGGAACAGGGTGACGATCAGGCCGGCGGGGCCGACGGCAAAGACGGTGCCCACCATGACCAGCAGCACCACGCTGAACACGCGCATGACGTTCTTCATGCCGTTGCCAAGGTAGATGCCGCACACCTCCGAGATGGAAGCGCCGTCATTGCGCTCGGACAGCATGCCGGAAAAATAGTCGTGCACGCCGCCGGCAAAGATGGTGCCGAAGGTGATCCACAGGAACACCACAGGCCCCCACAGCGCGCCCTGCATGGCGCCGAAGATGGGGCCCAGGCCTGCAATGTTCAGCAGCTGGACCAGGAACAGTTTCCACTGAGGCATCACGACGTAGTCGACACCGTCGTTGATGCGGATCGCGGGCGTTTCCCGGTCATCCGGCCCGAAGGTGTTGTCGACCACTTTACCATAGGTGAGGTAGCCAATAACAAGGAGAGCCAGGCAGATCAGAAAACTAATCATAAAATAACCTCCTCCAAGTATTTTTCCCGGCCGGGCTATAGGTTACCGCTGTCCGGCCGTCCACCTCTATTTTAGTACGTTTTTGCAAAAATGCAAGGGTTTTTCTTGAAATTTTTCATTTACTATTTATAATTCAGACATATAAATCACGTGGATCTGCATAGCAGGGACGTTTCATCGGGGTTTTCAGTCCAAAAGCTCCTGGATCTCGCTGCGGATCAGCCGGCCCGCCGCGCCGGCCAGCTGGTCCATGCTGCGGATGCGGGCACAGCTGCGCCCGTAGATCTCCCCGGCGTCCCCGGCGGTGCAGTCCTCCCCGGTGAACACCGCCGCCACCCGCACCTGGCTGTGCCGCAAAGCCCGCACCTCCCGGGCGGCGTCCTCCACGGCGGGGCGGCCGGCGTAGTCCCGGCCCAGGGGATACGCGCCGCCGGGTGGGATGCGGTGGCTGTCGTTGGGGGAGGCATCGGTCAGCAGCAGCACCAGGTGCCGGCTCAGCGGCGCGGAGCGGAGCAGCTCCCCCATGGCCCGCAGGGCCAGGCCGTCCCGGTTCCACCCCGAGGCGAAATAGCCGAAGATCTTCCGGTCCCCGTTCCGGTCCTCAAAGCCCTTGAGCACCCGCAGGACGGTGTAGCCCCGCAGGCTGCAAAAGCTGGTGACCCGCACCGGCACCCCGCACCGGCTCAGGCTCTCGGCCAGGATGTAGCCCTGGGCCGCGATCACCTCCTGGCAGTGCATCCGGGAGGAGGAGGCGTCCAGCAGCAGGTCCACCGAAAAGCCGGGCCGGTGGACGTCCGCGTCCCGCAGAAAGACCCGGCCGTCCTCCACCACCGCCGCCCGCCAGACCCGGGGGCTGTCCAGCCGGCCGCTGCGGGCGGTCTCGGTCTCCCGCTGGCTGTGGACCTGGATGCAGTTGCGGATCTGCTCGGTCAGGCGGAGGATGGCGTTCCGGTACAGGCTGCTGTCTTTGGCGTAGGCCGCGCGGTTGCGCTCCGCCTGCAGGGCGGCCTCCCCGGTCAGGCGCTGGCTGTCGCCGCTGCGGGCCCGGGCGGGGTCGGGCGCCCCCGCCGTGAACCACAGATGGCACCCGGCGTGGACCCCGGTGCACAGCTGCCCCTCGATGGCGGCCAGCTCCCGGGGCGGGTAAAGAGACCGGCCAAAGCAGCTTTCGATGTACTGGCGGTCGGTCTCGGCGTTCTCGTTCAGTTTCAGACGGGCCCGGCGCAGGTCCAGCTTCTGCCCTGCCCCGCCGCCGCTGGCATGATGGCCCGCGGTCAGCACGTCGGTGTGGACGATCTCGGTGGGCATGAATCTGGTCATGGCCGAAGCCCACTTGCCGTCGAAGTGGAGGCGGAGGGGGGCCCGGGCGCGGGCCGTCCCGTCGAACAGCATCGCCCCGGCCAGGGCCGCCCGGACGGCTTCAGCCAGGGCTTCGGCGTCCAGGCTGCCGCTGCACGCCAGGGCGGCGGACAGCTTTTTCTCGTAGGGGGTCAGGACCGGCGGCCGCCGCCCCAGGACCTGCCGCCAGCGGGCGGCCTGCATGGTGTACACCAGCTGGTTTTTGGCCATCCACTCCTGGCGGGAGAGCTTGTATTCCTGGGCAAAAAAGTCCCGGGCATGGGCCTGGCGCAAACCGGCCAGGGCCGGCCGCACCGGCAGCTCCCGCTCAAAGGCGGCGTTTTCCAGGGCCAGCCAGGCCAGGTCGTCCAGCATGGGCTGGCGGCGGTCCTCCGCCCAGGCCCCGAACAGCCGGCGGGGCATCTCCGCCCCGTACCACCGGCGGACGCAGCCCACGATGGTGTTCATGTACAGGTCGGGCGCGCCGTCGCTGCGCAGGGCCAGGAACAGCGGGTCGAAGCCGTATTCCCCCGCCGCGTTCCAGATCTGGTTCAGGGCGCGGCGCTGCTGGGCGCTGTAATGCTGGGTCAGCATCGCCGTCACCCCTCAAACAGGCTGGCGCCGTCCAGCCGGGCCGGGATGCGGGCCGCCACCACGTCCCGGATCAGGCCCTGTTCGTACCCGTCGAAGGCCTTGTTGGTGATGCCCATATCCAGGGCCGCCCCCACCGGCACCCCCTTGCGCATCAGGTCCAGCGCGTCCAGCAGGCCCCGCAGATCCAGGGCCTTGGTGGAGATCTCGGCGCTCTCGCACTTTTTTTGCAGCTCGAAAAAGAGCTGGGCGAACTGGCTGCGGTATTTCTTTTTCAGCCCGGGGAACTGGCGCGCCAGCAGCCGGTCCAGATTTTCGGGGGAGATGGTAGGCATCTGGATCACCGCAAAGCGGGAGGCCAGGGCCTCGTTCAGCTCCCGCGTGCCGGCATAGCCGTAGTTCATGGTGGCGATGAAGCGGGTGGGCTCCGCCATGTCGATCCGCTCGTAGCCGGGCACGTCGATGGCCCGCCGGAAGTCCAGGGCCGAGTGCAGCACGGCCAGGGCCTCGTTTTTGGCCATGTTGATCTCGTCCAGGATGCCGAACCCGCCGCAGCGGGCGCACTGATAGACCGGCCCCGGGCGGAACCGCACCTCCCCGCCCTCGAAGGTGTCCATCCCGATCAGGCTGGCCGCGTCCATGCTGACATGGAACGACACGTTCCAGGCGGGGCGGCCGAAGGCGGCGGCCAGGTTTTCGGCCAGGACGTTTTTGCCGGTGGCCTTGCCGCCGGTCAGCAGCAGGTTTTTGCCGCAGAGCAGGGCCGCAATGGCCTGCTCCCAGATCTCCCGGCCGTAGTAGTGGTAGCGCGGCCTGGGGATGCGCGGGCGCAGCGCATCCGCAAGAGGGTTGGCCTCCCGGTACGCCCGCAGCTCCCGCAGCAAGGCGGGGCTGACGGCTTCTTCTTTTTCCAAAAAATCAAGCATAGTCTCACTCCCTGTTCCAGCAAACGGAAAGGGCGGGAAGGACGCGCCGCTGCATCCTTCCCGCCCTTCGGCGCTCTCCTGCCGCCAGTATAGCACAATCGCTCAAAAATGGAAAGCATTTTTCAAAATATTTGACGCCTGTTACAATCCCGCGCCGGTCACTCCAGGATGTCCGCGCACTTGCGCAGCCACTCGATCACCGGCAGGTGCTGCGGGCAGGCGGCCTCGCACTGGCCGCAGCCGATGCAGTCCGACGCCCTGCCCCGGCCGTCGATGGCACGGGCATAGGCCTCTTTGGCCCCTGCGGGGTCGTCCTGGGCCAGCTGCTTGTTGGCGGCCGCAAACACCTTGGGGATGAAGATCTGCCGGGGGCAGCCCTCGACGCAGTAGCCGCAGCCGGTGCAGGGGATGGCCGCCGAGCGGGCCAGGATCTGCTGGGCCTGGGCGATGACGGCCCGGTCCTCCTGGTCCATGGGGGCAAAGTGCGCAAAGGTGGCCAGGTTGTCCTGCATCTGGGCGGTGTCGGACATGCCGGACAGCACCGCCAGCACCCCGTCCAGGCTGGCGGCAAACCGCAGCGCCCAGGACGCGCAGGACGCCCCGGGCCGGGCGGCTTCGAACAGCTCCCGGACCTGCGGGGGCGGGGCGGCCAGGGCCCCGCCCTTGACCGGCTCCATGATGACCACCGGCTTGCCGTGCCGGCGGGCGATCTCGTAGTTGGCGCCGGAGGTCACCTCGGGGTTGTCCCAGTCGGCATAGTTGATCTGGAGCTGGACGAAGTCCACGTCGGGGTGCTCGGTCAGCAGGCGGTCCAGCAGGGCCGGGGTGCCGTGGAACGAAAATCCATACCGGCGGATGCGGCCGGCCGCCTTCTGCTCCCGGACAAAGTCCCACAGGCCCCACGCATCGTACTGCCGGACGTTGGAGTCCTGCAGGGCGTGGAGCAGGTAATAGTCAAAGTACCCGGCGCCGGTGCGGGCCAGGCTCTGTTCCAGCTGGCTGCGGGCGTCCTGGGCGTCCCGGGCCACGCGGGCATTCAGCTTGGTAGCCAGGGTGTAGCGGTCCCGGGGATGGCGCTCGACCAGGGCCCTGCGGGCGGCGTCCTCGCTGCCGTTGTAGACGTAGGCGGTGTCAAAGTAGGTAAAGCCCGCCTCCAAAAAGGCGTCCACCATCCGGCTGGTCTGCTCGATGTCGATCTGCTCCCCCGCCTGCGGCAGGCGCATCAGGCCAAAGCCCAGGGGGGCGTGCTGTACGGCTGTGCTCATGTTTCTCATCCTTTCTGGTCGTGCATTCGTCTGTGCCGGGCGGCGCCGGCACGGGGCGTTTGGCTCCAGTATAGCACCCCTGCCCGCAAAAAGCCAGAGGGCCGGGCGCTTGTGTCCGGGAACGTTTTTTGCTATGATGGTAAAAAACACAAAGGAGAACTCCTATGAAAAAATTCATCCAGGAATTCAAAGCCTTCGCCCTGCGGGGCAACGTGATGGACATGGCGGTGGGCGTCATGATCGGCAGCGCCTTTTCGGGCATCGTCACTTCCCTCACCGACAATTTCATCACACCGGTCATCAGCCTGCTGACCGGCGCAGCCCGGTACAGCCTGCAGGACGCGGCAGCCTTCGGCGCCAGCTTTGCGTCCTCCGTCGTCAATTTCCTGATCCAGGCCCTGATCCTCTTTTGTATGATGAAGGCGGTCAACAAGCTGCTGGCCCTGGGCCGCAAGCCCGCCGCGCCCCAGGCCCCCACCACCAAAA
>ERZ1090881.1078-NODE-1088-length-12058-cov-7.898859_pt1 | contig 12058 bp, 1 predicted proteins | sample MGYA00478470_ERZ1090881 | MGnify/ENA primary metagenome ERZ1090881 (study PRJEB33644, sample SAMEA5815736) | chicken gut metagenome | biome: Chicken; feature: Gastrointestinal Tract; material: Caecum | place: Ireland | collected 2019-01-01 | study: A study of the...
TCGTCATCATGCTCAGCGTGTTTTGCTTGACGGCATGTGGCGAAAAAACAAGTGTAAGCGGAAAATTTAAGCAGAGCGAATATGTCATCTCAATCAATGATGAGATTGACTTTTTGTCTGAGCTTGACCAGCTTGAAGGCGTGACAAAAGAGTTTGTCAAACTGACTTCAAGCAACAGCAGCGTGCTTTCTCTTGAAGGCGACAAATTTGTTGCGCTCAAATCAGGCAACGCATATGTGCTTGCCTCCTTTGAAGGCAGAACTTTCGCTCGAACCTTGGTTACTGTAAAATACAGATTTTCTTCTCCAACAAATCTTCGAGTTGACGACAGTGGCCTTGTAGAGTGGGACGATGGCTTTGTTGTCATTGATGGCAACGCGGTTACTGCTGAAAGCTATGTACTTTCAATCGCGAAGGCAACAGACCTTGGCAGTGATGACATTGAAAACATACATTACACCGAGTATGAATGTCAAAACAGTTTCAGGCTGACAGAGCCAGGTTCATACTATGCAAAGATCAGGGCGGTTGGCACAAGTGAAATTGACGGCTCTGAAAACAGCACAACTGTTGTGCTCAACTACGGCACAATGATGGGGGCTGAAAACATCTTCTTGACTGTTTCTGACGAAATTGGACAGGGACAGGCAACTCTGACATGGTCGGGAAGCCAGGGTGCAAAATATGACATCTTGATTGGCGGGACTCTTGTCGCAAACGATATTGAAAACACAAACTTTACATATGATTTTTCAAACATTGAAAACTCCTCCTCAACAGAAGTTCAAATCATTGCAAAAGACCCAGAAGGCGTGAAGTTGCCTCAAACAAGCACTATCACTGTTCGCAAACTTGCAGCGCCAAATATTACATACGGCGACTTGATTGTCAACGGCTTTCTTCAATGGTCAGGCATCGGAAACGCTTCAAAGTTTTCAGCGGTGCTTGAACATGACGGCTTTTCACAGAAGATTGATTACGATGCCGATGACAACTCTCAGCACTTCTTTACCGACCTGAGCTCAGGCATATACAATCTCAAAATGGTTTCGGTGGGGCAAACCACTGATGAAGGCTATTTCCTTTCAAGCAACCTTTCAAGTTCAAGCCAAATCACCTTTGCCAAGCTTGCAGAGCCGCAAGCCGAGGTGACATTTGAAGGCAAAAACGCACAATTCGACTTTACAAGTGATGGCTACAACAATACATACCTTATTGAATGGAGCACAGGCAGCACGGTTGTCAGCGGCGAAAGCGCAATGATTGAGCTTGGCAACTTGGCGGCCGGCGATTACCAGTTTAAAGTGACAGCTTTGCCAAACATCTCAGGCGGCAATGTTCAGCCATACTCAGAGGGCAGCGCCAGCACCTCAAACGTAATCAATTCCAATCCAATCACTATTGATTTCAAGGTTATGCCAGAAATAGGGCAAATCACGCGCAGCCGTGACGGGGGAAATTCAGTCTTTACATTTGCCAGCCTGCCTGACGCAAACTATTACAGGCTTTACATAAATGGAAATCTCTTTGAAAGCTTTGTCCAAGAAGACGGACAGATAAAATTCACAGTTGAAAATTTGCAGAACATTACGCCGTATGGCAGCACCTATCAAGTGCGTGTTGAAGCTGGAATTTCAAATGATGGCGGCAGAGACATTGCAATCAAAACAACGGCAGAGCGCACACTGACAATTCTCAGTACGGTCAAAGAAAGCCAAAGCCAAGATTACCACCTTTTCAGCTGGCAAAAGCTGCCAGTTGATGCAGAGTACAAATACCAAATTTACAAGGTGGGCTCTGACTATCAGATACCTGAGGGCGCAGTTCCGACAGAAGGCGTGACAACCGAAGGTCAGATTAATGAAGAACACCGTTTGAGCGAAGGATACTATGTCATAAGAATCACCTCGCTCAGCACTGACGAAAACCTCTATCTTGACAGCGATTTCTACAATGACAACGGCGTTTTTACAAAAGAGTTTGTAATTACCAAACAGCTTGAAACGCCACAGGTAAAGTTTACCACAGACAATGGTCTTCAACTTGAAATCATTGGCAGTGAAAATGTTGGCAAATTTGATGTATATATTGGCGGAGCTTTTGACAGCTCGGTTGCAGCTGGCGAGTCAGGCCAGACTGTAAAATATACTTTCAAATCTGGCAGCCTTGACAACGCAGGCAGGTACGACATCAAGGTTATTGCAAGCACTGGTGATCAGTACGACAGCACTATCTATCCAAGCAGCAATCCGTTTGAACTGTCGATTACACGACTTCCTGTGCCTGAGTTTTCGGTAACTGACGTCTTTGCGAAGAATGGTCAGTGGACAAACGAATATCTGTCGGTAATTGTACCAACTGGCTCGACAGGCGCAAGCATGTACCACAATCAAGAGCTTGTAAACAAAGGCGGAGAAAACCAAATCGACCTCAACAGCACCGAGTTTGGCGATAATTTCGAAATCGATATCGTTCTGAATGCTGCCAACGCAAGTGGAAATGATTACTATCTTTCAAACAGCTGCACGTTATCATTCAAGCGTGTTTCAGCACCAAGCAATTTCAACTACTACAATGGCGTGATTGCGTTCGATAATGACGATATCAATGTTGAGCGCAACTACATCAGTCTGACATTCAAAAACTCGGAAAACGGCGACCAAACCTTCTACTATCTTACAAGAGCAAACAATAAAAGCATTTCTTTACAGGAAATCTTTGATGAACTGAATCAAAGCGATACCACTTTTGCACAAGCGCTTGCAAACTGCGAAAGCCTGCGTATTCAAATAAATGCAATGAAAAATGGACTGATTGGCAACGTGTACTATCTGCCATCAACGCTTGGCACAACAACAAGCGGGCAGACTACATTGAACGTTGACAGGCTGACAGCTGCGAATCTGTCCTTTAATGCTCAGGATCTGACTATTGAGTGGCAGGCAGCCCAAGCTAGCGGCACAACTTTTGACATCTACGTAGATGGCAAGGTCGCAAAGACAGACTTTACAGCAAACTCAATATCCATTTTCAATCTCGGAGATTTTGATTTCACAACCGCGCACCAAATCTTTGTAAAAAGCAAAAACAGCCGCTTCTTAGAGCCAGTTGATTCAAACACAATTACAGTAAAACAGCTTGCAAAAATAGGCAGCATAACCATCTCGACAGATAGCGATGAAACCTATGCAACATTTGTACTAGGCGGCGACCTGCTTTCAACAGAAGAGGTCCTTGTCAATGGCAGCACTGACAACGTAGAGTTCACCGCAGGCGACAGCAGCGGCAGAATAGCACTTTCAAAATTTGCAGACACCAGCACTTTTACATTTGAAGTGGTGGCAAAAAATGAAGGCAGCACAAACTTCTTCTTCAATTCAGATGTTACAACTTTTGAACTTGTGAACCTTGACACCAAAATTTCTGAATTTTCTGCAAAGCTTGACAGCAACATCATTTCATGGAATGATCTTTCAGCCGAACTCGTTGGACACAACATTAATCCAATACAGTACATTTTGAATGTCACAGCAAACAATAAAAACTACACAATCACCTTGACCGAAAACCAGTTTGAATTGCAGGGGCTTGAAGAGGCAATCAAAGAAGCGATTACTGGCGAAGCCAGCATTAAAGTTGTCGCAGCGGTCGCAAATCCATACACGCTGACATCAGGCAGCAATCAGGCGCATGGCTTTTATGGTAGCGTTGCAGCATCGGTTGTTTCATCAAACAAACTTGAAAGCACGGGTGAAATTGACGTTGCCGTCATCGACGGACAAAATGCACAGAACATTTTGAGTGGCAAGCTTGACGCAAGCGCAACATTCACATGGGAAAACATCTGGTCGCAAAGCGGCATACATTTTGAAATAATCATCTCATCTTCGACAGGGCAAACGCTGATTGATGGTGTTGATGGCCTGCGACACGCAGATTACAGCTTTAACCTTGTTGATGACAAATACGTGCTGACAGTAAATAAAGCCCTTCTTCCTGAGGGCGAAACCACCGTGCTTGTACGGGCAATGTGCGATAATATGCTCACCTCAGAGCAAACATCTGCATCAGTGACGCGCCTGCCAAGTTTTGCAGCAGGTGCAATGACACTCAGCGAAGACGGCATTTTGACAATTACAGGCGAAGGCACTTTTGATGTCCTTATTCAGCTGAATATTTCAAGCGCATCAGCACCAATCGAAAAATTGTATACCAAAGATTCAACTTCGCTTGAAATCGACCTTATGGTTGATGGCATGCTCGCCGATAACTATGGGCAATACTCAATCAGCGCTATTGCTGTCGATGGTGAAAACATGCTTCCTTCTGCAAACGCTCAAACTATCAATGGCAGCAAGCTGCAAAACATTGAAAACGTAGAGGTAAAGGACGACGGCTATATTTATCTGACTGTTCCTGCGCAAGATTATTCGGACGCAATCGTTGCAGCAAGATATGAAAAGCCAAACGGACAGACAGTTGAAATTCAACTGTATCCACAGACCCAGTCTTATATTATTAATCAAATCAAAATCTACATCATTGACCTGTTTGATGCCTTTGGAGCGAACATGTCAGGCATTGCCGAAGTTTGCAACTTTGCGTTTTCTCTCAGAAAGACAGGCAACGTCAACTCGGCTTGGAAGGCACTGCAAATCGGCTTTGACACAGACAGTGCGACCATGATTCGTGGCACTGACCTTGAAAAAGACTACATCATCTATGATGAAAACATTACAAATACAGCCAGTCTTGTATATCGCATCTATGAGTACGACTTTGAAAAGCAAACATATGTATTGAATGTTGAACAGTCAGGTTTCATTACAGCAGACGATGTGATGGGCTTCTGGGCAACTGATGGACAAGGCGAGGGCATCTTCACCAAAACATCGGGGGCAAATCCAGACCTGACATACACGCCAGTTGCAGCCGCGTTCATCAACGACCTTCTTGACTTTGCTGAGTACGGGGAATTTAGGATTCGCATTGCTCGACTTGACAAAGACGAAAGCGGGCTTTACACTCAGCGACAATATCGGGACATCGATTACAGCAAGCTCAATACAATTCTGGTTGACCCAGAAGACCAGCGCAATATCACAATCAGCAACAATGTCCTTCAATGGTTCTGGACGTCTGCTATTGACCAGGCCGAAGAGTCATACAGGCCGACAGCGTACTATGTTCACTTCGCACCAAACGATGGCTCGGCAGAGCACAGGGTACTTGCATACTCAAACAGCCTTGACCTGCGCACAGCAAACCTCAACCCAGGCACATCATACAACATTACGGTAACTGCCGTTTCAAACAACAATCAAATTATTGCGTCAGAGTCGGCAGGACAGATAAGTTCAATGCGATATTATCAGCCAATCAGCGTGAATGTAAAAAATGGCCGCCTTGTCTTTGACGAAGAGCAGCTCAAAGCAACTGATTTCATGCAGGCAATCATAAACTATTTTGCAAACCCAACTTCGGCGCAGCCACTTTACCAAACACTTGCAACGCAGACCTTCACATCACCATTTATGATATCTGGCACAGGCCTTGCAAATGCTACCATAGGCCTCAGATTCGCAACCATCAATGGTGACGCTCAGACAGGAGCGCGCTATGAACTCAATGTACGCGCGGTTCACCTGTTCCCAGACTTCCAGATTACAAACGCGACATCACTTTCTGAAAGCTCGTCGCTTTCATGGCTTGAACTTCTCGACCTTTATGCAGACAGCCTTGGCAGCACAGATAATGAAGTTGCCGCTCGCACAATAATCGATGCGCTGACGGGCGCAAACAAAGGCCTTTTCGACGACGCAATTCTCTTTGACGACATTGCGAAAAACGTACCTGCTGGCAGATACAACATCGTTGCATATCACAAAGGCAGTGACAATATCATTGACAGTGATTTCTCACAAGCACACGAAATTTTCGTCACAGCATCGGCAGCTATGGCGCTTGATATGGAAACAAGCAGCGAAGGCAACAACTATGTGGTGACTTTTGGCAGCAGCCAAACCTATATTGACAGCAATGGCGATGGACAGGATTACACTCTGACAGAAACCAAACAGTACAAAATGTTTTTCAGATATGGCTATCAGAATGTCAATGGCAGCCTCAGTTATGAGAGCGGCATTGAGTTCATGATAAGATATGTTGATGGCAACTGGGAAATTTACTGCGGCGATACTCTTCTTGATGGTGTCATCAGCAACGTCGACGACGGCAGCACGATTGGCGGGTTCAAAATCAGCCTGACAAACTTGCGCACAACATATGATAAAAACATAGCCGCGCGCGCAGGCGGAGAGTTGAGGGCAAACACACCAATTCATGTTGACGTGTATGCATACTCAGGCGACAACGGCTTCGTCCTGAACGGTAAAAGCGCGACATTTACACTTCGCTATCTTGACCTGCCGCAGGACAGTTTGGAGTTCACAAATGGCAGGCTGATGGTTCGCACAACTCTTGACAACAACAATGCTCTTCTCATGCGCTACCTTGGCGATGGCTCAGAACAGGCAACAGAGACCTTCCAGCTCTATGGCGGAAGCACAGAAATCCTTTTGCCACGAACAGGACACTATTCATACATAGTTCTTTCACTGCGAGGCTCAATTTCATACAATACTGTCAATGTTGAAAGCAAGACCTATGCGATTGAAGACTTGTACAAACTGAACTCGCCGACCATGACGACGCGTGACAACGATTTGTACATTACCTACAACACAAGTGACCTTAATTACGCAGAAGGCAATACATTGCAGTTCTATCTCAGCAACAACAACAGTAATGGAGAATACTACTATCACAGCGAGATTACAAGAACAGATCGTGCACTGACATATGAAGTTGGCTCTCTTAATGAAGATGGGGAAGTTGCAAATTCATCAGAGCTTACAGCCACTGAGTTTTCATCATACCTTCTTGGCAACAGCGCAAACCATCTTGAAATTAACAATGCAACAGGCAATGAAGAACACCACGCAGATTTTATATTGACGTTCCAGAATAAAGCCGAAAAAACAGAAGAAGGCATTGATGTCAAGATGATTTTCTCATCTGCAATAGGCACAATCAGCGCAAAAATGCTCAATGCTGTTGCTGACATTCCTCAAATTGTTGGCGGCAACATCACTTGGCAGACCGTTCAATCACTGCCAGAACTTGCAGATGGCAGCTCAATCGTTTATGGCATAGACGTAAAATACTTCAAAAAGATTGTTTCTGACAGTGGCGCTGAAAGCTATGAATATCAGCACACTGACACCTTCTACACGACAGGCACAAGTCTTGACGCAGCATACGTCAGTCAGCAATATGACTTCTTCATCATCGAGGTCAGTGCATACGCAGGCATTGCACGTGCGGGCGCCGAGGCGGGAGCAATCATAACTATCGAAGGTGAGTACTTCAATCTTTACAACAGTCAGAAATATGTTGACGGAACAACACAGGTGCTTCGCGGACAGATTATGGCAGCAGGTTCGCAGACACAGCCAATCGGCCGTGCAAGTACACCTCTGCTGGCGCCATCATCATCAATCAACAATCTTGGCGTAAAGGATGGCAATGTCGTGTTCTATATTACGCGCGATGACTATGGTGGGTCAATCACGGCAGAAAATAGCAGCGATGCAGCTCAGCGCATTACACTCTACGCAAGATTCACACGTGCGGGCTCGCCAGTGGTTCAGCAAATCACAGGCAGCTTTGCCTTCGCGTCGGACTCTTCAGCGCCGAACTATGTCCTAGTGACTTTCACGCCTGACGAGGGGCAACTCAACGATGTCAGTCCATTTGATATTTTGGTTTACATTTACACAGACGGACAACTTCGTTCAAAGCCATTGACAATAAGCAACGTGTACAAGATGACAGCAGTTTCAAGTGCATACTATCAGATCAATCGGTCAGATACAAATACAATCATTGACTTTACAAAATACTTCGATAATGTTTCGATTGCACACGACAACTCATGCTATAACATAACAGTTTCGTATGTGTCGGCAGGATCAGAAGATCCACAAACTGTTCAAATTACAAACAGCAGCGAGCAAAAGACCTTTGCTCTGACGAACAATATTACATCACTCAGCATTCGCGTCAATGATGGACAAGACGCCACAACGGTTGGCCGCAAACTTATTCTCAGCAGCGACACACTGACTTTAAATGTTGAAAGCACGGCGGTAAAAGACGGCGCCGAAAATCTTTTGGAAATCACTTGGGACGAAACAAACTTCAAGTTTGACTGGGCTTGGACAACTCCTCAGACTGATGAGTATGAGTACTACTACACAATAGAAGTTGGCTCGGTCAGAAAGACAGGCTTTACAAACAATACATTCTACATGCCAGAAGACACCGGCACAATCAATCTTTTCAGCATTCAGGCTCGGAAAATTACCAATGAAAGTGATGGCACGCTGTACCTTTACTCTGAACCGATTGAATACGGTCAGATTGTCAAATACTCGCTCTTTGCTGGCGGCAATGGCACTCAGTCCAATCCATACAAGATTGAGTCGGCAGAGCAGTTCTGCGACATTGCAAAGAGAAATCACATTGACCAGAAATTCTACTTCCAGCTTACTGACAACATCACTATCGACTTCTTAGAAATGATGAATGATGACAGCAGCCTTCTGATGCCGACATTCTATGGCTCGCTTGACGGTGATGGCTATCAGATTTCCATCACGGCCGACAGACTGCTTGATATGTCAAATTACAGTTTTGCAGTTGATGGCATGATCAGCAACGTCAATTTCAATAAATACTTTGCGCTGTTTGAGTCAATCGCTTCTGGCGCAGAAGTGTCAGACCTTAAACTTGGCCTTGACATCAACTATCGCAGCCTGAATGGCGACAACGCATTGGTTGCTCCGCTTGCACTTTACAACTACGGCTCGCTGAACGGAGTTGAAACCAGCTCGTTTGGCATAAGTTATCTGACAGGTCAAAGTTCGGCAAACAATATCTTTGTTGGCGGTATTGTTGGTATCAACCTTGGCAGCATTGAAAACTGCAAAAACAGCGCATCGTTCACATACAACATGACGCAACGACTTAATATGAATTTTGGCTATGCAGGTATTGCGGTGGTCAATGCAAGCCAGGGCGGAACAAATGGCAGCATCAGAAACAGCTTCAACTCAGGCAACAAAGAAATCGTTGTCGGGCTTTCAAACAGTGTGGTCTATGGCAGTGGAATAACCCTTTACAATACCGGCATTATTGAAAGGTGCGGCAATGATGGCAATATTTCGCTTTCGGCAGGCGTTGGCGTAACAACAAGCACGGGATATTTGACAGGTATTGCGACAACAAGCAGCTCGGGCAGCATTTTGAACTGCTTCAATAATGGTCAGCTGTTGTCTTCGTCAGGCTCGCTCAGCCTGAACGTTGCAGGCATCAGCTATTCACTCAATAATGGCAGCATCAAAGGGCTTGTTGATACACGCGGCTATGCGCTTGTTCGCTCATGCCGTTATGCACCAGCTGATGGTGGCTACAACTACACAGTTCAGGGCAGTGGCACAAACTCAAACATCACGACAAGCACAATTACCGCAACAGACTTTGATTGTGGCAACGGCTATCGCATGTATATTCGATCGGTGACAGGCGGATATCAGGCTTCAATCGAATAGGCAGAAGCATTGTGCACGATTGAATAACAAAAAGATGTTTTAAAAACAGCAAAAAGAGAATAACATATATCTATGAAAAAGTTTTTTACAAAGTTTTCTTCGCTTTTCATGATATTGTTGTTCTCTTTTTTGTTTCTGCCAGGCTTTACAAGCGTAAGCGCTGCCAAGCCTGACGATTTCATCATGCTTTCACTGAACATTTCAAGCACTGGGCAGGTCACACAGTCGCTACGATTTTCAGTTGGCAGCCAGAGGCTTGACAGCTTGAAAGAAAATGATGGTGAAAAGGTGGTTTTCCTTACAAACCTTTTATCGTCAGTCAACGAACTGCGTACAGAATTTCTGCTGTCCTTTACAGTGAAATACATCAAAAACCCAAATGAAAATTATGCCATCAACCGTGGGCTTGTGCTGACAAGCACGGTGTACAATGACAGCAGCGATACTGTTGGCTTTGACATTGTCTTTACAAGCCTGGGCTCATGGAAGTACTACCACTCGCAAGACACCGATGACGACTCTGATTCACAGACAGAGCCATCAGGCAACGCCTTCATAAGCAAAAATTCTTCACAAAGCCAGTTCCCTTTTTCAGGCAGCATGCAAATCAGTGAGGGGCAAAGCGTGCTTGTCGGACAGCGATACAAAGACAAATACCTTTCGGCAGCAGCAGGGCTTTCCTTTGAAGACGTTCTCGCTCAGCAGTACAGCCCATCATTTGTGTACGACTATGCAACGCCATTTTCAAGGCTGAGAAGCGATGCCACTGAAAAGGTTAAAGACAGCGCGGGCAATACTCACCACGTTTGGGTGGTAAAGGAGCAGGCGCTCTCGTCAGACAACAGCATCAGCCTTTATCAATATCAAATCAACACTGGCTGGTGGTATCTGACCGCGCTTGCAGTTACAGTCGCAATCAGCGGTGCGGCAGTCGCAATCAGCGCCTGCGTTCGCCGCCGAAAAAACAAAGTTGACAGCGCAAAATAAAGCGCTGTTTTTCTTTATTTTAGCTTTTTGACAGCCAGAAAAAGGCTTGCGCACCATATTCACAAAACATTTTCTTCATACTAGTTGAAATTTGCCACCTTTTGTGGTAAAATAACATGGTTAAAAGGGTTGAAGAAAATGAAAAACGAAAAAATCAGAAATATTGCAATAATTGCCCATGTAGACCATGGAAAGACCAGTCTTGTGAACGAGCTTCTCAAACAGGGCAGCGTTTTTCGTGATAATCAGGAAATTGTTGACAGAGTAATGGACTCGAATGACATTGAGCGTGAGCGTGGAATTACCATTCTTTCAAAGAACTGCTCATGCGTTTTTGACGGTGTAAAAATCAATATCATCGACACTCCGGGTCACGCAGATTTTGGTGGCGAAGTTGAACGTGTGCTCAAAATGGTTGACGGGGTTTTGCTTGTTGTCGATGCATATGAGGGACCAATGCCACAGACCCGCTTTGTTCTTGAAAAGGCGCTTGCATTGGGCTTAAAAGTTATCGTGGTTGTCAACAAGATTGACAGGCCAGACGCACGCATAAGCGAAGTGATTGACGAAGTGCTTGAACTCTTTCTTGAACTTGATGCTGATGATGAGCAGCTGTCATCACCATTTATCTTTGCCTCAGCTCGCCAAGGCATTGCAAGCGAAAACAAAGATGAAAAGGGCAGCGACATGACCCCGCTTTTCAGAAAGATTATTGACTATATTCCAGCGCCAGAAGGCGATGAAGATGCGCCTTGCCAGATGCTTGTTTCATCGGCAGAGCACAACGACTATGTCGGCAAGCTGGCGGTTGGCAAAATCAGCCGTGGCAAGCTGCAAGTTGGTCAAAGCATAACTCTTTGCAACTTCCATGACCATGACAAAAACGTTCGCTCAAAAGTTGTCAGCCTTTTCGTTTTTGAGGGCTTGAAAAAAGTTCCAGTTGAAAGCGCAATGGTGGGCGAAATCGTCTGCGTTGCTGGCATTGATGGAATTCAGATTGGCGACACAGTCTGCGACAGCTCTTGCGCGCAGCCTGTCGAATTTGTTAAGATTGCCGAGCCAAGCGTAGAGATGACCTTTATGGTCAACGACAGCCCATTTGCAGGCAAAGAGGGCAAGTTTGTCACCAGCAGACACCTTCGTGACAGGCTTTACAAAGAAGCAGTCAAAGACCTTTCACTCAAAGTGTCAGACGGCGAAACAGCCGAGCAGTTCAAAGTTTGCGGCCGCGGCGAGATGCACCTTTCAATCCTGATTGAAAATATGCGTCGCGACGGATTTGAGTTCCAGGTATCTATGCCAAAAGTTTTGATAAAAAATATCGATGGCGTCAAGTGCGAGCCTATTGACAGATTGATACTTGATGTGCCAGAGGATTGCACGGGTACTGTAATGCA
>ERZ1090881.1079-NODE-1089-length-12055-cov-17.992500_pt1 | contig 12055 bp, 15 predicted proteins | sample MGYA00478470_ERZ1090881 | MGnify/ENA primary metagenome ERZ1090881 (study PRJEB33644, sample SAMEA5815736) | chicken gut metagenome | biome: Chicken; feature: Gastrointestinal Tract; material: Caecum | place: Ireland | collected 2019-01-01 | study: A study of...
AAACAATGGCGAAAGCGGTTATAGACGCGCTTTCTAAGTTTCCGAAAGAAGCGGTGAAAACGATCACATGCGACAGGGGGAGCGAGTTTGCATGTTGGAGGGAGATAGAGAAAGCACTAAGCTGTGAAATGTACTTTGCAGATCCGTACTGTGCATGGCAGAAAGGAACAAACGAAAATCTGAACGGATTGCTCAGAGAATTCTATCCTAAGGGCAGGAATCTGTCAAGAGTAAGCCCTGCCACATTAAAAAAGAACCTGGCGTTGATCAACGCCAGGCCTAAAAAGGTTTTACATTTCCAAACACCACAAGATTTGTTTGAACAAAATCTTATCAAGTGTTGCACTTAGTTTGACAATTCATCTTTCAAAGGGCCGCCCTGCGGCCTTTTCCCCGTTTTGCGAAAGGTGCACGCCCTGCCCTGTTCCGCGCCCTTGTCTGCAAAAGAAAAACGGCTCTTTCCGCACGTTTTGCGGAAAGAGCCGTTTTGTTTTATATTGTTTTGTCCTGCCTTGCTCTGTCTTGGATCGCCTGCGCCGAAAGACAGATGTGCGGCGCCGCATCTGTGCGTTTTCCGTCCCCGAATGCGCCGAAAGACATTTGTGCGGCGGGGAAATGATAGGAAAAACGCGTACCGTCTATGCAAATTCGGGACGGTACAGCCGTTTGCCCGTCCATTCGTCCACGGTGATCTTTACCACCGTCGTGATGGCAAAGGCGCGTTCGTTAAAATCCCCGTCCGCAAATTTTTGCGGCGTGTAGTGGGACGTCAGCACTTTCAGCCCGTGCAGGCGCTCGGCCTTGTCCGTCAGGATCTCCGCCCTGCCCCTGCCGCAAACGCTCTCGTAATCTGTGGTATAGCCGCAGGGCGCAACGCCCTTGTTGAACACGCGCATCTGCCTAGCGGCGCAAAAACCCACGCGCGCGTCCTTTTGCAAAAGCTCCAGCTTTTTGCCCGCAACGGCGCAATGAAAGTACAGCGTCAGCTTGTCCCCTTCCAGTTCCGCGCCGAAATTGACGGGCAAAGCATAGGGTGCCGCCTCGTCCTGCAGGGCGAGGGTGAGGTACTCGCACCGCAGAAGCGTTTCAAACTTATCGGAAAGATCGGAAATCTCCCGTTCGGATTTTCGCATAACGTACCTCAGTTTTTGTGACGGCTCTTGTAATCTTCGATGGCAGCTTTGATGGCCTGCTCGGCAAGCACGGAGCAATGGATCTTCTGCGGAGGAAGTCCGCCCAGCACCTCGATCACCTTTTTGTTGGTGACTTCCAGCGCCTCGTCCACCGTCTTGCCCTTGATCATCTCGGTTGCCGTGGAAGAAGTGGCGATGGCCGCAGCGCAGCCGAACGTCTTGAACTTCGCGTCCGTGATGACGCCGTTGTCCACCTTGATGAACACCTGCATGATGTCGCCGCAGGCTTCGCTCCCGATCATGCCCATTCCGTCGTAATTTTCTATTTCACCCACGTTTTTGGGATTTTGAAAGGCTTCCATTACCTTTTGCGTGTACATTTTCAGATCTCCTTTTCAAATACTTCGTTTTTCAGGTCTTTGGGAAAGAGCGGGGAAAGCGCGCGCAATTTTACCACGATCTCTTTGAGCTTGTCCACCGCGTAATCGATCTGCGCGGGGGTGTTGTCCTTTCCGAAAGAAAAGCGGATGCTGCCGTGCGCCAGCCCTTCGGGCAGCCCCATGGCGAGGAGAACGTGGGAGGGTTCCAGCGAACCGGACGAGCACGCGGAACCGCTGGAAACGGCGATGCCCGCAAGGTCCAGGCTGAACAGAAGGGACTCCCCTTCGATGTATCGGAAGGAAAAGTTGGCGTTGGCGGGCAGGCGGTTTTGCGGATGCCCGTTGAGTTTGACGTACGGGATCTCGTGCAGGACGCGGGAAATAAAGCGATCGCGCAGGGAGGAGACATACGCGGCGTTTTGCTCGCGCTCTTCCTGCGCCAGGCGGAGCGCTTCCGCCAGCCCCACGATGGCGGGGACGTTGGTGGTCCCGCCGCGCATGGTGCGTTCCTGGTGGCCGCCCGTGATGATCTTTCCGAGTTTCAACCCCGAACGGATGTACAGCACGCCCACCCCTTTCGGGCCGTAAAACTTATGCCCCGAAAAGGAGAGCAGATCCACGGCGGGGTCGTTTACGTCGATTTTCAGCGCGCCCGCCGCCTGCACCGCGTCGGTGAAAAAGAGAATGCCGCGCTCCCTGCACAGCCCGGAAATCTCCGCGAGGGGCTGGATGGTGCCCACCTCGTTGTTGGCCGTCATGATACCCACGAAGATCGTGTCGGGGCGCAGGAGCGATTTCAGCTTTTCCACGTCCACCGCGCCGTACTCGTCCACGGGGGCGAGGGAAATTTCAAACCCCTCCTTTTCCAGCTCCTTTGCCGTGGTGATCATGGCGGGGTGTTCCACCGCGCTGATGATGAGGTGCTTCCCCTTTTTCGCACGCGCGTGCGCCGCGCCGCGGATGGCCCAGTTGTCCGATTCGGTGCCGCCCGACGTAAAATAAATTTCACTCGGCTTTGCCCCGATGAGGGAAGCGACGGTGTCCCGCGCTTCGTCCACGGCGGTCACGCTCCTGCGGCCGAACCAGTGCTGGGAATTGGGGTTGCCGAAATTGTCCGTGAAATAGGGCAGCATTTTCTGCAATACGCGCTCGTCGACGGGCGTCGTCGCCGCGTGATCGAAATAGACGTGTTCCATAAATACTCCTCAGCTCGCCTTGCAGCGGCAGACCATGTCTGCACTGTTGCACTTGCACACTCCGTTTTCGCAGTGATCGTCCAGCATGGATTGCAGCGTCATCGAATCGAGAACTTCGTTGATGCCCGCGTACAGTTTGCGCCAGACCTCTCCCGTGGCGCACTTTTTGCAGGTGGAAGTGATGCAGTCGGCGATCTCCATGTTGTCCTCCAGGGCGCGGGCGATATCCCCTATCGTGATCTCCCGCGGGGCGCGCGTGAGCTTATATCCGCCCGAAACGCCGCGTTCCGCCGTCACGATCCCCTTGCCCGACAGCATACGCATGATCTTTTCTATGTATTTCCCGGAGACCGCGATCTCCTTTTCCAGAGCGGACGCACTGACGCATCTGTGCGGATAATTCTGCGCAAGAATGTAGCACGCCTTTAACCCGTATTGCGATTTGGATGAAAGTCTCATACCCGCCTCCTTTAATTGCAACCATTTTAGTAGTATTTATTATATCCGATTTGTGCCGATTCGTCAAACGTTTTTGCGCACATTTGACAAAAAAATCCTTCTCCTGTTTACAGAGAAGGATTTTTTGTCCAATCGGAAAAGATACAGCCGCAGTAATTCTGGCGGTAAAGGTTGTGTTCCTGCGCGAGGCGGACGGAGCGCAGGTAGCCGTTTTCCTTTTTGAAATCGGAATACAGCCAGCGCACGCCCGTGCGCTTTTCGATCTCCTCGCCCAGCTCGTTGAGCCATGCGGCGTTTTTGTGGGGGCTGACGGAAAGGGTGGAACAGAACCAGCCGTATCCGCCCTCCTTTGCGAGCTGCGCCGTCTTTTCCAGGCGCAGGCGGTAACACTTGTAACAGCGGGCGCCGCCCTCCTTTTCCCCTTCCAGCCCGCGCGCGTAAGAGAAAAACTCCTGCGGGGCATAGTCGCAGTCCAGAAAGTCCGCCCAGCCCGTTTCCCGCAGGAAGCGGAGCTGTTCGCTCTTGCGCTTTTCGTACTCGGCGGGGTCGGTGATATTGGGATTGTAAAAGAGAACGGTCACCTTGAAGTACTCTTTCAGCGTTTCCAAACAGCGGGAGGAACAGGGGCCGCAGCAGCTGTGCAGCAGAAGTTTTTCCCCGGGCGTTACCGTGCGGCAGAGTTCGAGCATTCTCTTGTTGAAATCGGGTTTGTTCATGCCGACATTGTACCACCTTCCCGCAAAAAACGCAAGGGATTATTTGCCGCTGTCGCCGTAGTTGGAGAGAACGCGCGCGGAAGGATCGTTGACTTTGCACCCCTCCCAATGCTTGTTGGGCATCCAGAAATCCTTGACCATGCCCGCCTGACCGGGATAGTATTTTTCAAAGATCTCCCGATACAGCAAGCTTTCCTTTGTGAACGGGCGGGCGTGATAGGCGTATTTTTTGGCGAGTTCTTTCCATTCGGGGCCGTACTTTTGCTCGGCGTATTCTTTCAGATCGTCCACCATGGAATGCCCCACCGCGTCCGAAAACGCCGCCTTTTCCCGCCAGAGAATGTTTTCGGGCAGGTAGTCCCCTTCAAACGCCTTGCGCAGGAGATATTTCCCCTTGCCGTACACGTTTTGTTTGCGTTCGGGAGAAACGTGCATGACGTAGCGCACGAAATCCAGATCGCCGAAGGGAACGCGCGCTTCCATCGAATGCACGGAAATGCAGCGGTCGGCGCGCAGGACGTCGTACATATGCAGTTCGCGCACACGCTTTTGCGATTCTTTCTGGAACGCCGCCGCGTCGGGCGCGAAATCGGTATATTTGTACCCGAACAATTCGTCCGAGATCTCCCCCGTCAGAAGCACGCGCACGTCCGAGATCTCGTGGATCTTTTTGCAGAGCAGGTACATTCCCATGGAGGCGCGGATGGTGGTGATATCGAAAGTACCCAGCGCCGCGATGACGCTTTCGAGCGAGGAGAGCACCTCCTCGCGGGTGATGTACACCTCCGTGTGATCGCTGCCGATGTAGTCCGCCACCTCTTTGGCGTATTTGAGGTCGATGGCGTCCTTGTCCATGCCGACGGCAAAGGTGCGGATGCGCCCCAGCATCCTCGCGCCGAGGGCGCAGACCAGGGAGGAATCCAGCCCGCCCGAAAGCAGAAATCCTATGGGCGCGTCGGCGTCCAGTCTCTTTCTGACCCCCTGCGTCAGCTTTTCGCGGATGTTGGCGCAGATCGTCTCCACGTCGTCCGAAGAATATTCCTTTGCCGCGGCAACGTCGCAGTAAGAATGAAACTTTCCTTTATAGTAATAATGTCCCGGAGGGAAGGGATAAATTTCGCCCGATATTAGCCCTTCCAGGTTTTTCGGCTCGCTGGCAAAGACGATGGAGCCCCCCGCAAGATACCCGTAATACAGCGGGCGGATGCCGATGGGGTCGCGCGCGGCGATGTATTCGCCCGAATCCCCGTCGTACAGGATGAGCGCAAATTCCGCGTCCAGCATGGAAAACATTTTTACGCCGTATTCATGGTACAGGGGCAGCAAAATTTCGCAGTCGCTGTCCGAAAGGAAGGAATAGCCCAGATCTTCCAGATGCCTTTTCAGAGGTCGGAACCCGTAGATCTCCCCGTTGCAGACAAGCTTGCTCTTGCCCATGGAAAAGGGCTGCATTCCCAGCGCGTTCAGCCCCATGATGGCGAGGCGGTGAAACGCCATATACCCCGAAGGGGTCTTTTCCACGCGGCTCATGTCGGGCCCGCGCGAAACGGTGCGGTAAAACCCTTCCAGCATGGTCTTGTAATCCACTTCTTTCGTGGTGCAGCAGAAAATCGAACACATTTTTTTCACCTCACAGATTCTGTTTCGGGAAGAAAAAAAGCCCCTTCTCCCCGATGAAGAACATCAGGGCGAAGGGACTTCGCGGTGCCACCTGAATTTCAGCGCATAAAACTGCGCTCTCTGCGCCTTCAAAAAAAGGCCTGCGCCGTAACGGGCGCGCCCGTCGGAAGCTACTTGTACTCCGTTCGCCGCCGCCGCTCTCGGGTGTTTTTCCTGCGGGTGTGACCGCGGCGCTTTCACCTTGCCGCCGCTCTCTGTACGATACACGCTCCCGCGATACTTTTCCCTGTCCTCGCGTTTGATAGAGAAATTTTAACACGGTTTGCAATGCAATGTCAAACTTTCTGCCTTTCGGATTCGTTATCCCTGCTATTTGTGCAGATTATAGTTCTTTTTTCAGACTCTCGGCGATGGCAACGCCCGAACTGGTTCCGATGCGGTCTGCCCCCGCGCCGAGCATGGCGCGGAACTGCACTGCGTCGCGGATGCCGCCCGAAGCCTTTACGCTGCAGGCGCCCTTCACCGTCTCCTTCAAAAGGCGCACGTCCTCCGTTTTGGCGCCCTCGCCGAAATAGCCCGTGCTCGTCTTGACGAACGCCGCGCCCGCGTCCTTGGCGCATTGTGCGGCCTTGATCATCTCCTCGTGCGAAAGCAGGGACGTTTCGAGAATGACCTTGACGGGCGCTCCCTTGGCCGCCTTGACGATCTGGCGGATCTCCCTTTTGACATAGGAATAATTTGCGTTTTTGACGGCGGAAATGCAGATGACCATGTCGATCTCGTCCGCACCGTCGGCGACGGCGCGCTTGGTTTCAAACACCTTGGTCTCCGTCTTGTTTTCGCCCATGGGGAAGCCGACCACGCAGGCAATTTTGATCTGCGGCGCGTCTTTCAGAAAATCGGCGCAATCGGAAACGTACACGGGCTGAACGCACACCGAATAAAAGCCGTAATCCACCGCTTCCCTGCACAGCTTGCGGATGTCCTCGCGCGTTGCCGTCTGTTTGAGAAGAGTATGATCGATGGTTTTCAGCATACGGCGCAGTTCCAGCACCTTTTTCTGTTTTTTGAATTCCTCAAATTCCGCCATTTCCTCGGGGGAAATGCGCACGCCGTCCGCGCTCTGCGCGGGCGCGCTTTCCTGCACGGCAGGCTGTGCCGCCTGTTCCGCGGCGGGTTCTTTCACGGAATTGTCCTGAATTTTATCATCCGTACCCTTTTTTTTGAGACCAAACACTTTACAGGTCCTCCTTTCCCAGAATACAATGTACAAGCGGACGGGCGCGGTAGGAAGGCTTGACTTCAAACGCCGACTGCGCAAGATCGAACGCTTCCTGTCTGCGCTCGCGATAGCGTATCTCGGCGATCTCCTCGCCCTTCGCTACGGCGTCGCCCGCGCGGCGCTTTAAGAGAATGGCCACGGTGTGGTCGATTTCCTCCCCTTCGCGCTGTCTGCCGCCGCCCAGCTGTGCGCACGCTCTGCCGAGAGCCTGCGCATATATGTGCAATTTTCCCGATTTCGGCGAGCGGACGACAAACTTTCCGCTCGCGAGAGGCAGGGCCTCCAAATCGTCGAACGCGGCGGTATCCCCGCCCTGCGCCGAAACGATCCGGCGCAATTTTTCCAGCGCCGCACCCGAGGCGATCGCCTCCTCTGCCAGCGCTTTTGCGCGCTTTTCCTCCGTTCCCTGCGCCATGCGCAGAATGCGCTCGCAGTGCAGAAGGGAGAGCCGCGCAAGGTTGTTTTTCTTGCCGCGGAGCACCTCGATCACCTCGCGCACTTCCGCGTTGCAGCCGATGTTGTCGCCAAGCGGGGCGCTCATGTCCGTGACCGCCGCCTCCACCTGTCTGCCCGACGCCGTGCCGACGGCGACCATCAGGCGCGCCAGCTTTTCCGCCGCGCGGGCGGTTTTCATGAATGCGCCGTCCCCGTACTTCACGTCCAGCAGGATGACCTGCGCAAAGGACGCGAGCTTTTTGCTCATCACAGACGAAGCGATCAGGGGAATGCTGTCCACCGTGGCGGTCACGTCGCGCACGGCGTACATCCGCTTGTCGGCGGGAACGGTGCTTTTCGTCTGCCCCGCGATCGCCGCGCCGATGCGCTCCACCTGCGAGGAAAACTGCTCCGCCGTCAGATTGACGTTGAAGCCCTTGAAGCTTTCCAGTTTGTCCAGCGTTCCGCCCGTGTGGCCGAGCCCCCTGCCCGAATACTTCGCGCATTTTACGCCCAGCGACGCGAGCACGGGGACGAGCACGAGGGTCGTGGAATCGGACACGCCGCCCGTGGAATGCTTGTCGGCAAACACGCCCGCGGCGGGCGGAGAGAGGCGCTCCCCGCTGTCCGCCATCGCTTGGGTGAGGAGAAAGGTCTCCTCATCCGTCATACCGCGCAGGCAGACGGCCATGCAAAAGGCGGCGATCTGCGCGTCGGAAGCGCTGTCCTCCGCCACCATGCGGACAAAGGCGGAGATCTGTTCTTTACTCAGGGCCTTGCCCCGCTTTTTTGCCTGGATGATGTCATAAGCGGTCATTTGTCAAAATCCCCCTTCTATCCGCAAAAGACGGCACGCCTTTCCCCGATTTATGTGATACAATGCGAAAAAAGGAGAAAAGCCATGCCCAATTTGCTTGCTTCCACCCTGTGGGGCGGATTGTACCTTTTCATCATCTTTCTTCTGTGCTGCGGGGGCGTTGTGGGATTCCGCCTGCTGCAGCGCCGCCGCACGCATACGGACACGATCGCCGAGCGCAAGCCCGAAGAAAAGCAGGAGACGGAAGAGAAAAAGCCGCGCGAAGTGTACTACCTCGTGGAAAAGAAAAAGAAGCCGAAAAGCGATTATTCCCGTCCCAAGAAAATCAGTTTTGACGATTAGTCGGTATAGCGCTGTACGTTGTTCCCCTCGTCCCACAGGCGTTCGAGGTGGTAGAACAGGCGGGATTCGTCGTTGAACACGTGTACGATGACGTCGCCGTAGTCGATCACGCCCCAGCGGCCCTCGCGCACCCCTTCCGAACGGCGGGGTTCGATGCCCTCTTTGGAGAATTTTTCTTCCAGATTTTCGCACAAGGCTTTGACCTGCGTGGTGTTTCTGCCGCTGCAGATGACAAAATAGTCGCACAGCACCGTCTTTTCGCGCACATCAACGTACAGAATGTCCTCCGCTTTTTTCGAGGACAGAAAGGCGCAGATCTGCTTTGTGAATTCGAGAGATTGCATTTAGTTTCTCCTTAAATTTTTATAATATTCGTAAGCGCGGAAGGAAAGCGGATAAATTTCCCCTTTTCCCTTGCGAAGGTATTTGATTTGATGATCGAGCGCGCGGAACATACACTCGTTGAGATCTTTTGCAAAGTAGGCGCGCAATTTGTCCACTTTGGGGAAATCCCTGCCCGGTTCGAGCATATCCGAAAGGAAGATCAGCTTTTCCAGCGTGCTCATGGCGGGCCGTCCCGACGTGTGATAGCGCACGGCGTTGAGCACGTCCTCGTCCTTTACGCCGAAGTAATGCTCCGCAAGATACGCACCCGTGTACTGGTGCAGGACGGGCGCGGGGACTTGCTCCTGTATGGAAAATCCCTGTAATTTCGGGTCGGAAAGGTCCATGTTTTTTGCGGAATCGTGCAGCCCCGCCGCGAGAATGACGGAATGTTCGTCCGCCTTGTATTTTGCCGCCGCGGCGGCAGCCGTCAGCGCAACGCTGACGGTATGTTTTTTTCGGGCGGGCTTTAAAAAGGTGAGCGCCTCTTTGACGCACTCCACGCGGTACAGTACGTTTGCCTGGATATAGGCGATGACGTCCTCCAGGAGATAGGGTTTAAGGTCTTCCCCGAACGCGGCGAGCACGCGCGCCTTGGTGGAAGAAATGTCCCTGCCCGTAAATTCGAGGACGCGGAACCCCTTGCGGTACTTTGCGAAAAAGCGAAGCTGTTCCGCCTTGAAATTGACGTGTTCCCCTTCCCTGCTGCAGGCGACGAGTTCCGCCATGGAGAGGATGCTTTCGGGGTCCTTCCAGGTGGGGAAATCCTTTAACATATCCGCGCCGACCAACCAGTACAGGGTCGCATCCGGGTATTTCTGGCGGAAATGCGCCAATGTGCGGCAGGTATAGCTTGTGCCGCCCGCGTTCAGCTCGTACGAGCTCACTTCACAGCCGGGAATGCCCGCAAAGGCGAGCTTTGCCATATTCAGTCTGTCCTGCGGGGAAGCGAGATTTTTCCCCTGCTTGTGCGGCGGAATGTTGGCGGGCATGACGATGATCTTATCCGTGCCCAGCTTTTCGCGCGCCGCCCGCACAATGTTGACGTGTTCGGCATGGACGGGGTCGAACGACCCGCCGAAAATTGCGATCTTCATAACTGTTTATCCGTATCGAAATGGTAAAAAAATGTTTCTTTCAGTATAACATAAGTTGAAAACTCTTGCAAGGTTTAAATTGCCAAAAATTGGGGAAAAAATACATAAAATCTTTTGGGACGGTACATAGGATGAAAAATCTTCCCCTCTGGACAGACACGGTCTTTGCCTTCTTTTCCCTCTTTCTGCTGAGTTTTTGTCTGCTGCGCTTTTCCCTGCCCGCGGGAGGAGCGCTCGCCTTAGCGCTCTTTCTCTCGGCGGGTACGGCGGCGCTTTTGCACCTCTTTTTGCGCCGCAGGCGGAAAAAGAAAGGTCTGGACGAGGACGAACGGGAAAAGGTGCGCAGGTTTGCCATTCATCTTGCGCTGGATTCCCCCGCCCACAACGCCGACCTGCTTGCAAAGAGCCTGAACGTCCTGCAACGTCAGGAAAATGCGGGTACGTATGCGGAAATTTCCGACGATACCCTGCAATGCGGACAGCAGACGGCATTTTTGAAATTCCGCTTTGAAGCGATCACCGCGGACGAACTTTGCCCCGTTCTGCGCCGCGAAGGAGAAAAAACCTTTTACGCCGCAGACTTTACGGAGGAGGCGAAAAAGCTTGCCGAAGCGTTCAACGTAAAATTGCAGGGAGCCAGAGAGGTGTACAAACTTGTCAGCGAAAGCGGCTGTATGCCCCAAACGCTCCTCGCCCCGCCCGAACACAAAACGTCGTTCAAAGAAAAGCTTTCCCGTCGTATCACGCGCAGGGCGTGGCGCGGCTACGCCCTTTCGGGGACCATGCTTCTGCTCTTTTCCCTCGTGACGGTGTTTCCACTCTATTATATTATTTCGGGCGGGATCCTGCTCGCCTTTTCTGCCTTTGTCCGCTTTTTCGGAAAAAAAGAGGATTGACTTTTCCCCTGCATAATATCCAACAAGGCGGGAGTGCCGAATGCACTCCCGCCTTGTTTTCAGTTTTCCGTCTCCTTTGCCATCAGGCGGATCGTCTGTCCGTTTTTAAACCGAACCGACAAAAAATTTTCCCCTTTTTCCAGATCACAGACAAAAAAATCCTCGATCAGCGGTTTCAGCTCTTCCAAAAAGCTCTCCGCGTTCACCTGAGATCTGCCCGTATCGTTGCCGATTTTTTGTTCCATAGTAATATATGTACTCCTTTTGTTTTTCACCCCGCCGCGCGCTTTGCGTTGTGTATATATAGTATACCGTTCCAACTTCCCTAAATCAACAAAATCAGGGGAGTTTGCCCGATAATATATTGTAGAAATAAAACTACTTTTGGGGAATTATGTCGAAACTTTCTGAAAACCTGAAAGACCTCATGAATGAGGCAGAAATAAAGGCTCCCGCATTAGCTTTGGCAACAGGGATCGATTCCTCTACAATTTTGACTTTGCTCCGCGGTGACGGGTTGCCCTACGTCAATACGCTTGTGCGGCTTGCAGACTACTTTCATTGCTCTGCGGATTATCTTCTAGGGCTGAAAGATCTGCCGGAAGAGATTACATTCAGGCAATGCCCGCCTTTTTCCGAACAGCTCACCTTCCTCCTGAACCACTTCAAAGTGACAAAATACCGATTGGAAAAGGAAACGGGACTGTCCGAAAAGACGGTCAACCGCTGGCACAACGGAAAAACGCACCCGACCGTAGAAAGCCTGATCCGACTGGCCGCTTATTTTGACTGCTCCGTAGATTTTATATTGGGCAGGATATAAAATTTATGTCATTATTTTCCGAAAACCTGCAAGAGCTGATGAGCGAACGCAATCTGACACAGACTTCTCTTGCCGAAGCAATGGGCACTTGCAGCTCTAAACTCTCTTCTTATATTACGGGAAATCGGGCGCCGAACTACGACACATTGATTCAGCTTGTTGAATTTTTTCATTGTTCCGCCGATTTTCTGCTGGGTATCAAAGAATACCCTTGTGAGGAAATCGATTATTTGCCCGTACCGCCCTTTTCTCAGCGTCTGCGCACTGTTTTAAAAGAGATGAACTGCACGCAATATTCTTTTATCAAGCAGACAAAAATCTCCTGGGGCGTCTTTTATAATTGGCTGAGCGGGAAAAGCAACCCTTCCGTAGACAATCTTGTCAAAATCGCCTCCTTTTTCGACTGCTCCGTCGATTACATTTTGGGCAGGGTAAAGTAACTGTCTGTAATTTTAATAAAAGCCACGGGCGCGGG
>ERZ1090881.1080-NODE-1090-length-12045-cov-31.280984_pt1 | contig 12045 bp, 9 predicted proteins | sample MGYA00478470_ERZ1090881 | MGnify/ENA primary metagenome ERZ1090881 (study PRJEB33644, sample SAMEA5815736) | chicken gut metagenome | biome: Chicken; feature: Gastrointestinal Tract; material: Caecum | place: Ireland | collected 2019-01-01 | study: A study of...
ATTCTACCACAGGAGGCCTTCTTTTTTCACTGTCTACTTTTACTGGAGCGGTTCAGTATCCGACCGGCCGCAAGCTCTTTATTTTAAGGAGGAGATCACCATGGAATTCTTCAACAATGCAATCGAAGTCCTGCAGACCCTCGTTGTTGCCCTGGGCGCCGGCCTCGGCGTGTGGGGCGGCGTCAACCTGTTGGAAGGTTACGGCTCGGACAACCCCGGCTCGAAGAGCCAGGGCATGAAGCACTTGATGCCGAACTAATTGTAATAATCTTATGAAAGGAAAAGCGCGATCCAGACGGGGCGGCGGGGCGCAAAAGAAAAGGCTGCGACGCAGGCAAAACCTGTGCCGCAGCTTTTGATTGCCGGACCCCGCAAAACGCCGCCGCAGAAATCCCTTTTCACCACCTCCCCATCCGGCAGAAGGGCCCGATGCTGACCAGAAAGGGCAAATAGTAGGTGAAGGTCCGGTACAGCACCAGCGCCAGCGCTGCGCCGCTCTGGCCCGCGTAGGGGGCGAACAGCAGCAGGAAGGCGAACTCGGTGGGGCCGACGCCGGCCACGTTGGGCAGCACGCCGGTGAGCAGCAGCATCAGGCTGGACAGAAGCTGCATCTGCGCAAAGCCCGGGCAGGGGAGGCCCAGCGCCCGCATACAGACCCAAGGCATGGCGCAGAGCAGCGACAGCTTGACGGCGTTGAGGGCCAGCAGCCTGGCGCAGCAGGCTTTGTTGCGCAGCATCCGCCGGGATTCGACGTAGAGCGCGTCGAGCTGCGCGCAGAGCTTGCCCTTGCGGCTGGCCCACTTGCCGGTGTCGGGCAGGCGGGCGGCCAGGCGGAGGGCCAGCCGCTGCAGCCTGCCCCAGGTGCACAGCAGCGCCAGCCCCACGCTGATGGCCGCGCTGACCAGATAGGCCAGGGCCAGGTAGCGGGTGGCGGCGCTGCCGCTTTCTTTCAGCCAGGGCCACTGCGCCGCCAGCAGCGCGCTGGCGTAGAGCATCACCGACAGCTTGTGGAAGACATAGCGCAGCGTCATCAGCCCCAGGCCCGCCCCCACCGGCAGGCCGCAGCGGTGGAGGGCGTAGCTCTGCATGGGGGCTGACGCCGCCCCGCAGGAGGCTATATCCCCGAAGATATTCAAATGTACTACCTCCCACGCCTGCCGCAGCCCAAAGCCCGGCGCCCGGGTGCGCACCACCGTCCGGCAGGCCAGCGCGTCCAGCAGCTGGTAGCCGGCCTCCAGTGCGGCCAGCAGGGCCAGCGACCGCGGCGGCACCGCCCGCAGGGCGTCCAGCGCCCCGACACCCGTGCCCCGCAGCAGCACGGCAGACAGCGCCGTCAGGGCCAGCAGCACCAGCAGGCCGGTCAGCAGCATCTGTTTCTTTTTTGCAGTCATACGTTCCTTCTTCTGTGCAAAGACCGCCCCTGCGGCAAAGGCAGAGGCGGTCTTATATTATGCGATGGCGGATTTACTGCCCCTCCGCCTTCCCGCAGCTGCGGCAGCGGGCGCAGGCGCTCCAGAGGGCGTCGGCGGTGGGCTGCCAGGCCGCGGCGTAGGGCGCGGTGCGGTCGCACAGGGCGTCAACGGTCTCGGGGGCCTCGTAGTCGGTGCTCTTGGCCCCGGTGGCCTTGACCATGGCGCGCAGCTTTTCGGGGTTCTCCAGCATGGGGCAGGGGCGCAGCATGTTCTCGTTGAAGGGCTGGCCGTCGTGGTAGGCCATGAAGATGGGCGACTTCAATGCATCCAGCAGGCTGCAGTCCCGGATGTTGGCGTTGGAGTAGTGGATGAACACGCAGGGCTCCACGTCGCCGCGGGCGTTGATGTGCAGGTAGCGCCGGCCGCCGGCGATGCAGCCGCCCACATACTCGGCGTCGTTCTGGAAGTCCATCGAGAAGATGGGCTTGCTCTGGCGGAAGGCGCGGATGCGCTTGTACATCTCGGCACGCTGCTCGGGGCTGGGCAGCAGGGCGGGGACGGCCCCGTTGCCTACCGGCATGTAGTGGAAGAACCAGATGAACAGCGCCCCCGCGTCGATGATCTGATCGAAGTACGCCTCGCTCGAGACGTCCTGCCAGTTGGAGCTGGTGTAGCAGGTCGAGAGGCCAAAGGGCAGCCCGTGGCGCTTGAGCAGGGCCATGGCATCCTGCACCTTCTGGTAGACGCCCGCGCCCCGGCGGCCGTCGTTGGCCTGCTCGAAGCCCTCGAGGCTGATGGCCGGGACGAAGTTCTTCACCCGCAGCATCTCCTGGCAGAATGCCTCGTCGATCAGGGTGCCGTTGGTGAAGGAGAGGAACTCGCAGTCGGCGTGCTTCTCGCACAGGGCGATGACGTCCTTTTTGCGGACGAGCGGCTCGCCGCCGGTGAAGATGTACATATAGGTGCCCAGGCGCTTGCCCTGCGTCACGATGGAGTCCAGCTCCTCCAGCGTCAGGTTGAGGCGGTTGCCGTACTCGGCGGCCCAGCAGCCGGTGCAGTGCATGTTGCAGGCCGAGGTGGGATCCAGCAGGATGGCCCAGGGCACGTTGCAGCCCTCGCGGGCGGCCGTCTCATCCTGGGTGGCGCCGCCGAACAGGCTGGCGTTCAGGATGAAATTCTGGAAGAAGGCCTTGCGCACCCCGGCGTCCAGCTCGTACAGCTTGAGGATGAGCTGGTACCAGTTGCCCTTTTCCTCGATGGCGCGGCGAATGGCGGAGCGCTGGCTGGCGTACCAGCCGGCGGGCATCAGCTTGTCCACCATGTCCATCAGCTTGGGGATGTTGGTCTCGGGGTCCTTTTCCAGATAGTCCATCGCCTGGCTGAACACAAGGCCGAGGGCGGCGTTCTTGGTTTTATCGGTGATATTCATAACGTGAAACCTCGCTTTTTGCACTGATCTTGCGGCGCTGCGGGGGCGCTGCGCCTGTGGCTTGTGCTCAGTGTAAAACGGCGGGGCTTTTCTGTCACCGGGCAGAAGGGGGCGGATGTGTCATTTTTACATAAAACGGCGCGGCTGTTTCCTTTTGCTACAAAAAGGCGAAAGTGTCCATATGCCCCTCCGGCCGCCGCCTTTATCATAGCGGCAAAACAGCAACGATGCGAGGTGAGCGATATGACGCACGCTGAAATGAACCGCAGCATGGCCGAGGCCATCGTCCGGCGGAGTTTGTACGGCATCCAGACCGATCCCAAGCGAACCATCCGCAACCTGGTGGATCTGGGACGGGAGACGGCCAGCGGCCCGCTGCAGCAGAAGTTCCTGGGCATCGCCCAGCAGATGCTGCGCCAGAAGGACAGCCCTTACTACGCCCTGGTGCAGGACACCGTCCGCCGGGTGGACGCCGAGCGGCTGATGGCCTTTGGGATGAACCTGGGCTGGAACAGCCTGACCCAGGGGGCCAGGACCATCCGCGCCGAGGAGGCGCGGCGGGGCCATAACATCCCCTGGGCGTTGACGCTGCGGATGGCCCGCTGGCCGGGCAGCCTGACCGGGGGCGACTACCTGCGCCTGGTGCTGGAGGGGATGGAGCTGGGCATTTACAGCTACTTTCTGCTGCCGCGGGACCAGCCCTCGGTGACGCGCGCGCTGGAGCTTGCCTCCGCCAGTCGGGACTGCGCCTTCTGCCTGCTTTTGCCGCGGGAGGCGGACGCCCGCCTTGCGCTGGGCAGCCGTCTGGTGAGCAACAACCTGCTGGTCGGGCTGGACACCGCCGCCCCCGCCTGGCAGGAACAGGCCAACTGGCTGCGCGCGAAGCGGATGCCCTACCTGCTCTACCGCCACTACGCCGCCGCCGGCGACGTGGAGGAGATTCTGACCGGGGTGTGGGCGCGGCAGATCATGCCCTGGGCCGGGGTGGCGGCACTGCTCGTCGCCGCACCGGACGCCGGGGACCAAGCCGGCGCGGCGGTCTACGACTACGCCGTCGAGTCCCGGCTGCGGCAGCGTTACCCCACCCTGATGCTGGATTTTTACCGCGACTGCCTGTACGCCGACCGCTGCATCTCGGGGGACGGCTGCTTTGTGGGCCTTTTGTCGGACGGCACCGTCACCGAGTACCGCGGCGGCTGCGAGACGCCCACCGACGCCTCCTTCCGCCGGACGCCGCTGGGCGCGCTGCTGAGCCGCTTTGTCAAAACGCAGCAGGCGGGGTGAGGGGTATGGACGCGAAAAACTGGAAGTACGTCCTCTGGACCATCGCCTACGCCATCGGCCTGGTGCTGGTGGTGCTGCGCATCGAAGACATCCTGCGCGCGGCGGGGCTGCTGTTGGGGCTGCTGCGGCCGCTTGTGTTCGGCATCGTCATCGCCTTTGTGCTGGACCACCCCTTCGAGCGGCTGCGGGGCTGGTTTTTGCGCAAGCTCCGCCTGCCGGCGCGGCGGGCCGCCGCCTACGCCATCGTGGCGGTCTACCTGCTGGCCTTCGGGCTGCTGGCGGCCCTGGTCGGCATCGTCGCGCCCGAGGTGGTGCGCAACCTGCTGCGCTTTGCCGGCAGCGCCGACCTCTACCTGCGCGACCTGCAGGACGCCCTCAACCGCCTGACCGCGGCCTTGGGCCTCAGCCGCATCGATCTGAGCGAGGTGATGGCTCTGGTGGACCGCTACATGGGCAGCCTGACCAGCGCCCTGCGCGATTTTCTGCCCCAGATCGTCGAGGTGACGGCCAGCGTCGTGTCGGCCCTGGCCACCGCCTTTGTCTCGCTGGCCCTCTCGGTCTATATCATGAGCGGCAAGGAGAAGCTGCTGGCGCAGCTGCGGCGCTGCCTGCGGGTCTACCTGCCCGCCGGCTGGCAGGGGCCGCTGGGCCGTGTCGCGGCCATCGTCTACGAGGTCTTTGACAACTATGTGGCCGGCCAGTGCAAGGAGGCGGTGATCCTGGGCAGTCTGTGCTTCGCGGGCATGACGGTCCTGCGGCTGGACTACGCCGGCATGGTCAGCGTGGTGGTGGGGGTCACGGCGCTGGTGCCCATCCTGGGGGCCTATATCTGCGGGGCGGTAGGGGTGCTGCTGCTTTTGTTCATCTCGCCGGCCAAGGCGCTGCTGTTCCTGGTCTTTCTGGTGGTGCTGCAGCAGGTCGAGGGCAACGTCATCTACCCCCGCGTGGTGGGCCGGAAGATCGGCCTGCCCGGCATGTGGGTGCTGCTGGCCATCACGGTGGGCGGCGGGCTGTGGGGCATCTGGGGGATGCTGCTGGGCGTGCCCCTGGCCACCATCTTTTACCAGCTTTTGCGGCAGGACGTCCGCAGCCGGGAGGCCCGGCTGCCCCCGGGCGAATAGGCGCAAAAAAGAGGGCGGCGCGGCGCGCTGCCCCCTTTGTGCTGTTCAGCTTTCGGCGGCCCGGCCGGCCTTTTCCTGCTCGAGCTGGTTGGATTGGATGTGGATCAGCCTCTCGGTGCTGTGCAGCAGGGCGACGAACTGCTCGGGCGGCAGCTTCGCCCTTTCCCCCAGCCAGCGAAAGACCGCCACCAGCACCGCGTCGGCCAAAAAGTGGGCGTAGAAATCCCGCGCCGTCTGGGCCGGGATGCCGTCGCAGGCGGCCACCGCGTCGATCTCGCCCGGCGCGGGCAGCAGGTACTTTTCCACCGCCCGGAACAGAAATTCCTGGAAGTGCCGCCGGAAGGCGTTCTGCCCGTCGTACTGCATCAGGTGGGCGTAGAAGGCGCGGCTCTGGTAGAGATAGCGGCAGATCGCGTCGATCAGCGCCCAGCGGTCGGCTGTATCGGCCTTTTGCAGCAGGGCGATGATCTCGGTATCAAAGACCCACTCAGCCAGGGCGTACTTGTCCTGGAAGTGATAGTAGAAGGTCTTGCGGCTGACCCCGCAGGCATCGCAGATGTCGCTGACCGCCACCTTGTCGAAGGGCTGCTTTTGCAGCAGCTCCTTGAAGGCGTGGGCCAAGGCCCGCTTGGTCAGATTGGCTTCCGGCATACAAAACCCCTCCCGTCCACATTTTTTGACATAGTATACCAAAAAAGGCGGGACGGGGCAAGCGCCGGGAGGGAATGTTCACAAACCGAAAGAGAGGTACGGTATGCGCAAACGATGGTTCCGGCAGATCTTGCGCCGGCGTGTGTTCGTCATCCTGCTGCTGGCGCTGCAGATCTATCTGCTGGTGGGCCTGATCGGCGACGCCAGCCGGCTGGCCCGCTGGACCAACGCGGCCTTCCGGCTGCTCAGCGTGTTGGTGGGGCTGCGGGTGGTCAGCGGCAGGGACAAGCCCAGCTACAAGCTGCTGTGGGTGGTGCTAATGCTAGGGTGTATCTGAGAAGTCAAAAATGCTGAGATATTCGCCAAAAAGTGCCAGATGCAAGGCGCATGAGCGCTGCACTCCTTTGTGGAATGCAAGCGAATGCAACGCAGCAGATGGTGCTTTTTGGTAGAATAGAACAGTATTGAGGAGTTTTCAGATACACCCTAGTCTTTCCGATGTTCGGCGGGCTGCTGTATCTGCTGGTCTCCTTCCAGCGGTCCACCCGCTGGGCCGACCGGCGCTTGTCCCGGCTGGAACAGGCCAGCCGCCCTTTGCAGGGCGGCGCGGAGGGTTGCCGGGCCGCCTGCCGCGCGCTGCCCGCCCGCGCGCCCCAGCTGCGCTACCTGGAGGCGCGGGGCTTTGCGGTCTATCAGAACACCCATTGCGACTACTACCCCTCGGGCGAAGAGGTCTTCGCGGCCCTGCTGCCCGCGCTGGAACAGGCGGAGAAGTACATCTTCCTTGAGTTCTTCATCATTCAGGAAGGGCAGATGTGGGACGCCATCCACGGCATCCTGCGGCGCAAGGCAGCGCAGGGAGTGCTGGTGCGGGTCCTGTACGACGACATGGGCAGCTTTCTGACCCTGCCCCGGGACTATGCCCGGCGGCTGGCCGCGGAGGGCATCGACTGTCGGGTGTTCAACCCCTTCCGGCCGGTGCTGTCCTCCATCCAGAACAACCGCGACCACCGCAAGATCGTTTCCATCGACGGCAGGACCGCCTTCACCGGCGGCTTCAACCTGGCGGACGAGTACATCAACGCCATCGAGAAGCACGGCCACTGGAAGGACGCCGGCATCTGCCTGCGCGGGGACGCGGCCTGGGGCCTGACCCTGATGTTTTTGCAGATGTGGGGCCTGGCCAGCCGCGCCGGGGACGAGCTGGCGGCCTTCGCCCCCGGCCCCGCCCCGGCGGGCGGAGAGGGCTTCGTCCAGCCCTACGCCGACAGCCCGCTAGACAAGGAGAACACCGGCGAGCATGTCTATATGCAGATCATCAACCGGGCCAGGCGCTACGTCTACATCACCACCCCCTACCTGATCGTGGACGATAGCATGATCTCGGCCCTGGCCCTCGCGGCCAAGAGCGGGGTGGACGTCCGCATCATCACGCCTCACCACTGGGACAAGTGGATCGTCCACATGACCACCCGCGCCTACTACCGCCCCCTGCTGGAGGCGGGGGTCAGGCTCTACGAGTACAGCCCCGGGTTCCTCCACGCCAAGATCTTCGTCTCGGACGACGAGGTGGCCACGGTGGGCACCGTCAACCTGGACTACCGCAGCCTCTACCTGCACTTTGAGTGTGGCACGGCGCTGTACCAGTGCCCGGCGGTGGCGCAGGTGAAGGCGGACTTCCAGCGCACCCTGGCCGCCAGCCAGGAGCTGACCCTTGCCGACTGCCGCCCCTCCCTGCCGGTCCGCCTGTTCCAGGAGCTGCTGCGCCTGGCCGCACCGCTGATGTAGCGGGGCGGGCGTGGCCGGAAGAATCCAAAGAAACCGCGCAGGGGTTTCGTGGCACACGACTTTGCTTGCAAAGTCTAGTGTGTTATACCTTTGCGAAGGAGAGGGCGGCGGGATGGGACGGTTTCGGGCTATCCTCTTGGCGCACGAGATGCCTCTGCGGGGAGTATCAACGACAAAGAAAGGCTGGCAGATGGTGCGGTTTGCACTCGTCTGCCAGCCTTTCGCCCTCTGTGGAGCAAAGGTATATCACTCTCGTTTTTCGTCCCGATATTTCGTTGCGTTTGGCGTTATGCTGAAATTTTCAGTCCATTCTGCTGCACCTCGCCGAAATTGTTTTGCCATCGTAAAAATCCGTTGACATCCTGCGCGAACCCATAATATACTCACCAGACAATTGAATACAGAAAAATAAATGATATCGATATTTTAGCTCGATTCTCAAAGCATTCAGAGCAATCGGAGCAGTTTTAGAACAAATTGAATCGCTGCATAACACGGAACTGGAGGCCTCCCGAGAAGGGAGAGCTTTTCCGGTCTGTTTGTGTAGCGATTTTTTGGTTCCGTAGCTCTGTTTGCACTTTGAGAACCGAACGACCGTCTGCATGGAATACCCGGCCAGGACCTCCTGAAGGAGCGAGCCGGACAACGCCGCCGGAAGGGGGCAGGAAGCTCATGCAGGGAGAGCGGCAAACCTTTTTACAGGCCCGTATCGCCTGTGTCTCCCATCGACCGCAGCTCGTCCAACGCATTTACCGCCGCATGGTTGAGTGCCTCGTTTTCAGGATCGGCAGAGGCTTTTTTGTTCGTGAGCCGGACTTTACGGATCGCCTTTTCGATCTCTCTGGAAGTGTGCCCTGCTTTCAGCGCCTGAATCGCAAAATTGGCGATGGTAATGCAGTCGTCCTGACTGAACTTGTCCTGGATAAGCATCCGTCCAAGCTGCTCCAGAACGCCTTGCTTCCCGCCTGCCGTTTGGGTGGAGGCATCCGAGCGCCACAAAAGGTGGCTGTCTGGAATTTCGGTAGCCGCTACCGAAATCAACTCGACGCCTTCATACATGTACACAGCATTGACAGCCTGCCGTCTGCTGGACGCATAAGTCTCGGTAATGTGCGTATCGATTTTCGGCCGGCCTCGACCGTGCTTCTTCTGTTCCATGATTCCGCCCTCCTTCTGCGCTGGGACTTTACTCTATTGTATCACAAACCTTCGTCAAAGCATACAGCCGGAGGGCATAGAAAAAAGAATTTTGGTAGCGGCTACTGAAATTTTCGAAGGATTCTGTATATGAGGGATTTTAGCCTTTTCGCTATGTACGTATGTACCAAGTCTGTACGCACGTACATAGCGTTTTACCCAAAACGCGCCATATAGCCATATAGAAGATTGTTTACCAGTGTAAAGCGGTCGGTTTTGCTTGAAACCGGCCGCTTTCATTTTCAAAAAAGAAAGGAGCTTTTTGTATGACCGCCTTTAACATGAAAATGCTTCAAATAAGGAGGGCTGCCCTTGACACAACCTCACTACGCCATCATGCGCTTCGCCAAGTACAAAGGCCCCGAGATCACGAATATCGAGGCCCATAACGAACGCCGGAAAGAAAACTACGCCAGCAACCCAGATATTGACCTCTCCCGCAGCAAATACAACTTCCATCTCATCGAACCTTCCGGCAGGTACCGCGCCGAGGCCGAGCGACAGATCAGCGCCGCCGGCTGCCGCACCCGGAAGGACAGCATCCGGGTAGTGGAAGTGCTGTTCACCGCTACACCGGATTTCTTTAAGGAAAAAAATCGCGCCGAGGTCAAAGCGTTCTTTACCGAGGCCCTGTACTTCTTCGAAAAACAGCAAGCCAAAGAAACAATCCTATCCGCCGTGGTGCATATGGACGAGAAAACGCCCCATATGCACCTTTCTTTTGTCCCCTTGACAGCGGACGGCAGACTCAGCGCTAAAGACATTGTTGGCAACAAAAAGAAACTGACCTGGTGGCAGGACAAGTTCTGGGAACACATGGTCCAAAAGTATCCCGACCTGGAGCGCGGCGAGAGCGCCAGCCAGACGGGCCGCGACCATATCCCGCCCCGCATCTTTAAGGAGATGACCCGCCTCAACAAGCAGCGCCAAAAGCTGGACGAACTGCTCACCGGCATTGGACCTCTCAATAGTAAAAAGCGAGCCGCCGAAATCTCCAAGCTGCTGGACGGATATATCCCGGCTGTGGAAAAGATGCAGACTCAGCTTTCCAAGTACGGCGTGACCTTCACCCGGACCAAAGCCGAAAACAAATGCCTTAAAAAGAAAAATGCCGAGCTAGAGCAGTCGTTGGAAGCCGCCACCAAGACCAGCGTTCTCAAGGAGCTGCGAGATACCCAGCTTCGGCGCGACTACGAGGACGCCCTGGCCCTGCTGGAGCGGATACCGCCCGAGGTTTTGGACGAGTTCCGAAAGCCAAAAGCCGCCCGCCGTGAAGCGGGCCGGGACTGAGCGGGAGGTGGGACCTATGGGGAAGAATCAAACGAGCATCACTGTCAGGAGCGTCTTTGCCGGGGAGCTGGATGCCACCGACGTTTTTGTGAGCCTCATCGTGAAAAAATATCACGAGCGGCACACCGCCGGCTGCCTTGCGGGCGGCCCGGATTTTCGGTATACTGAAAGCAAGGTTCCAAGTGACCGAGTACCGTCTGGATCGCGCGGGGAACGGTTATGAAGAACACCATGAACGAACAGATGCGGACGCTTTTGGCCGGGTCGTACCGGGCGGCAATCTACTGCCGCCTTTCGAAGGACGACGACCTGCAGGGCGAGAGCGCCAGCATCGCCAACCAGCGGGCCATGCTGGAAATCTACTGCGAACGGCAGGGATGGGAGGTCGTGGAAGTTTACCAGGACGACGGCTACACGGGCCTGAACATGGAACGGCCCGCGCTGCAGCGGATGCTGAAAGCCGTCGAACGCAAACAGGTCAATATCGTTGTAACGAAAGATTTGTCGAGACTGGGCCGCAATTACTTGCAGACCGGCTACCTCATCGAGGACTTCTTCCCGCGTCATGGTGTGCGGTACATCGCCGTGAATGACGGCATCGACACCATGCGGGAGAGCAATGACATCGCCCCGTTCAAGAACATCCTCAACGAGATGTACAGCAAGGACATTTCTAAAAAAGTCCATTCGTCCTACCTGCTGAAAGCGCAAAAGGGGCAGTTTACCGGCTGCCTTGCCCCCTTCGGCTACCGGAAAGACCCGAAGGACAAAAACCACTTATTGCTGGACCCGGAAACAGCTCCCATCGTCCGTCAGATCTTTGCGTGGGCGCTGGAGGGTCACGGCCCGAACTTCATCCGGCGTCGGCTGGAGGAACAGCGGGTTCCTTGCCCCACCTGGTGGAACCGGCAGCGAGGCCTGCGGGATACCTTCACCAAATGGGAGAAAGCCGACCTCGAAAACGGGCGCTATATCTGGGATTTCAGTGTCATCAAGGACATCTTGACCAACCCTGTTTATACCGGAGCAATTGCCTCCCAGAAAAAGCTCTACCGCTTCAAGATTGGCACCATCGGGGACAAGCGCCCCGAGGACTGGATTGTAGTAGAAGGCCAGCATGAAGCTCTCATCGACCGGAGCAGTTTCGAGGTGGTGCAGGAGAAACTCCGCGCCCGGCAGCGTCCGCGGCAAAACGGCAAGGCCAGCCTGTTTGCCGGGCTGCTCAAATGCGGCGAGTGCGGCAAGTCCCTGACCATCCGGGTCACCAACGCCAAGCGTCCTAAGCAGATCTACGCCTGCAAGACCTACAACGCCTACGGCAAGAACCACTGTACCCAGCACCGGGTTGAGTACGATGTGCTCTATAAGCTGGTGCTGGACCAGATTCAGGAGTGCGCCCAGGCCGCCTTGCAGGACGAGGCCGCCGTGGCGGGCCGGCTGTCCGACGCCTGCGCCGCCGAGCAGAACGCCCAGCGGGAGGCGCTGGAACGTTTCCTCGCCAAGGACGAGGAGCGAGTCGAGATGCTGAACAAGATGGTCCTGCGGCTCTATGAGGATAGGATGGCAGGACGCATCAGCGAGGAAAACTTTGACCTGATGTTGCGCAAGACCCAAGCTGAGCAGGCCCAGCTCAAGGAGCGGGCCGCAGAGGGGCGCAAGAAGCTGGCCGACGAGGAACAGCTTGTCCGCAACGCCCGCCAGTGGGCCGAGGTCATCCGGGAGTACGCCGATATCACCGAACTGGACGCCGCCACCCTTCACCGTCTGGTCAAGGAGATCGTGGTCCACGAGACCATCGACGCCGGCCGCACCCGGCACATCACCATCGAGATACACTTCAACCTCAAACCCATCGCGGCGGCAAAACCCGTCA
>ERZ1090881.1085-NODE-1095-length-11988-cov-16.447750_pt1 | contig 11988 bp, 13 predicted proteins | sample MGYA00478470_ERZ1090881 | MGnify/ENA primary metagenome ERZ1090881 (study PRJEB33644, sample SAMEA5815736) | chicken gut metagenome | biome: Chicken; feature: Gastrointestinal Tract; material: Caecum | place: Ireland | collected 2019-01-01 | study: A study of...
AAGATTGCCCAAGAAGCAGAAGCGGGGCGGAATGCTGGTTGCGTCTGTGTGACATTGAGGACATCCTGGGCGACGAGTACGACCTTGACCGCCTCCGCGAGCTGGCCCAGGCTGACCGGTTGATAGGCGTGACTGTATATGAGTCGAACAAGAGGGGCTTTATTTCTACTTATGAAGTTATTTCTGTTCACATTTCAAAGTGCTCTATTTTGGTGGGATGGAATTTGCTCGACGGTGTCTACTCAAATTTGAACGGGTTTGAAATCTCCGCGTTAGGCAAAAGCGTCTTTTTGACCCGCGCCGAGGCCGAGGCCGCACTACAGGGAGAACGGGAGGAGAAACGGTGAGCCGAAAGAAAAATATGCACCGCTTAAATACTCTGGTTACGGCTCAAATCATGTACCACCTGCAGCGGCTGGCAGACATGGACGGGAACCGGAATGTGGGACGGGTGATTGACAAACTGGTGCGGGACCGCTGCCAGAGGCTCAAGCGGATTGAAACCATTTTGGAGGAGGCGGGGGCAGATGCTCCGGATTGTGATTGATGTGAATACGCCTGCGGGGTACGCCCAGGCGGTCAAAGAGGACCTGGCCATGCACCTGGAGCGCTGGGGCGACGCCCGGGTGGTGGCCGTGGAAGAACTGAAACAGGGGGCACGATGATGGAAAATCAAATGTCAATGGCCACAGTTATGGTGGTTCAGGCGCCGGGGCGCGCTGAGGCAGACCTGCGGGCACTGCGGGACTACATATTGGAATCCCTGAATCAGGGTGTGCTGGTGCTGGGGGCCGGGATGTCCTATCAGCTGGAGAAATTCCCGGAGCTGGGAGCGGTGCGCATCACATCAGAGGATATTTTGAGAGGAAACAAGGAGCTTTTGAGGCGGGCGGCTCCGACAGGGACGGGCAGAGGCCGGCCGGGAGGGGCGGTGCGTGGTGTTCCAGCCCGGATATGATGTGGTGTCCATCTATAACCCCGCAGATGAAGATGGATTGTATATCATGAAAGTGACCGGGGTTATCACAAAAGAGAAATATGAGGCCGCACTACGGAGGGAGCAGGAATGAACAAGACCCGGTCATACCGGCACGGAGGGAAGGCGTTATGAAAAGACTGGAACTGTGCCGGCCGTGTGCTGAGAAGCTGAAGGAGGCCTACACCGTGAAGCCCGCGGTCGGGATCGCGAAGAAGATCACCTGCCAGCAGTGTGGGAAGCGGCGGTATGGCGTGACATATTAGATCGAGAAGAAATAAGCTGTTGGCCCTGGGGCATGTCCCCGGGGCCTTTTCATGTTCGTGGCGCCACGAATATGATCAAGTTTTCTCCGGTTTCGGGGCGCAATTTGACAGTCTCCTTGCTAGGATGGAGGCAGAACATCAGGGAGGTGCGGCCCATGGCGAAAAGTAAATACGAGACCCATGTGCTGCCCAAGCTGGACCTGGTGGAGGCGTGGGCCCGGGACGGCCTTGTGGAAAAGCAGATCGCCCACAATCTGGGCGTGGCGGTTTCCACACTGAATCTGTACAAAAAGGACCACCCGGAGTTTTCAGAGGCCCTCGCGCGCGGGAAGGAGGTCGTGGACGTTGAAGTGGAAAACGACCTGCTGAAGAAGTGCCACGGATACAACGCCACGGTCAAAAAGACCTTCAAGGTCAAGGAGGTGGAGTACGACCCGGACACCGGGAGACGGCTGCGGGAGTATGAGCGGCTGGAGACTGGATTTGACGAGGTCCACATCCCGGCGGACACCACGGCCATCATGTTTTGGCTGGCAAACCGCCTGAAAGGGAAATGGGCCTACAAGCCCCAGGAGGACAAGGGCGATGATCCGGGCCAGGAGGGCGGCGTGGTGCTGCTCCCGGCGGTGGACGAGACAATGCTGGATGGTGAGGAGACAAAATGAGTGTGCAGGTCGTCGTGGAGACATTGTCCAAAGAAGAACTTCAGAAGCTGCTCCGGTATTCCGAAAATGCAGTTCCTGTGTTCTATGGGTGCGACCCGGGAGAGCCAGGCATGCCGGGCGTGATAGAAGAAGGCAAGGAAGATGGGTAACGTAGTGTGGCAGCCCCAGCCCAAGCAGGCGGCCTTCATGGCCCGGCCGGAGTACGAGGCCCTGTATGGCGGGGCCGCCGGGGGAGGCAAGAGCGACGCGCTGGTGGTGGAGGCCCTGCGGCAGGTGGGCATTCCCCACTACAAGGCGCTGATCGTCCGGAAGACCTATCCCCAGCTGGCGGAGCTGATCGACAAGAGCCTGAACTACTACCCCAGGGCCTATCCAAAGGCACGGTACAACGCCAGCGCCCACACCTGGAACTTTCCCAGCGGGGCCAAGATCCTGTTTGGCTCCATGCAGTACACCAAGGACCGCACACGGTATCAGGGACAGGCCTATGACTTCATCGGCTTTGATGAGCTGACCCACTTCACCTGGGATGAGTACAGCTACCTGTTCTCCCGAAACCGCCCCAACGGGCCGGGGACGCGGGTCTATATTCGGGCCTCGGCCAACCCAGGAGGCGTGGGCCACGGGTGGGTCAAGGAGCGGTTCGTCACCGCCGGGAAGCCCATGACCACCATCTGGGAGGACGTGACCTGGAGGGACCCCAGCGGGCAGGAGCACCGGGCGCGGCAGAGCCGGATCTTTGTGCCGTCTTCGGTGTTTGACAACCCGGCCCTGCTGAACAATGACCCGGACTATGTGCGGCGGCTGGCCTCCATGCCGGAAGCGGAGCGGAAAGCCCTGCTGTACGGAGACTGGGACACCTTCAGCGGACAGGTGTTCACCGAATGGCGCAACGACCCGGACCATTACGCGGACCGGCTGCACACCCATGTGATCACGCCTTTCCGGGTGCCGGACGGGTGGACCATCTGGCGCTCCTTCGACTGGGGATATTCCAGGCCTTTCTCTGTGGGCTGGTACGCGGTGGACCATGATCGGCGCATGTACCGCATTCGGGAGCTGTACGGCTGCACTGGCACGCCCAACACCGGCGTACAGTGGGAGCCCGCCCATGTGGCCCGGGAGATCCGGCGCATTGAGGCGGAGGACCCCAACCTGCGGGGCCGGAAGATCTATGGCGTTGGGGACCCGGCCATCTGGCAGAGCGATGGAACGGAGAGCATCGGCGCCCTGATGGAGCGGGAGCGGGTGTTTTTCGAGAAAGGGGACCACAACCGGATCGCCGGAAAGATGCAGGTCCACCACCGGCTGGCCTTTGACGGGGATGGGCTGCCCATGCTGTATGTGTTCACCACGTGCCGACACTTCATCCGCACGGTGCCCAACTTGGTCTATGACGAGACCGACGTGGAGGACATCGACACGGACGGAGAGGACCACATTTATGACGAGCTGCGCTATGTGTGCATGAAAAACCCCATCTCCCCGCCGGCGGCGGCGGAGCCAAAGGTCCGGCCATACAGCCCCCTGGACACGGAGGCGGACCGGCAGTACGACCATTACGAGTTCTACAGGAGGTACTAAGATATGCCAAGGACACCGTGGAGAGACCGGCGGGAGGAGCCGGAGATCACCCAGGAGCAGGCCCAGGGCGTGCCCTACGCCGGGCCGGGGGCCAGAGAACAGGACCCAGTGGTGGACCCGGCCCTGGCCGGTATGCTGCTGTCCGGCGCGGCGGACGCGCCCCTGGTGGGAGCCTTCCGCACGGGGGCGGAGCCGGAGCGGCCCAGGATCGGCCAAAAGGAGATCGCCCGGGCCACGGAGATTTTGACAGAGTACAAGAAGGGCAAGGCCAATCTGGAGCAGCGGGTGATCCAGGACGAGCTATGGTGGGAGCTGCGGCACTGGGAGATCATGCGCAAACGCGAAAACCCCTGCGAGCCCGCGAAGGTGCGGCCGGAGCCCACGTCCGCCTGGCTGTTCAACGCCATTATGAACAAGCACGCCGACGCCATGGACAACTACCCGGAGCCGGTGGTGCTGCCCCGGGAGCGCAGCGATGAGGAGAGCGCCAAGACCCTGTCCGCGGTGCTCCCGGTGGTGCTGGAGTACAACGATTTCGAGCAGACCTACTCGGACAACTGGTGGGAAAAGCTGAAGCACGGCACCGCCCCCTATGGGGTGTTCTGGAATGCCCAGAAGGACAACGGCCTGGGGGATATCGACATCCGGGAGATCGACCTGCTGAAGCTGTTTTGGGAGCCGGGGATCACCGACATCCAGCAGAGCCGGAACCTGTTTATCGTGGAGCTGGTGGACGAGGACATTTTGGACCAGCGGTACCCGGAGCACGCGGGGAAGATGGGCGGCAGCGTGATCGACGTGGGCGAGTACATCTACGACGACGCGGTGGACACCAGCAAAAAGAGCCTGGTGGTGGACTGGTACTACAAGGTACAGAGCGCCGGGGGGCGGACCATCCTTCACTATGCCAAGTTCGTGGGGAGTGAGCTGCTGTTTGCCAGCGAGAATGACCCGCGGTACCGGGAGCGGGGTTTCTACGACCACGGGCAGTATCCGGTTGTGCTGGACGTGATGTTCCCGGAGAAGGGCACGCCGGTGGGGTTTGGCTATGTGGCAATCTGCAAGGACCCGCAGATCTACATCGACAAGCTCAGCCAGACCATTATGGAAAACGCACTGATGACCACCCGGAAGCGGTTTTTCATCTCGTCCAATACCGGCGTGAACGAGAAGGAGTTTTCCGACTGGACAAAGCCGCTGGTCCATGTGGAGGGGGAGCTGGACGAGCGGAGAATCCAGGAGATCGTCACCCAGCCCCTCAGCTCCATCTATGTGGACATCATCAACATGAAGGTGGAGGAGATGAAGGACACGGCGGCCAACCGGGATGTGAACAGCGGCAGCGCCGGGTCCGGCGTGACGGCGGCGGCGGCCATTGCGGCATTGCAGGAGGCGGGCAACAAGGCCAGCCGGGACATGATCGCGGCCAGCTACCGCACCCATGTGAAGATCAACTCCATGTGCATCGAGCTGATGCGGCAGTTCTACGACGAGACCCGGAGCTTTCGGATCACAGGCACGGCCCCGGGGCAGTATGAGTTTGTGGACATGAACAACGCGGCCATCCGGGACCAGCCCATCCCGCCCGCCTACCCCGGGCAGGAGATCATTTACCGTCGGCCGGTGTTCGACGTGAAGATCAAGGCCCAGAAGAAAAACCCCTTCTCCCGCATGGAGCAGAACCAGCGGGCTCAGGACCTGTACAACATGGGCTTCTTCAACCCGGAGCGGGCCCAGGAGGCCATGGGCGCCCTGGAGATGATGGAGTTTGAGGGCATCGACAAGGTGCGGGATCGGGTGCAGCAGGGGCAGACCCTCTTGAACCTGTGCCAGCAGATGTCCCAGCAGATGGACCAGATGGCTATGATCATCCAGGCCCTCACCGGGAGGGACATGGGGGCGGGAGGCGCGCCGGCGGCCGGCGGGACCCAGGGCAACCAGCCCACCCCGGGGGCGGGGGCGTCGCTGGCCGACGCGGTACAGAAGGCGCAGACCCCCATGACAGACTATGGGACCAGGCTGGCCCAGCGTTCCACCCCAGACATGAACGCCAGGAGCAGCGCGGCCGCGCCCCAGTGAGGTGAGCCGATGACAAAGGGATATGCAGAGCTGGAGGGCGGGCGGTGCCTGCTGGTGCTGGACGGCCACGCCACGGGGAGCCCGGCGGTGTGCGCCGCCGTTTCCGGGCTGGTGTACGCCCTGGCCGGGTATCTGACCAACGCAGAGCGGGACGGCCGGGCGGAGGGGTACGCCATGGAGCTGGAGCCGGGCCGTGTCCGCATCCACGCCAGCGGGGACGACCGCTGTGTGGGGGCCTGTGAGGCGGTGATCCTGGGCCTGTGCCAGCTGGCAGAGAGCGAGCCGGAGTATTTGACCATGGAAATTTTGGACGAATAAAAAATTTTCCTGATTTTCGGGGCGAGATCCCGGGCGGAGTTTGATACCATGAGGATGGACCTCCTCTGTTTCCGGGGGCGGCGGCCCTACCATGCGGGGTGACGGCCGCCCTCGGGAGAGAGGACGCGCACACGGGGCGCGTAATTGCCCGCGAAGGAGGATTTTCCATGAAATTCAACGATATTCTGCACGTGACCCTGGAACTGTTCGACGGCGCGGCCGGAGCGGCAGCATCCGGCGCCGGAGAGGGCGCGGGGAGCGGCACACAGGGCGAGACCCAGCAGACCAGCCCCGCGGCCACCCGGCGGGGCAGTTCGGGCGAATACAGCAATGTGAAATTCGGCAAGCAGGACCAGCCGGCGGCCGCCGGGGGTCAGCAGGCCAATCCTCCCGACGCCGGGGAGGAGAGCAAGAAGCAGGGCGTGGAGACTACGTCCGACACTCTGGAGGACAAGCGCAAGGCGTTTCGGGCTCTGGTGGATGGGGAGTACAAGGACCAGTACACCGAGGACACCCAGCGGATCATTGACCGGCGGTTCCGGGAGACCAAGAACCTGGAAACCCAGCTCTCCCAGCAGAAGCCCATTCTGGACATGCTGATGCAGCGGTACAAGATCGCCGACGGGGACCTGGGCAAGCTGACCCAGGCCATTGAGAACGACAACGCCTATTGGAGCCAGGCCGCCGAGGAGGCGGGCATGAGCGTGGAGCAGTACAAGCAGTTCCAGAAGCTCCAGCGGGAAAATGCCCAGCTGCTCCAGGCCCAGCGGAGATCCCAAAACCAGCAGGCCGCCGAGAAGCAGCTTCAGAAATGGTACCAAGAGGCGGAGGCCATGAAGGCCGACTACCCGGGCTTCGACCTGGGGCGGGAGTCCCAGGACCCCCAGTTTCTGTCCATGCTGCGCTCCGGCGTTCCGGTAAAGCTGGCCTATGAGGTCATGCACATGGACGAGATCAAGTCCACCGTGGCTCAGACTACCGCCCAGCAGACCGAGAAGCAGGTGGTAGAGGGCATTCGGGCCAAGGGCGCCCGCCCGGCGGAAAACGGGACCTCCTCCCAGAGTGGATTTGTCGTAAAGGACGACCCGGCCAAGTGGACCAAAAAGGACCGGGCCGAGATCGTCCGCAGAGTACAAAGGGGAGAGCAAATCAAGCTGTGATCTCCCCGGGAAGGAGATTTTATGCGTATCCATGACATGATCCTGTTTCCCGTCATTCTGACCCTGTTTGACGGGGATTACCAGTTTGATCACAACACCCAGACCACCGCCGACCTGTCCGCGGAGATGAAGGTGTTTTACTCCGACTACCTCATCGACCTGGCGGAGCCGGAGCTGGTCCACGACCAGTTCGGCCAGAAGCACCCCATCCCCAAGAACGGCGGCAAGACCATCGAGTTCCGGCAGTACGACCCCCTGCCCGAGCAGACCCTGCCCCTGGTGGAGGGCGTCACCCCGGACGGCCAGTCCCTGAACGTGAAGACCATCACCGCAGAGGTGAAGCAGTACGGCGGGTATGTGACCCTGTCCGACGTGCTGATCCTCACCGCCATCGACAACAACCTGGTCCAGGCCACCAAACTGATCGCCAGCCAGGCGGGCCGGACCCTGGACACCATCACCCGCGAGGTGATCAACAGCGGCACGGTGGTCCAGTTTTCCGAGGGCCAGGTGGAGAGCCGGGACGAGCTGTACTACACCAGCGAGGACGACAACTGCAACATCACCGTGGACGCCATCAAGCGGGCGGTGCGGTTCCTGGAGACCCAGGACGCCCCCAAGATCAACGGCTACTATGCCGGCATCATCCACCCCTATGTGAAGTATGACCTGATGAAGGACCCCGACTGGAAGGCCCCCCACGAGTATGTGGACACGGAGAACGTGTACACCAACGAGATCGGCGAGCTGTACGGGGTGCGGTTCGTCCAGTCCAGCCGGGCCAAGGTGTTCGGCGGGGTGGACCTGGCCAGCGACAGCAAGACCCTGACGGTTAACAAGTCGGGCGGCTTGTCCGCGGAGACCACCGTTCCCTTCGACGGCGGCACGGTGGAGGCCAACGCCCTGGTGGGCCGGTCCGTGAACATCGGCGGCACCGTGACGAAGGTCACCGCCAACACCACCAGCTCCCTCACCGTGGAGGACCCCATCACCTGCGCGGACAACACCGTGATCTATGACGGAGACGGCGGCGCCAACGGCGCGGAGGTGTACTCCACCCTGGTGATGGGCGACGACGCCTACGGCGTGACGGAGGTCACCGGCGGCGGGCTGCAGCACATCGTTAAGCAGCTGGGCAGCGCGGGCAGCGCCGACCCCCTGAACCAGAGAGCGACCGTAGGCTGGAAGGCCATGAAGGTGGCGGAGATCCTGGTGCCCCAGTATCTGGTCCGCATCGAGACCACCGCCAGCAAGTAAGGAGGGCTATGTATGGCAGTCAACAAGAAGCAGGACCCCAACGAGGAGCTGGTGGACTATATGGCCCCCCTGATGGGCTCCGCCACCCGGAAGGACGTGGTGGTGGGCGTCAACGGTGAGCTCATCCGCATCAAGCGGGGCGTGCGGGTGAAGATCAAGAAGAAGTTCTATCGGGTGCTCCAGCAGGCGGCGGACCAGGAGCTGGCCGCATACCGGACCATGGAGCGGGCCCAGGAGCAGGGCAAGCGGGCCGTGGCACGGCTGTAACTGAATACATCCGCGAAGACACAGCAACGACGCGACACGGCGCGGCGAGGACACGGGGGGCCTTTCCCTCCGCTCCCCGCCGCGCTTTTTTGACAGGAGGGAACTGCAAATGACGATCAGCGAGGCCATCAGCCAGACCAGGAAACTCAGCGGGAACTCGGTGGACGACAACACTATGTGCCGGTGGCTCAGTGAGCTGGACGGGCGGCTGATGCTGGACTTTTACAAGGGCAGCGAGTGGATGGCCTATGCCCTGCCCCAGGACGCGGACCACGAGCTGCTGGTCCCCTTCCCCTGGGACGAGCTGTATGTGCACTATCTGGAGGCCATGGTCTACTACTCCAACGGGGAGTATGAGCGGTACCGGAACAGCTATGAGATGTACAACAAGAAGGAGCTGGACTACCGGCAGTGGTACGCCCGGAACCAGCTGCCCATTACTCTGGAGGCCCTGCAAAAGCGGTGCTGCACGGTGGTCACCGAGGGGCGGGGGAGCAAGCCCTTCTGGTATCTGTCCGCCTATGCCCTGGCGGTGAAGCACGGCTACACGGGGACAGAGGAAGAGTGGCTGGCCGAGCTGGTGGGCCCCCAGGGGCCAAAGGGAGAGGACGGCTCCGGCGTGGAGATCCGGGGCACTTACGCAGACCTGGAGGCACTGGAGGAGGCCATTTCCAACCCCAACCAGGGGGACATGTACAACGTGGGGACCGCGGCCCCCTATCAGATCTACATGTGGGACGAGACCACACCGCCGGGGGCGTGGGTCAACCAGGGACAGCTCCAGGGACCCAAGGGGGACACGGGCCCGCAAGGCATCCCCGGACCGGAAGGGCCCAAGGGGGACACGGGCGACACCGGACCCCAGGGGGCCAAGGGAGAGACCGGCGCGCAGGGCCCCGCCGGGCAGACCGGCCCCCAGGGACCCCAGGGCCAAAAGGGAGACAAGGGCGACCCGTTCACCTATGAGGACTTCACGGCGGAACAGCTGGAAGCGCTGACCGGCCCGGCCGGACCCCAGGGCGAGCCGGGGGCAAAAGGCGAAAAGGGTGATACAGGCGCTACCGGCCCCCAGGGCGAAAAGGGCGAGACGGGAGCCACCGGCCCCCAGGGTGAAAAAGGCGACACCGGCGAAACGGGGCCCCAGGGCCCGAAGGGAGACACCGGAGAAACCGGACCGCAGGGACCCAAGGGCGATACCGGGGAGCAGGGCCCGCAGGGACCCAAGGGAGACACGGGCACCGGATTGGACATCAAGGGGACCTATGACAGCGAAGAACTGCTGGAGACCATGGTGGTAAACCCCCAGCAGGGGGACATGTACAACGTGGGAACGTCCGCCCCGTACACCATCTACATGTGGGACGCCACCACGCCTCCGGGACAGTGGATCTCCCAGGGACAGCTCCAGGGTCCGCAGGGGGAACGGGGGCCCGAAGGCCCGGAAGGCCCACAAGGCCCCGCCGGTGCAGATGGCGCGCCCGGCCAGCCTGGGCCGGCCGGTGAGGACGGCGCTCCAGGCGAACAGGGCCCGGCCGGAGCCGACGGCCAGGACGCCACCATCAATGGCGTGAACGCCCTGACCCTTCAGACGGCGAACGGCATTTCCAGCAACCAGAGCGGCGGAACCCTCACCATCAAGCTCCCGGACGGGGGTGATGTGGGAGATGTGCTGAAACGCACCGCCACCAGCGCGGAGTGGGGCGCCTCCCCCAGCGGCCTCCCCACCGGCGGCACCCCCGGCCAAATCCTGACCAAGACGGATGACGGGACAGCATGGCAGAATCCCCCGGACACCGGCGTTACCAGCTTCAAGGGCCGCACAGGTGCAATTACGCCGCAGGCCGGTGATTATACTGCGGAGATGGTCGGGGCCGATCCAGCCGGTAGTGCTTCCCAATCGCTGATGGATGCAAAGAGCTATACTGACTCGCTTGTTGGCGATATTGCGTCTGTACTTGATGTAATTAATGGGGAGGTGATTTGATGGGAACTGTAGCAGAGAAGCTGTCCGTTCTTTCAAGCACGAAGTCGGCCATTAAGGAGGCAATTTCCGAGAAGGGGCAGTCTGTTGGCGATGTTTTTTCTGATTATCCTGCCGCTATTCTGGCAATCCAGACTGGCCCTGATACCAGTGACGCAACCGCAACCGATGGGGATATTCTTAGCGGAAAAACCGCTTACGGAGCTTCTGGGAAGCTGACCGGCACTATCCCAAATAAGACAGAAGCAGATTTATCCTCCAGCGGAGCAACGGTGACTGTCCCGCCGGGGCATTATGCTTCTCAGGCTCAAAAATCTGTGGCAACCGCTCAACAGGCTACACCTTCTATCAGCGTTTCTTCAGGTGGATTGATTACTGCCTCCGTCACGCAAGGAACTGGTTATGTTACCGGCGGGACAAAATCAGTGACTCAGCAATTAGCGACGCAGGGTGCCGCTACCATTACACCTGGAACATCCGCAAAAACAGCCGTTGCAGCAGGTAGGTATACTACGGGTGCAGTTACCGTAGCCGGCGATCCTCAGCTTACGGCGGCTAACATCAAAAAAGGTGTGAACATTTTTGGGGTGGTCGGAACATTTGAGGGTGGAAGCGAGCTTGTTTCGGTTAAGATATCAACACGCCGCTACAGTGCCGAAATTTATTATTCTGATGGGGAAACGGCAAAAAAAGTCACCGTTCCGATGATGGGCTCAGCACAAATTTACGCGGTAAAAAACACGTTAATTTCGGCAAGCTGGCAGGGAGGCTCTATTTCTGTCCAGAGCGGGAGCGCGCAAGTATTTGAAGACAACTATGTTTTTGTTTCTGGGAATTGCGAACTTCGGTACACTTGAACTGTTGAATTGCAAAAAGAGGAGGTGACCTCGCGTGATCACAGTCAACGGAAAAAAAGTCGCCGGTGTCGGCCCCGCCGGTCTCAGCCCATATCAGGTGGCCAAAGCTGGCGGCTACACCGGCACCGAGCAGGAGTTTAATCAGCAGCTGGCCCAGCTCAACCAGCTTTTTACATCTGTCAGTGATGGCAAATCTGCCATAGCCGCAATCACTGACAAGGGGGTAACTACTGCGGCGGATGCAACATTTCAAACCATGGCGGATAATGTTGGGAAGATTGAGACTGGTACAGACACCAGCGATGCAACGGCAACCGCCGGAGATATTCTTAGCGGAAAAATCGCTTACGGCGCATCCGGAAAAATAACCGGAACGATACCATCTCAGGGCGCAACCACCATTACACCCGGCACCATCTCTGGTACTATCCAAATGTACCGTGATGACGGATTCTTGATGAGTGAGGATGATGTAAGCGGATATATCCGGCAGAAATACGCGGGCACCCTTTTGGCGTTCTTTGCCTACCCGGAGCCGGAGCCGGTACCAACCCCCGCACCTGAACCCCGGGCCACCC
>ERZ1090881.1087-NODE-1097-length-11977-cov-4.625818_pt1 | contig 11977 bp, 13 predicted proteins | sample MGYA00478470_ERZ1090881 | MGnify/ENA primary metagenome ERZ1090881 (study PRJEB33644, sample SAMEA5815736) | chicken gut metagenome | biome: Chicken; feature: Gastrointestinal Tract; material: Caecum | place: Ireland | collected 2019-01-01 | study: A study of...
GCCTTTAACCGTAGCATATAAAACGCGTAAATAAAAAACGGGGAAAGCGCGTGCAAAAAACCGATCCGTCTCAATGCGGTAAATGCGTGTGCGCTGACGCCGTCGGCATCGGAAACGTCTTTCCGGACGACGGATGGCGCGCGAATCGTTCGCGTGAGGAAAAGTACGGTCGTTCGCGTTTTTCGCGGTTCCGTTCGTTTGAACCGTTGTTTTTCCGTAAGGTTTGTTTGTACTTTGTCTGATTCGGTATCTACGGGGCAGGCGTTTTCGTATTCCGCATGTGCGGCATCCTTAAAGCCGCGTTGAAATTATTTCCATCGGCGCGGCGGGATAGAGTGAAAGAGTACGGCACTTACTATCAACGGTATGTGTGTGAAAAATACGTGTGTGAAAAAGCGGTATATTGCGATTGTCGCAATGATTATACTATTCGCGTTGATGCTCATTCCCCGTATGCATGCGGCGGACGCGCGTGAGCGGCGGACTACAGTCCTTCTCGGAGGTTTTCCGGTCAATATAGAATTATATACCGGCGGACCGGCGGTGGCGTCCGTTACCGCGGAAGCTGCCGGATGCGGACTTCGAGAGGGCGATGTTGTGACTCATATAAACGGCGTGCGCACGACAGCGTCGGCAGACGCGGCGCTTGTTGCGTCGGTATGCGGCGAAGACGCCGAGTTTCGCGTCGCGCGCGGCGGAGTGAGCCTGTCGCTTGAAATTTCCGATCCGTGCGGAGTGACGTTCGGAGAGGGAATCTCAGGATTGGGAACGGTGACGTTTGAAAAGAGTGACGGCAGTTACCGTGCACTCGGTCACGCTATAACCTCGGCAGGAAAGACGGCTTCCGCCGAATACGGGTACATTTACGATTCGGAGATAATCGGTGCAAAACTTCCGTCCGGAGGCGCGGCCGGTAGACTTATTGGCAGACGGCGCGGGAGCGAGCCGATAGGAAATATTCTTTCCAACGATACTTTCGGGCTTTCGGGCAAAATGTTCGGGCAGGCGCGGGGTGAAGAGTTTACCGTAATGTCGCACGACGAAGTTCGGCCTGGTAAGGCTCTGATCTATTCCACGGTAGACAGTGAACGGCGCGCGTATGAGATAGAAATAGTAAAGGCAAAAAAAGGCGACAGCAGAGGGGAGAAAAGCATGGTGATACGCGTTACGGATGAAGCTCTGCTTGAAAAGACGGGCGGGATACTTCAAGGCATGAGCGGAAGTCCGATAGTGCAGAACGGTAAACTCGCAGGCGCGGTGACGCACGTCTTTACGGGCGATCCGACAAGGGGCTATGGTGTGTTTGCGGAGTGGATGCTATAACTATGTCAGACATAATATAGGCGAATTACAGCATATTTCTTTACAATACGGCATATTTTGCAGTATGTCGGGATTGAACTTAAAATATTTCGTCACGTCCGGAATAGACGGTATATTCAAATTCGTCAAAGAGCATCTCGCATGGCTGATAGCGTTTTCCTGCTTTTTGGTGTTCGGTCTTGTCATGGGAGTATTGTCCTCACTTAAACCGATAGACCCTCAGGAGGCTCTTGCGAGCGTGAATGCGGGGATGTATGCGCTCATAGTACAGGCGTCGTTTGCCGGATACATATTTCCTCTGCTGATCTTTACGCTGATTTCGGTCACCGTATTCTGTTTTGTGGGAAGATTCTCCCATTCGGTGATTTTGACCGTGTCGTTTACCGTCGCAGTGGGATTTTTCCAGGGATCGACTCTCGTACTCGTAATGCGGTCGTTCGGTCTTCTCGCATTGCCTCTTGCGATAGCTTATGTCGTAATGTCGATCATTACCGATCTGATATACTTCGCACTGTTCGCGCGGCTTGCCCGAATAGCGGCGGAAAAACGCAAATACGGTTGCGGAACGCCCTTTCTGCCCGTGCTGAAAAGTTCGGTGGTGATATTCGTCTTTTGCGTGGTCAGCGTCGTGGTAAAATCCGTTCTCGTGATATTGTTTTCTTTCTTTCTGTAAAATTTTACATATTAACGACATATGATACGCATAATTCCTCTGTAAGGAGGAATTTTTGCTTTGAAAAAAAGACCGGCATTTCTCTATGTATCCGTACTTTGTCTTGCGGCTCTGATCATCGTCGCGGGGACTCTTCCCACGGTGACCGCGCTCGCCGCACCTGTCGAACCGCAATCTCCTTCGGCGATCCTCATCGAAGCGGGAACGGGTAAAGTACTTTACGAGAAAAACGCGCGGGAGCACCGTCCCATAGCAAGTATGGTAAAGATCATGACGTTGCTTCTGACTTTTGAAAACATACAGCGCGGGGAGCTGTCGCTCTCCGACGAGATCACGGTGAGCGAAAACGCCGCGTCCATGGGCGGCAGTCAGGCGTTCCTTGACGCGCATGAAACTTACTGTGTGGGTGAGCTCGTCAAGTCCGCGGTGGTGGCGTCGGCAAACGACTCTTGCGTCGCGCTTGCGGAAACGGTAAGCGGTAGCGTGGAAGGATTTGTCACCGAGATGAACGAGCGCGCACGCGAACTCGGAATGGAAGACACCGTTTTCGTCAACTGTACGGGACTGCCCGCAGAGGGTCAGTATTCCTGCGCGCGCGACGCCGCCGTGATGTTCCGAGAGCTGATAAAACACGAGGAGTTCTTCGGCTATTCGGGCGTTTGGATGTTCGACTTTCATCATCCTTCGGGGCGTGATACCGTTCTCACCAATACGAATAAGCTGATACGCGCTTACGAAGGTTGCGACGGAGGAAAGACGGGTTTCACAAACGAAGCGATGTACTGTCTCAGCGCCACAGCCATGCGTAACGGAATGCGACTTATCGGCGTTATCACGGGAGCGCCTACCGCCAAAAAGCGCAATGCCGAAATGTGCTCGCTGTTCGACTACGGCTTTGCCAACTGGTCGGTCAAACAGGTGATCTTCAAGGGCGCGGAGATTGACGGGCGAGTGGAAGTTCCGTCGTCGAAAGAGGGCAGTACGGGAGTCGCGCCCGCTTCCGACGGTTACTATCTGTCCGAGCGCGGAAAGGATGAAGAGGTCACGCTTTCCTATACTCTTAACGAAGTCGGCGCACTACCGCTTCCGCGCGGAAGCGTCGTAGGTAAGATCACGGCTACCGCGGGCGGAGAGATCGTCGCAGAGAGCGATCTGGTGACGACAAGCGATCTCACCGAAAAGAGTTATCTTGACATTGTAGGCGATCTTTTGAGAGGCGGAAGATGAGTAAAAAGAAAAATAGCGGACGAGGCACGGGCGAACGTGACGAAAGCGATAATGTGATCGACGTACGTCTTCCGGGGTATATCGGAAAAGGGCCTTTCATATGGTTCTGAAAGATCGGGTGCGAAACGGGCGCGGGGCTTTTTGCTCCGCGCTCTTTCGTCGTTTCCTTATTATATAATATAGTCTCGTACGGGTAATATTTATCGTTCCGTGCGGGTGGCGATCGTTCGGCTTTCGTCAAAATGCAATATTCCGTCCGTGCCGTTAGCTTAACGGAAAATTTTTCAGCGAAGTCGCCCGAGCGGATCGTGCCGTTTTCGCGTTTCGCATGTTTGTATGCAATCCGATGCGTTAATCGCGCCGCGTGGCAAATTTAACTCGATCCGCCTTTATTTTGCCGTTTATGCGTTTTTTCGCAGCTTTTTGAGCCATATAAAAAGCGGTTGACTAACGCCCGATTAAGTGGTATACTCTTAAAATAAATCAGGGATAAAATAAATCAGGGAGAGTGACGGGATGTACTTCGTTCTTCAAATCTTTAATACCTATAACGACGTACTGATGACGGTGATCGCGTTTATGGCGTTTATACTCGCCGTTTATTTTGCCATAATCCCGCATGAAGTCGCGCACGGACTCGTTGCAAAATGGAACGGCGATCTGACGGCAAAGGTGAACGGCAGACTTACTCTTAATCCCGTATCTCATTTCGATCCGATAGGATTTCTGATGTTGCTTTTCATGGGGTTCGGCTACGCAAAGCCTGTACCCGTTAATCCGTATAATTTCAGAGTGCCGCGTCGCGGGCTTTTCACGACGGCGATAGCGGGCGTAACGTACAACTTTGCGGCTATGATAGTTTGCTGTCTGTTCCTTGCCATCGTCATGGCGGTGGGCATTCTCGGGCAGACGGCGTTCGCCGTTTACTCCTACTATTTCTTTTATTGGTTCTTTTGGCTGGGGGCGTCCATCAATGTTTCTCTGCTTTTGTTCAACCTCATTCCGCTCGGTCCGTTGGACGGGTTCAAGGTGATAGAGGCTTTTGCGGAGCGAGACAATGCATTTATCGGCTTTTTGCGCAGGAACGGCAACTATATATTGTTTTTCCTGTTTGCCCTGCACTTTTTAGTCGCCTACATCAGTATGTATCTGCCTGCGCCGCAGTGGTTGCAATACGTGGATATTCTCGGGTTATACATCAAGTACGGCTCGCTGGGCATTGCGGGAAGCATACAGCAGCTTTTCAACCTTATATTCGGCGTACCCGTCAGCGGGTGGAACGCGATAGGATATCTTTATTTGTGAGGTGCGTGTCGTCAACATGGAAAACGACGAAGTTAAAGATTACGAACTGGACGAGGACGCACTCGAAGAAGGTGACGGTTATCGAGTCAAGCTGGATTCCTTTGAAGGGCCGCTCGATCTGCTCCTGCACCTTATAAAGCGTTCAAAAATACGCATATGCGACATATTCGTTTCCGATATTACGGGGCAGTTCCTGGAATTTATCGAGCGCGATATCGACGACGTGGATCTGGACAAGGCGTCCGAATTCCTCGGCATGGCGGCGTATCTGCTTGAAATAAAGGCAAAATCGCTGCTTCCCAAACCCGAAACCGCACAGGCGGGAGAGCAGGAGGACGACGGCAGCGAACTGATGCGTCGTCTGGAAGAGTACGAACTGTACAAGGCGGAAACGGAAAAGCTGAAAGCGCGAGAGACCGTCGACATATATTCGCGTCCGCCCGACATGAGCGTGGGAGACGAACGTACCGTTCTTAAATCCATGGATATGGAAGGACTTTACGCCGCGCTCCGTAAGATCTTCGAGAGGGCGGAGCGTCGCTCTCTGGATACCACTCCCAAGGAGATAGTGCGCGACCCGTTCACCGTGGAGGAAAAACAGGAATTTATAGTGCACACGCTCGGGCAAAAGAACGCCGTGCATTTCGACGAACTTTTCGGAGAGGACGCGACGCGCAGCGAAATAATAACTACTTTTCAGGCACTGCTCGAACTGATGAAATTGCAGTTTCTTACGGCTAAACAAACGGAAGTATTCGGCGACATATACCTTGTGCGCATTGCGGATGCGCCCGTACCCGAAATTCCGCCCGCCGCCGCTCGGCAATGACATGACATCGGAGAAAATACTTTATGGATATAGAAAAAACGGATAACGTCCTCGAAGCTCTTCTGTTCCTTTCCGGAGAGCCTCTTAAAACGGAAACGATAGCCTCTGCGCTCGAACTTCAAAACAGCGAGGTGCGTGCGGCGGTAAAGCGTCTCAAAGCCAAGTACGGCGGGAAGTGCGGCATACACCTTCTCGAATACAACGGCAAATTACAGTTCGGCACAAACCCCGACTATAAGGACGAGGTTGCGACGGTGCTCAATCCCATAAGGGAAAAGGAACTTTCCAAAGCCACTCTCGAAACCATTGCGATAATCGCATATAAACAGCCCGTTACTAAGCTGGAAGTGGAGTCCATACGCGGAGTCAACTGCGATTATACGATGCAGACGCTTCTCGGTCTGGGACTTATAGAGGTAGTGGGCAGAAAGGACGCGATAGGTAACCCCAAGTTGTACGGCACGACGGACGAGTTCCTCAAACGGTTCAGGCTTGAAAGCATAGCGCAGTTGCCCGATTACGACGATCTTCTGCGCAGTATAGACGAACTTAAAAACAGGCAGGCGGAAAGCGACAGCCTTTACAACGATTTTGAAATACCCGAGGAACAGACCCCCGACTTTCTCGAAGGCGAAAAGGTGGAGAAAGTGGAGGCGGAGCTGCCGCTCGTCGCGGCGGCTACTCTCACTCCTGCCGCGGAAGAGGAAAAGTCGGGCGAAAAAGCGTGAGACGCAATATGCTCCGCTATGAAATGTTAAACAGAATAAAGTTTAACGCGGTATAAATAAATAGAATGCAAAGTCGCCGCTATTATACGTAAACGCAATAAATTGATATAAATATAAATAAAAGGATGCAAAACCGCCATACTTCGTGTATGGCGATTTTTCTTACCGTGACCATACTTGTCATAACGGTTCTGTGCGGCGAGTGGCGGGCGTCTTTTACTGCGGAGGCGGATATAACGGGGAAAAAGTACCTTATCAAAGTAATGGTGTTCGGGGTAAGTATATTGCGGCTGGACATCTCTCCGGACGGATTCGCTCCCGCGCTCGGCTATGTGTGGCTGCGCGTAAACGGAAAAAGGCGGGGCATTTCGCTCACGACGGACGAAAGCGATAAGGACTCTATTATCCGCTACCTGCGCAACCCGCTCACCGACGCGCTGGACGTGCACCGTATGTCGCTCGGCGTAAGAATAGGCGCGGCGGGCTTCGACGCGGAGTCCGCTCTCCTCGTTCAGCTGGTGCGCATGGCGGCGGCAGCGGGAGTAACCGTTCTTAAAGGCATGCAACGCGTGGACTTTTCGGGTCGGATACGCGCCGATTTCGGAAAAAATACCCTGCGCATATATGCGAAAGGGATAATGGGAGCGTGTCCTGCAAATATTATATATGGTTTCGCGGCGGCAGCCGTACGAAAGGCGGCGGCAAAAATGCGAGGAGAGCGCATACGCGCAAAGGGGGATCGGACTTGATACTCAATACCGAACAAAAACCCGTAGAGCGGGTAGTGGAAACCGCGTTCGCAAGGATAAAGACGCTTGTTGACGGGGATACGGTCATCGGCAGACCAATGACTATGGAAGACGGCACTACGATAGTGCCTATAAGCAGAGTGACTCTCGGTATGCTTACGGGCGGCGGAGAGTACGGGGAAGCGGGAGTTTCCTCATACCCGTTTGCGGGAGGAAGCGGAGTGGGCGCAAGCGTCGTGCCCATGGGATTTCTCATAAAAAAGAACGGCTCATATAAAGTGCTGAGAGTTTCGGAAAGCACGCTTGTGGAAAAGGCGCTTTCACTCATACCCGATCTTGCGGAGGCAATAGCGGATGCGGCAGCTTACGAAAAGAACTGAACGCGCCGCAGTCGCTCTCGCCGCAATTGCCGTGATCGCCGTTATCGTCGCGTTTTGCGCTCGTGCGGTCACTGCCGAGGCATACTCGACTTCCGCGGCAAGCGCGATAGTGATAGACGCGAGCGCAGGCGAGGTGCTTTACGAAAAGAACGCGGACGAAAAGCGAGCGATAGCGAGTACCACTAAGATAGTTACGGCCATAACCGTGATACTTAATACGGACGACATTGACGCAGAACGCGTCGTTCCGGATGAGGCGATAGGCGTCGAGGGGAGTTCTCTTTATCTTAAAAAAGGCGAAAAACTGCGTATAAGAGATCTGTTATACGGGCTTATGCTGCGTTCCGGAAACGATTGCGCCGTCGCTCTCGCGTGCCTGACGTCGGGCGGAACGGACGAGTTTGCCGCCCTTATGAATGAAACGGCGCGGCTTGCGGGAGCAACTTCGTCGCATTTCGTCAATCCGCACGGGCTACCCGACGACGAGCACTACTCCACTGCGCGCGATCTCGCGCTCATAAGCGCGTTTGCGATGAGAAACGATACGTTCCGCGAGATCGTGTCCGCAAAGGTGTATAAAGAGTGTCCTTCGCCGGACGGCGGATACCGAACCATGCTCAACAAAAACAAGATACTCGGTATGTTAGACGGCGGGAACGGGATAAAGACGGGTTACACTAAGGCGGCGGGACGCTGTCTGGTATCGTCGGCAAAGCGGGAAGACCGAGAGATAATCTGCGTCGTACTCGGGTGCGGTCCCATGTTCGAGGAAAGCCGCGATATGATAAACGAGGCGTTTGAAAATTGACGGCATCCGCCGATACCCCCTTCAATGACTTGCATTTTACGACGTTTTGCGCTATAATGCGCATATGAGGATCAACAGGTATCTGGCGGAATGCGGACTTGCGAGCCGCCGTAAATGCGAAGAATTCGTAACGGAAGGACGGGTGACCGTAAACGGAAAGGTAATCACCGATCTTTCGACGCAGATAGAGGCGGGCGACGTGGTGACCGTCGGCGGGAAAAGAGTTTCGCCCGTGTCCAAGCACGTCTATTTAATACTCAATAAGCCAAAGGGCTGTGTGACCACCGTTTCCGACGATCGCGGAAGAAAGACCGTTATGGATATAGTGCGCGCAGACTATCCCGATACGCGTCTGTTTCCCGTCGGACGGCTGGACTATGATACCGAAGGACTGCTTATACTCACGACGGACGGGGATCTTTGCAACAGGCTCACTCATCCGAGCAGCGAGATAGAGAAAGTGTATACCGCGAAGACGGAAGGACGAGTCACCGAAGACGACCTTGCCGAATTAAGGCGCGGAGTGGTCCTCGGCGACGGGAAAAAGACGGGGAAATGCCGCGCATATCTGCTCTCTTACGACTCCAAGACCAATATTTCCACAGTGGAAGTGGCGATAAAGGAGGGAATGAACAGAGAGGTGCGCCGGATGTTTGAAGCTATCGGGAAAAACGTCGTATTTCTCAAACGAGTTGCGATAGGCGATCTGCGCCTGCGCGGAGTGGACAGGGGCTCTTATCGCAAACTTACGAGGGAAGAAGTGGAGTATCTTAAAAACGTATAAATTGCGAAATATCGAAAACAAGCGGTAATCCGCTTGTTTTTCGTTTTAAGTTGGTGTATAATCCATAATATAACCATACGATACAGATGACGCGTGGTAATATAAAATCGAAATATTTTCGGAGGTTGTGTAAATGAGTACCGGATTGAAAAACGCTCTCTCCTCATACGCCCGTGCCACTAAAAAGGTGCGCGAAGTCGTAGATGCGGTAGTGGACGAACAGTCGTTTGTCGAGCTTAACGCATTCATGGGCGGGGCTAACGAACTCGGAGAATACAAGGGAGAAGGCGTATACTGCGGGCTTGCGACGATAGACGACAGGGATGTCGCCGTACTCGCCGTAAATCCCGAAGTGTTCTCCGGCGGCATATCCCGTCGCAGTGCCGACAAGATCGCCGGCATTGCCAAGCGCGCTTGCGATGCGGGACTTCCGCTTATATCGCTGATAGATTCCGCAGGAGCGAGAGTCATGGAAGGCGTGGACGCGCTCGACGGCTACGGCGCCATTCTTTCGGCGTACTGCCGCGCATACGGCAGTGTGCCCGTAATCACTGCCGTCACCGGCAAGTGCTACGGAATGCTGACGTATTTGTCCGGCTGCTCGGATATGTTCATTGCCGTGGAGAAGGCAAAGATCTCCACCGCCGCTCCTCTTATAATAAGCGGCGAGAGCGGAAAAGACGTTTCGGGCGCAAACACGCACTATAAGACGAGCGGCGTGGTCACCAACGTCGTAAAGGACGTCACCGAACTGCGCGCTCTTATAGTTAAGGCTCTTTCGGCAATGTGCGATTCCGTTATCGAAACGGAAGACGATCCCAACAGAACGTGCGACGAGCTTAATTACGCGTCGGGCGTGCGCGCGGTGCTTTCCGCGGCATTCGACGCGGGCAGTGTGACGGAACTCAGGGGCGGCGTCGCTTCCGAGGCGGTCACGGCGTTTGCCACTCTCGACGGTATCCCCGTTGCGGTAGTCGGCGTAAGCGGCAAGCTCACTTCCCGCGGCGCGGCGAAGATAGCGGATTTCCTCAATACCGCGGATAACGCCGGTATGCCCGTCGTAAATCTCGTTGCCTGCACGGGCACCGTTGCCGACGCCGGCGAAGAGACGGGAAGCCTTATAAGAAACGTAAGCGACCTCATATATACCTATGACAATCTCGGAGTCGTCGGCGTGACGCTTATCTGCGGAAAGACGTCCGGTTCGGGTTACGCGATATTCGCCTCCAAGAGCGCGTGCGACTATGTCGTGGCGTGGGAGAAGGCGAGCGTTTCTCCCATGGAGAGCAAGTCTGCGGCATATATGCTTTACGGCAAGGAGATCGCCAAGGCAAAGAACAAATCGGCGGCGGAGAGAAAATTCGCGAAAGTATACGCCGACGAAAACACCGCAATGGACGCCGCGGAGGACGGTTGCGTGGATATGGTGATATATCCCGCTCACACGCGTCAGTATCTCATTGCTACCGTAAGATCGATGGTAAAGAGGTGAGAGTATGAACGGAGTGACACAGCTTGCGGATCTCGTTACGACGTCTGCCGGCTCGGACAGCATAGGACTCGGCTGGATGGCACTTTATGCCGTTATAGGCTTTGTGCTTGTCATAGTCGTGCTCGTGCTTCTGATAGTGCTGCTTGCCATAATTTCAAAGATCGTTCGTTCGGTCTCGAAAAAGGGTAAGACTGCCGTCGCGTCGAAGTCTGCGTCCGCACCTGCCGCATCGGCGGGTGCCGATAACGAAGACGGTGAAGTCGTCGCTGCCGTGACCGCCGCGCTTATGGCGTATTACGGAGTGTCGGAAAATAAAACGATAGCGGATGACGGGGAAAGGATTCCCGTTCCGTTCGTAATAAGATCAATAAGAAAAATCTAACCGGAGGAACCATAAAATGCGTAAATTCAACGTTACCGTAAACGGTAAGTCATACAATGTCGAAGTGGAAGAAATAGGAGCGGCGGCTACCGCATCGGCTCCCGCGGCAGCTCCCGTTGCCGCAGCACCCGCAGCGGCTCCCGCGGCCGCGCCCGCAGTATCGGCTCCTGCCGGCGGAACTCCCGTAAAGTCGCCCATGCCCGGCGTGGTACGTAAGTTCGCGTTCGCAAACGGCGCTACCGTTAAGGCGGGTCAGCCCGTCGTGGTGCTCGAAGCCATGAAGATGATGAACGATATCGTGGCTACCGCGGACGGCGTTATAACGTATGCCGTGGAAATAGGCGCAAACGTCGAAACCGACGCGGTCCTGGCGTATATAAAGTAAGTTCGGGAGGATACTCAAATGGTTATCCCTTCTGCCGCGGACGGCGCGGCCAACCTCGTCGAGAGCCTTAAAGATCTCGTTATGTCAACGGGATTCGCTCACTCGATGGATGAGGGTTTGCCGTTCCCGTTCGCCAACTACGTCATGCTTCTTGTGGCGTTCATCCTCTTTTATCTTGCGATCGCAAGAGGGTTCGAGCCGCTTCTGCTCGTCCCGATAGCGTTCGGAGTGATGCTCGCCAACATACCCGGAGCATATGCGGAACTCAATAAAGTACCGACTGAGGTGGGCGATTATTCACAGCCCGGCGGACTGTTCTACTATCTGTCCATGGGCGTGAATTACGTCATATACCCGCCGCTCATATTCCTTGCGATAGGTGCGATGACGGACTTCGGCCCGATGATCGCTAACCCGAAGAGCATAATAATGGGCGCGGGCGCACAGCTCGGTATATTCGTGACGCTGTTCTTCGGATATATGATTTTCAGCACTTCCTATTTCGGAGAGGGCGTACACCTTGCGGCGTCCGTCGCCATAATAGGCGGCGCGGACGGACCTACCGCCATATACGTCACCACGACGTTGCAACAGATGGACTATCTGCCCGCAATATCCATCGCGGCGTATTCGTACATGGCTCTTATCCCCGCTATACAGCCTCCGATAATGAAGCTGCTGACGACGAAGAAAGAGCGTTGCATAAGAATGAAGCAGATGCGCAACGTAAGCAAGCGCGAGAAGATAATCTTCCCGATAATCGTCGTTGTGCTGTGCGGACTGTTCCTGCCGTCTTCGCTTCCTCTTCTCGGCATGCTCATGCTCGGCAACCTGCTCAAAGAGAGCGGAGTTACCGGACGTCTTGCGGAAACGGCAAGCAACGGACTGTGCAACGTCGTTACTATACTCCCT
>ERZ1090881.1088-NODE-1098-length-11956-cov-5.494244_pt1 | contig 11956 bp, 9 predicted proteins | sample MGYA00478470_ERZ1090881 | MGnify/ENA primary metagenome ERZ1090881 (study PRJEB33644, sample SAMEA5815736) | chicken gut metagenome | biome: Chicken; feature: Gastrointestinal Tract; material: Caecum | place: Ireland | collected 2019-01-01 | study: A study of the...
AAAAATGAAACTGGAACTGAAAAAACATAAGTATTATCTGCTTGTGCTGACAGCCATGTTTTTTGTTCTGATTTATTTATTTGTGCCGGAGGGATCGGTCTTCGGGTCCAATACGGACTGGATGAGCCAGCATGCGGAGTTGGCGGAGACGCTGAGAGATGCCTGTCTTTCCCAGGGAACGATCTTTCCGGATTTTCTGTGGCTTGGAGGGGGAAGCAACGCTTATGAATTCGCCTACTATGGGTATCTGCGCCCGGATATTGTGGTCGGATGTCTTCTGCCGCAGGTTCCGATGATCTATATTCTGATCTTTTCCATGTTGGTCTGTGTGCTGGCTTCCGGTCTGCTCTGCTACTGTTTTCTTATCCAGAACCGCATGGAGCCGTTTATGGCGTTTATCGGCAGTACCTTTCTGATGACGGCGGGGTGCTTTTTTCAGGCGCATCGGCAGGTCATGTTTGTCAATTATATGCCTTACGAACTGCTTGCGCTTCTCCTTCTGCCGAAGCTGGTGGAGAAAGGAAAGTATACACTGTTTACGGTCATGCTCACGTTGGTGATCTATAACAGCTTCTATTATTCCATTACGGTTCTCGTGCTTATGACGTGGAGAATGTACGAGTTGACCAGGGACAGGAAAAAATGGTTTGTATATCTGCGCTCCGCGGCGATCGCGGTCGGCATGGCGGGCGTACTGTTACTGCCTACCGCTCTTGTTCTGCTGGAGCACAGAAGACAGGGAGCGGGGACGGCGATTGCAGAGCTATTCCGCCCGGATTTTTCGCTGAAGGGACTTCTGTACGATCCATATGGAATCGGACTGACCTTGTTCGCTCTGTATGCATTGCTGGCGGGACTGGCGATCCGGCGGCTGAGAAAGCGGAGTATTGTATTGCTGGCGGCAGTACTGCTGCCCGTTGTTTCCTATTTTCTGAATGGAATGCTCTATGCGCGAGTCAAGATTCTGATGCCGCTGCTTCCTCTGGTGGTGCTGCAGGCAGCAGAAGTCCTGCAGATGATTCAGAGAAAGAAGTGGAAGATCCGTATCTGGCCGGAGCTTTTATTTGGAGGAATTGCGGTGGTATCGGCGAAACTGGCAGGTTCGGAATATTATTCCGGTGTGCTGCTGGATGCTGTGCTGCTTGTAATGGTGCTCTGTCTGATCCCTTTTTATAACCGGAGGCGTATCTATTCGTTGTTGTTGGTTGCGCCGTTTGTCTGTTCTGTTTACACGGCACGGCAGGATGACTTTGTGCCGGAAGGAAAGTGGGTCAGCCCTTTTACAGAGGAAGAGGCAGAGGCGGTTGCAAAAGATCCGTGGGCAAGAATGGACGGAATGGAGGAGCCGTTGATTTCCTCCAACCGCCTGCTGTATTCCAGTCAGAAATCTTCGACCATGTATTCCTCCATCAGCAATGAGGAATATTCCAACTGGTTTTTTGATATTATGCGTATGCCGGTGCGGATCAACAACCGAGTCGCGATGCTGTGTGAGGTCAATCCATTTCAGGAATATCTGATGGGAGTCAAATATCTCCAGACCACGGAAGATAAGGTTCCGGTGGGGTATGAGATCAGGGCGCGGAAAGGGAATTCCGTTCTTGCGGAAAATGAGAATGTTCTTCCGATCGCTTACCTCAGCACAAAAACCATGAGTGAAGAGCAATTTTCGGAACTGGAGTTTCCGGAGAATGTGGAAGCGCTGGTACATAATACGGTAGTAGGCGACGATGCCGGTAAAGAGACAGACGGCAGCATGGGTATTCCGGAAGGAGAAACCTGTGATTCCAGAAAAGGCGGTCTGGAAGATTCCAAAATGGAAGAAAAGACACCGCTGTTTTCCAAAATAGAAACCGCTCATGACATTGAAGTTCAAAACCAGGACGGCAGCGTGGCAGTGAATGCCGCGGAGTCCGGGAAAGTGACGCTGACGCTGGATGAGCCGGTGAGGAATCGTATTGTGATTCTGGAATTCTGTGTTGCCAGCGAAGATGGAAAAAGAGTGACTATCGATGTGAATGGCGTCAGAAACAGGCTTTCCTCCGATCATGCTTCCTATCCCAATCAGAATTCAAGATTTACTTATTACCTGACTGTGCCGGAGGGAGAAAGCCTGGAACAGTTGGAGATAGAGGTTTCAAAGGGCAAGTTTGAATTGTCTGATTTCAAGTGGTACGAATATCCGGTGGAGGCTCTGGTCAAAGAAGACGCAGTGCCGGTTGTCTTTGAGGAGACACAGGATGGAGCTCTTATGAACTGCAGCCTGGAAGCGGAGGAAGACTGCTATTTTGTGACTTCGATTCCTTATCAGAATGGGCTGGAGATTCTGGTGGACGGCAAGGAAGTTCCAGTGGAGAAGGTGAATACCGCGTTCGCAGGAGCAAAGATTTCCAGAGGAACACACCAGATTGAACTGAGGTTTTCTGCTCCCGGACAAAAGGCAGGACAGGCAATGACGGCGGCAGGCCTCTGTCTTTTGATCTTATGCCCTTTATGGGATGGATGGAGAAGAAAGAAACGCGGCACGGAACTGTTATAGAAGCGCAACATTCGGTTTGCAAACCGCAAGATACAGGGGTATAATAAAAAGTAATGAAGAACGACAACGTCTGCGGTTTTCAAATATGTTCTTGAGCGGGAACTGCAGAACATAAAGGAGGAAAGGGAAATGGAAGATGTATTTGCGGGGTACAGGCGCAGACATGATTATCTGATCTGTATGGATTCCGACGGATGTGCGATGAACACCATGGAAATCAAGCACAGAAAGAGCCTTGCTCCCTGCATGGTATACGAATGGGATCTCGGGGAGTACCGGGATGCGATCATGCGCCGGTGGAGAGAGATCAGTCTGTATAGTATGGATCGTGGGATCAACCGTTTTGAGGCGTTGGCGAAGATCCTGGTAGACGTCAATGAGAATTATAAGCGTGTGGAAGATCTGGACAGTCTGCTCAACTGGGTGAAGACGTCAAAGGAACTTTCTACGGACAGCCTGCGCAGAGAAGTGGAGCGGACGGGCAGTCCGGCGCTGAAGAAAGCACTGGAATGGTCGGAACTGGTCAACGGTTCCCTGAAAATGATTTCAGAAAAGAATAAAAAACCGTTTGAAGGTGTGAGAGAAGCGCTGGAGGCTGCAGAACAGTTTGCGGATATCGTGATCGTCACTGCCGCAAGCAGAACCGAGATCGTGGAAGAATGGGGATATTACGATCTGCTGAAACATGTCGGCCTGGTGCTGACCCAGGAGACCGGAAGCAAGGAGTACTGCATCGGAAAACTTCTGGAATATGGCTATCAGAAAGACCATGCGATGATGGTTGGAGATTCGCCCATTGACCAGAGAGCGGCAAAAGCAGAGGAAGTTTTCTTCTATCCGATCATGGTCTGGAAAGAAAAAGAATCCTGGGAAGAGTTCCGGAACCATGCGCTGGATAAATTCCGGGAGGGAACCTTTGCCGGGGAATACCAGGCAGAGGTGGAGAAAGAGTTTGTACAGAATCTGACGAGATAAGGAACAGTTCAGCTGGCTGAACTGTCACGGAATAAGAAAAAACAGTAAGAACCGGGGAACTCGGTGAACGGGCCTCCCCGGTTTTTTGTATCTGCAGCGTTCGTTGTTTTTTCTGATCACTGCAGAGCGTATTTGAAACAATATTCGGAGATACGGAGCGTGACGAAGATGAAAACACTTTATGATCATGGACAGGTTTATACAGGACAGCTTCCTCTGGCGTCTGCCTTTGTTGTGGAAGGGGACCGCTTTCTCGCTGTGGGAAATCGGGAGGATCTGGAGAAGTTTGTGGATAACGATACGAAAAAAGTGGACCTCGGTGGAAAGTTTGTCTGCGCGGGGTTCAACGATTCTCATATGCATCTGCTGAACTATGGCTATACGCTGAGTATGGCGGGGCTTGCGGAACATACGTCGTCCCTGGGGGAGATGCTGGAATATCTCCGTACTTTCGACAGAGAAGAAAGGACCGGCGAACCGGGCGCGGAGGAGTGTTGGCTGATGGGCCGCGGGTGGAATCAGGATTACTTTGCGGACGGACGCAGATTTCCGACCCGCTGGGATCTGGATGAGGTTTCCCGGGTGCGTCCGATCTGTATCATCCGTGCCTGCGGGCATTGCTGTGTGGTCAATTCCAGAGCGCTGGAACTGATGGGTATTACAAAGGAAACGCAGCAGCCGGAGGGCGGATTTTTTGAGAAGGATCCGGACGGAGAGTTCAACGGGATTTTCCGGGAGAATGCGGTGGAATATGTGTTCCGCCGGATTCCGGCGCCGTCTCAGGACCAGATCCGGGAGATGATGCGGCGCGCGGTAAAGAAGCTCAACGCATACGGCGTGACTTCCTGTCAGACCGATGATTTCATGACGCTGCCGGTTCCTTATGAACAGGTGATCCGGGCGTATCAGGAACTGGAGCAGGAAGGGGAACTGACGGTGCGGGTCAATGAGCAGGCGCAGTTTACAGATCCGAAGGAACTGCAGCGGTTTTTGAATGCCGGATGGAATACAGGAACCGGAAGCACTTTCTTCCGGATCGGGCCGCTGAAGATTGTGGGGGATGGTTCTCTGGGATCGCGCACTGCGTATCTGAGCCGTTCCTATGAGGATGAGACGTCTGTGCAGGGCCTTCCGCTGATGACGAGGAAACAATTGGAGGAACTGACGGCGCTGGCGAACCGGAATGGGATGCAGACCGCTATCCATGCGATTGGCGACGGGATCCTGGACTGGATTCTGGATGCGTATGAGCAAGCGTTGCAGGAAAAGCCCAGAGAGGATCATCGTCATGGGATCGTTCACTGCCAGATTACCCGGCAGGAACAGTTGGAACGGATCGAGAAGCTTGGGCTTCATGTTTATGCCCAGACGATTTTTCTGGATTATGATCTGCGGATCGTGGAGGCGCGTGTGGGCAGGGAGCTGGCGTCCTCCAGTTATGCGTTCCATACGCTGAAGGAAAAAGGGGTCCATGTTTCCAACGGAAGCGACTGTCCGGTGGAACTGCCGGATGTGATGGCAGGTATCCAGTGCGCCGTTACCCGCAGGACACTGGACGGAACCGCAGGCCCATATCTCGCCCGGGAAGCGATGGATGTGCAGGAAGCGCTGGATTCCTATACGTCAGAAGGAGCTTATGCGTCTTTTGAGGAAAAGCAGAAAGGCAGGATCCAGGCGGGAATGCTGGCGGATTTCGTTGTGCTGGGGGAGAACCCGTTTCAGGTTCCGGCGGCGGAACTGCGCAGGGTACCGGTGGAGGAAACCTATGTAGGAGGACAGTGCGTTTATCATAGGGAAAGATGAAAAAGCCTAAATTTTAGGTATTATTAGAAAGATAACACCTAAAATTTAGGTAAATAAGGTAAAAAATTATCCCGAAACACTTATAAGCGCATAGAATCTGTGGTATACTGAAAAAAGAGTTTGATTGAGAAATAAGAAAAGAGAAAATGTTGAAACGATAAAAAAGCGGAAGACAGGGAGGTAGAGGTATTGGAGTTCGCCCATCAAAAAACAGTATCTGGAGAAGAGATAAGGCAATTGAGGAAGAAATTGGATTTCACGCAGAAGAATTTTGCGGCTTTTGCAAATGTATCGGTGAAAACGGTTCAGCACTGGGAAAGTGGCAAGAAGGAAGTGTCTGGCCCGATCGTCGCCTTACTGAAGATCCTGAAAGAGCATCCGCAGCTGAAAGACGAACTTATGATTCCCGAAAAAAAATATCCCCTTCGCCTGAAATATTTCTGCGGCAATGATCTCTGTACGATCATAGATGTTGATGAACGAAATCAGAAAATTTTTGTAAAAAATTTTGTCAGCGATTATATGTATCGTGCATTTGGAAGAAATGAGAAACCGGATTACAGAGATTATGAGGAATTTCTTGAGTCCAGATGTTTCCCGCGGACACGGGATCAAATGAAGCTGATGCTTCGGGAACTGAATTTGCCGTTTTATGATCCGTTTCTGATCATACAGAAAACGCAGGGACGTATGGCTGAGGATAATTTCTGGATTCAGATTGAAATGTAGGTGTTTTTATGGTTGAATTATCGGAAAAAAATATCAGGGGGCAGGAAATACAATCGTCTAAGGGCAACCAGTTGAAATGGCAGAGGGATGGGATATGGTATAAAGCAGATTATACCGGGTACGAAGGACTTGCCGAATATATGGTATCGTCTCTGTTGAAAGCATCGAATCTGGAGTCCTCGGAGTATATCAGCTATCAGACGGAAGAAATCCTGTATAAAAAAAGAATACGCAGAGGGTGTAAGAGTAAAGATTTTCTTCCGGAGAAATGGCAGCTTATAACTTTAGAGCGGCTGTTTTCAAATTTTTTTGGAAAAAGCCTGTATCAGAGTATTTATCAAATAGAGGGAGCGGAGCAAAGGGCTGAATTTTTGGTGGAACAGGTAAAGCGTATGACTGGCTTGACAGAATTTGGTGTCTATCTTTGCAAACTTCTCACGATCGATGCGCTGTTTCTTAATGAAGACCGGCATACACATAATATTGCCGTTCTTCTGGATCCGGATGGGAAATATCATTACTGCCCGATTTTTGATAATGGTGCGGCGCTGCTTTCGGATATAGTTCAGGATTATGCGGAGGAGGAACCGGTTCTCGACTTGATTCCTCAGGTTCAGGCAAAAACACTGTCCCGGGATTTTGATGAACAGTTGGATGCTGTGGAACAACTATATGGTCAGCCGATGCATTTTTCTTTCGATGAGAAGGAAGTGGAAGAGCTCCTTGAACAGGAAGAATTTTATCCGGAAAAACAAAAAAGGCGTATTCAGGAAATTCTGCTTCATCAGAGAAGAAAATATGAGTATTTGTTTGACAAATGAATTTTTAAACAGGAAGATTGTGCACGGGCAGTGATTCTGCTATAATGGTCTGCGGTTAAAAAGAATCGGGGGGATACCAAGGATGAAGAAAACCAATGATTATGGACGGGACTCGATCCCGCTGCTCGTGCTGAAGACGTCGGTTCCGTTTATGCTGGCGCAGCTTGTCAACGTATTATACAGTATCGTAGACCGGATTTATGTGGGAAATATCCCGGTGATCGGAGCGGATTCTCTGGCGGGGGCGGGAGTGTGCGCACCGATCATCACGCTGCTTTCGTCTTTCGGAACGCTGGTGGGAATCGGCGGATCGGTGCTTTTTTCCGTGCGTCTGGGAGCAGGGGACGAAAAGAGCGCGCAGCGTATCCAGGCAAACAGTTTTTCTATGCTGCTGATCCTGTCGGCAGTGCTGACGGTTGTGTTTCTGCTGACCAAGAATCAGCTGCTGAGCTGGTTTGGTGCCAGTGAGGTGACATTTCCTTATGCGAACACCTATCTGACCATCTATACGCTGGGAACTTTTTTTGCATTGCTGTCCATGGGAATGAATTACTTTATCACGGCGCAGGGATTTCCAGGGCTTGGAATGATGACGACGATGATCGGCGCGGTGGTCAACATTGTGCTGGATCCGGTGTTTATTTTTGGATTTCATATGAATATTGCGGGCGCAGCGGTGGCGACGGTGATTGCTCAGATGAGCTCCTGCATATTCGTGCTCTGCACACTGCGGAGAAAAAAAATGCGGATTCCGCTGACGATCGTGCGGCCGGAACCGGCAACTGCAAAACGGATCCTGACCATCGGTTTTTCTCCGTTTCTGATCCTCGCCACAGACAGTGTCATTATCATTGTGATGAATGCGGTTCTGCAGTACTATGGGGGAAAAGAGTACGGGGATACGCTGATCACCGCTGCAACCATTGTACAGAGTTATATGCTGCTGATCACTTCGCCGATGCTGGGGATCACCGGAGGCTCTCAGCCTCTGATCAGCTATAATTACGGGGCGAATCAGCCGGCAAGGATCCGTAAGACTGTGTTCTGGGTTCTTATGCTGTGTATCTGCTTTACCACGCTGATGTTCCTTCTGTCAAGGATCATGCCGGAGATCTTTGTCCGGATCTTTACCAGCGACGCGGAATACAGGGAACTGGCAGTATGGGGCATCCGGGTATTTACGATGATGATCATACCGCTGAGTTTTCAGTATGTCTTTGTGGACAGCCTGACTGCCCTTGGAATGACCGGAATTTCCCTGACCCTTTCTTTGTTCCGGAAAGGTTTGTATCTGGCTTCCACCTGTGCGCTTCCGGTCTTTTTTGCGGCAAGTTCTGCGTTCTATGCGGAGCCGATCGCGGACGGTACGGCGGCGGTGCTCTCCACCGTGGTATTTTTCGGTATCTACCGGAAATATCTGAGAGGGAACGGGCGGCTGATGGAGATCAAAGTGTGACGGAGAAAAGGTAGGGATTTGTCTATTTTCACCTCTTTTGCGCAGGGGCAGTTCTCCGGCTGGATGACGATACCGCAGTCTACGGTGACAGAAGGAGACGGGAAGGTGGCGGCGTTGTTTTCCGTATCTTTGTAGGAGATGGACTCATTGATCTCCTTGGCGCCGGAGGCTGTACCGATATGGCGGATATAAAATTCCAGAAGAGCGCCTTCATTGCCGGACACGCCAAGCTCCGGAATCTTCCACTGGAGCGTGTTGGCGTTCACCATCATTGCGGTTCCCTTGCTGGGAGGCACGAGATTGGTGATGGCAAAATCCGGATGGATGACCTCATCAATGACAATGTTTGTGGCTCCCGGTTTTGAAATGTTTTTCGCCAGGTCTGCAAACAACTGTTCCAGATCTGCGTCGTCGGGAGTGACAGCTACATGGGAAGTGTCCGGGTCGGTGGCCCAGTCGTTCAAAACAGAAATGTCGATGCCGTCGGCGCCGGTCAGCCCGATGCAGTAAATGACGATTCCCAAAGCTCTTGCTTCCGCAGCAACCGGTGAAGGCGGAGGTCCGGCGGTGGTTTTTCCGTCGGTGAACATGACGATCACCTTTCCGTTTGAGGAAGCAGGGTCAAAGACTTGAATGGCCTGGGTGAATGCGTCGGCATGATTGGTGGAACCTCCGGCAGTGAGCTGATCCACGGCAGATTTCAGCGTGTCCACGGAGGTGATCAGCTGTGCGTCTGTCGCGGCGGTGCCGGAGCGGCTGCAAGGGAAATGCTTAGAGCGTGTTTGAAAATGAAAAATTTTATCCCCCCATGGGGCTTGTTAAAGAATGAACAATCTGATATTTTTTATATAGTTCAAATATTTTGGGAGGAAGAGGAATGAAAAAGAAAATAATCGCGTTTCTCTGCGCGTTTTCCCTTGCTGCCGGCGTTTTTGCCGGATGCGGACAGAACCAGGAACAGACCGCACAGACGTCCGGTGTTTCTGATGAGAAGGTACAGGAAGGATCACAGGAAAGTACAAAAGATGAGGTGATCGTCACTATGCCGACGACCTCAGAGCCGGAATCCGGCTTTGACCCGGCGTATGGATGGGGAGCAGGCGAGCATGTGCATGAGCCGCTGATCCAGAGTACGCTGACGGTAACGAACCAAGATCTGGAGATCGGACTGGATCTGGCGACGGATTATCACGTGAGCGAAGATGGTTTGACATGGACCGTCACCATCAGGGATGATGTGAAATTTACGGATGGTGAGCCGCTCACTGCCGAAGATGTGGCTTTTACGTACAACAACTGCAAAGAGAAAAGTTCTGTCAATGACTTTACGATGCTGGAAGAGGCAGTGGCAACAGACAATACGACGGTAGAATTTCGAATGACAAGGCCGTATTCTATCTGGCCGTATACCATGGCGGTTGTGGGAATCGTTCCTGAGCATGCGTACGATGAGAATTATGGACAGAACCCCATCGGTTCGGGGCGTTATATCATGAAGCAGTGGGATCGCGGGCAGCAGGTGATTTTCGAGGCTAATCCGGAGTATTACGGGGAGGCGCCGAAGATGAAGAAAGTGACGGTTCTGTTTATGGAAGAGGATGCCGCCCTGGCTGCTGCAATGTCCGGACAGGTGGATGTGGCTCATACGGCTGCTTCCTACAGCGACCAGCAGATAGAAGGGTATGAACTGTTCCGGGTAGATACGGTGGACAACCGTGGATTTAACCTGCCGTGTGTTGAGCCGCAGGAAAAAGACGGCATTACCTACGGAAACGCATTCACTGCGGATGTCCGCGTGAGACGTGCGATCAACATCGGCATTGACCGTCAGGAAATGATCGACAATGTGCTGAACGGATACGGAACCGCCGCCTACAGTGTATGCGACAAGATGCCATGGTACAACGAGGACTGTGAAGTTGCTTACGATCCGGAAGAGGCGGTGCGAATCCTGGAAGAAGCCGGATGGAAGGAAGGCAGCGACGGAATCCGTGAAAAAGACGGGGTGAAAGCCGAGTTTACACTGATGTTCAGCACCGGTGATTCTGTCCGCCAGGCATTGGCGGAAGATACGGCGAACCAGCTGAGAGAGCTTGGAATACGCGTCACCACAGAGGGTGTCGGCTGGGATGTGGCGTACGACAGAGCGCAGTCAGATCCTCTGATGTGGGGATGGGGTGCGCACACGCCAATGGAGCTTTATAATATTTATCATACACTTTCGGACAGCGGAATTGGAATGGCAGGATATTCACCGTATGCCAACGAAGCGGTGGACCAGTATATGGATCAGGCACTGGCGGCCGGTTCTCTGGAAGAGTCTTATGAGTTATGGAAAAAGGCTCAGTGGGACGGTACGACGGGCATTACACAGGAAGGTGATATTCCGTGGATCTGGCTCTGCAATGTGGATCATCTGTACTTCGTGAGAGACGGACTGCAGATCGCGGATCAGAAGATCCATCCCCACGGACACGGGTGGTCGATCATTAACAACGTAGACCAGTGGAACTGGGAATAAAGAAGTCATAGAGACTGCAGCTCCGGGGAAGTTTTCCGACCTTCCCGGAACGGCAGTCTGCTTATGTGGGGAGGAAAAAATGAAGAGACGCTGGATCGTGTTTATCGGGAAAAACTTAATAAGGATCCTTCTTTTGACCATCTGCATCAGCATGGTCACTTTTGCGTTAATGAAGGCATCGCCCATTGATCCGCTGCAGGCAAACGTGGGTCAGGCGGCGCTGGGAACCATGAGTCAGGAACAGAGAGAGAAGCTGGAGGAGTACTGGGGCGTCAATACCCCTCCGATCCGGCAGTATCTGTCCTGGGCCGGCGACTTCGTTCGGGGAGACATGGGGATTTCCCTGCTGTACCGCCAGCCGGTCACAGAGGTGATTGCAGTGAAGCTTTCCAATTCGCTGTTTCTGATGATCACCGCATGGATCATTTCGGGAGTCCTCGGTTTCCTGTTGGGAGTAGTCTCCGGAATGAACCAGGGAAAATTTGTGGACAAGCTGATCCGGGGATACTGTCTTGTCGTCTCCAGCACTCCGGCCTTCTGGCTGGCGCTGCTGCTTCTGATGATCTTCAGTGTCTGGCTGCAGCTCTTTCCGATCGGGCTGAGTGTTCCGATCGGTGTGGAAGCCAGCGGAGTGACCTTTCTGGACAGAGTTTACCATGCGGTGCTTCCTGCGCTGACATTGAGCATAACAGGAGTTTCCAACATTGCGCTGCATACCCGGGAAAAAATGATCGATGTAATGCAGAGCGATTATGTGCTGTTTGCAAGGATGAGAGGAGAAAAAGGATGGCGGCTGTTCCGGTATTATGGTTTCCGGAATGTGCTGCTTCCAGCGGTGACGCTTCATTTCGCTTCCATCAGTGAAATCTTCGGCGGATCCGTCCTGGTGGAACAGGTGTTTTCCTATCCGGGCCTTGGTCAGGCGGCAGTGGCGGCGGGACTTGGCAGCGATCTTCCGCTGTTGATGGCGATCACCATTGTCAGTGCGCTGATCGTCTTCGGCGGAAATCTGGCGGCCAATCTTCTTTATGGAATGATTGACCCGCGGATCAGAAGAGGAGGAGCTGTAAAATGAAGTTTTTCAATCGAAGACAGCGGATGATGATCGGAAT
>ERZ1090881.1090-NODE-1100-length-11949-cov-52.496217_pt1 | contig 11949 bp, 13 predicted proteins | sample MGYA00478470_ERZ1090881 | MGnify/ENA primary metagenome ERZ1090881 (study PRJEB33644, sample SAMEA5815736) | chicken gut metagenome | biome: Chicken; feature: Gastrointestinal Tract; material: Caecum | place: Ireland | collected 2019-01-01 | study: A study of...
AGAATGTTTTCCTGACGGACGAGGAACTGGCAGACTTGCAGGCCAGCTTTCCCACCGTATGGGGCCAGTACATCGAAAAGCTGTCCGAGTACATGGCTTCTACCGGCAAGCGGTATCAGAGCCATGCCGCCACCATCCGGCGCTGGGCCGGTGAGGACGCGAAAAAAGCGGCCCCGCCCACCCGCAACCGGGATTACAGCGTAAAGGAGGATGAAACCGTATGATTGAGATTACCGCAGAAATCCGGGCGCTGATCGACAAGGCAGCCGCCGGTGTGGAACTGGCCGGGGACGAGTACATAGACCCGGCAGACGGCCTCATTCACTGTAAGAAGTGCGGCGGCCAGAGGCAGACCGTTGTGCCATGCTTTGGGAAACCCGGCTACTTCATGCCCCGCTGTATCTGCCAGTGCCAGCGGGAGGCCGAGGAACAGCGCAAGGCCGCCGAGGAACGGCAGCGCCGCATGGAGCGTATCAAGCGCCGGAAGGCCCAGGGCCTGCAAGACCGCTATCTGTACGACTACACCTTTGCCAACGACAACGGCCAAAATCCCCTGATGGACAAGGCCCGCGCCTATGTGGAGAACTGGAAGGAGGCATACAAGAACAACACCGGCCTGCTGCTGTTTGGGGATGTGGGAACCGGCAAGTCCTTTTTCGCCGGTTGTATCGCCAACGCCCTGCTTGACCGGGATGTGCCGGTGCTGATGACGAACTTTCCCACCATCCTGAACCGCCTGACGGGGATGTTCTCCGAGGACAGGGCCGACTTTATCGCCAGCTTTGACGAGTACGACCTGCTCATCATTGACGATTTGGGTGTGGAGCGCAGTACCGAGTATGCGATGGAGCAGATGTTTTTCGTCATTGACAGCCGCTACCGCAGCCGCAGGCCCATGATAATCACCACCAACCTGAAGCTGGCCGAACTCAAGAACCCGCCCGACCTGGCCCACGCCCGTATCTATGACCGTATCCTGGAACGGTGCGCCCCGATCCTCTTTGCCGGGAAGAACTTCCGGGAGGAAAACGCCGGGGCCACCAAGCAGGCGGCGAAAGACATTGTGAACCGTAAGAGCGATTGATTGTTTTGCCGGACGGCGCAGCCCCGCCCGGAGAAAGGAGCGCCATGAGCGAAGAAACCCGTACCATGCAGACCGCAGACACCACCCCGGCCAGAGCGCCGGAGGACGCCCCCGCGCTGGTAAAGAAAATCGGCAGAACGACCTATGTCGTGCGTGTCCATTTCAGCAAGACCAGCACCGAAACTATGAGTGATAAAATCAAACGTATGATAAAGCGAGAGATACAGTCATAAATCAATTTCTCCCAATCTGACAATGCGCTCCTGCTCCGGCTATCCGGGAATTTCAGCCGCAGGAGACGCAAAGCAAGTTGGGAGAATTTTTTTGAAAAAATCCGCACTACGTCCTTTACAAACAGAGCGAAAGGGAACTACCGTCCTTGAGGTAGGCAATGCGTTTGTGAAAAAAGGCTACCGCATCAAGATCTTCAACACCATCAACTTTAAAAAGTCGATGCATTATAATCCCTTCCACTATATCCACAGCGAGAAGGACATTTTGAAGCTGGTGACAACCCTTATGACCAACACCCGAGGCGAAGGAAAAGGCGGTGATCCCTTTTGGGACAAAGCGGAAAAGCTCTTGCTTACGTCATTGATTGCCTATATCCACTATGAGGCCCCGGAAGAAGAACAAAACTTTGCCACGCTGCTGGAATTTTTGAATGTGATGGAAGTCCGGGAGGATGATGAAGAATTCCAGAACCCGGTAGACCAGATGTTTGAGAAGCTGGGCGAGAGGCAGCCAAATCACTTTGCGGTTCGGCAGTACCGTCTTTACAAGCTGGCCGCCGGTAAAACGGCGAAGTCGATCCTCATTTCCTGCGGTGCCCGGCTGGCCCCCTTTGATATCGCGGAACTCCGTGAAATCACTTCGTATGACGAGCTGGAGCTGGATACCCTGGGCGACCGGAAAACGGCACTGTTCCTCATCATGTCCGATACGGACAGCACCTTCAACTTTCTGATCTCGATGGTGTACACTCAGCTGTTCAATCTGCTCTGCGAAAAGGCCGACGATGTGTACGGCGGGCGGCTGCCGGTCCATGTGCGCTGCCTGATTGACGAGTGTGCCAACATCGGGCAGATCCCGAACCTGGAAAAGCTGGTGGCTACCATCCGCAGCCGGGAGATCTCTGCCTGTCTGGTTTTGCAGGCGCAGTCCCAGCTGAAGGCGCTGTATAAGGACAACGCCGAAACCATCATCGGCAACATGGACAGCCAGGTGTTTCTGGGCGGCTCGGAAAACACGACCCTCAAGGAACTGGCTGCGGCACTAGGGAAAGAGACAATCGACCTTTACAACACTTCGGACACCCGCGGCAACAGCTCCAGCTACGGCACGTCGTATCAAAAAACCGGGCATGAACTTATGAGCCGGGATGAACTAGCGGTCATGGACGGCGGCAAGTGCATCCTGCAGCTGCGCGGCGTCCGGCCCTTCCTCTCCGACAAGTACGACCTGACCCAGCATCCCAACTACAAGCTGACCGGCGACTACGACAAGAAGAATATGTTTGACATCGAGAAGTTCCTCGATCACCGCCTGAAACTAAGGCCGTCTGACACCTACGATGTAGTGGAAGCGGACGAAGAATGAAAACGCTCCCCCGGCAAGGGGGGAGCCTACATAATCATTTCCCTTATGAGAGCAATACATCCCCTTAAACCCTCCCAAATCCGGGAGGACTTTTCTTTTCCAGGCCCCAGGCACACCAGCAAATCAACCCTGCTGCGGTTTGCAGCCAAAAGAATAAGGATTTCAGGTGTGTGCCGACCGGCCGCAAGCTCTTTTTCTCAGGAGGAAACGATTATGGATTTCTTTAACTCTGCTGTCGAAGTGCTTCAGACCCTCGTTGTCGCTCTGGGTGCCGGTCTTGGCGTTTGGGGTGTCATCAACCTGCTGGAAGGATATGGCAACGATAACCCCGGTGCCAAAAGCCAGGGCATGAAGCAGCTCATGGCCGGTGGCGGTGTCGCCCTGATTGGCACCACCCTGATCCCGCTGCTGAGCGGTCTGTTCGGCTGAGTCCAAACAACTGTTTCCGGGCAGTCTAAATCCGGCTTGGGCGGGCTTCCGCCCATTTACATCGCTCCTATCTGGAGCAAGCCGTGCTACCTTTCGACCCAGCATCAGCCCCGCCGCGGCAAGCGGCATCCAAGAAACAGATGCCATGGGCGATTGCGATACGGCTTCCGTCTTACCTTATTATAATAGAAAGGATGAACGCTATGGAAATTCTCACCAACATTATCTTCCTGCTGAATATGCTCAAGACCCTTATCAACCATTTCTTCTAAGGGGAGGTGACACCCTTTGGAAACCGTACTCAACGCGATTGCGGACTGGATCAAAGGTATTTTGGCCGGCGCAATCATGTCCAACCTCTCTGGCCTGTTCGATTCGGTGAACGAGCAGGTGGGAGAGATTGCCACGCAGGTGGGCACGAGCCCTGCGGATTTTGAACCCCGTGTATTTGAGATGATCCGCGGGGTATCCAATTCTGCGATTCTTCCCATTGCAGGTGTTTTCCTGACCCTGGTGGCCTGCTATGAGCTGGTGCAGATGGTCACCGAGCACAATAACCTGGCCAGCTTTGAGCCTGCTCTGATTACCAAGTGGATTATCAAGACCGGCTGCGCTGTCTACCTGATCTCCAACACCTTTGATATCGTCATGGGGGTTTTTGATCTGGCGCAGGGGGTGATTGCTGAATCCAGCGGCATCGTCGCAGGAAACACGGCAGTCAATGAGGCTGGACTGGCGAACCTGGAAGCCAGCCTGATGGAGATGGATGTGGGGCCGTTGTTTGGACTGTTTTTGCAGTCCTTCTTCATTGGCATCACCCTGCGTATCCTGTCCATCGTGATTTTCGTCATTGTCTATGGCCGGATGATTGAGATATATATGGCGGTCAGTTTGGCCCCCATTCCGTTCTCAACCTTCGGCAGCCACGAACAGAGCCAGATGGGCCAGAACTACCTGCGCAGCCTCTTTGCCCTGGGTTTCCAGGGCTTCCTCATCCTGATCTGTGTGGGCATTTATGCTGTGCTCATCCAGTCGGTTGCTGTCTCTGACGATGCCATTGCCTCTATTTGGGGCATTGTCGGCTACACGGTTCTGCTCTGTTTCACCCTGTTCAAAACCAGCTCGATTGCCAAAAGCGTCCTGAACGCACATTAAAGAAAGGAGTTTTGTTATGGCAGCTTATATTTCGGTTCCCCGTGACCTCACACGGGTCAAATCCAAGGTTTTCATGAATCTCACCAAGCGGCAGTGCATCTGCTTCGGAACGGCGGTACTCATTGGAGTGCCGTCTTTCTTTTTGCTCCGGGAATACGGCGGCAATACCCTCGCCACCCTCGGCATGATGATCCTGATGCTGCCGCTGTTCTTTTTGGCCATGTATGAAAAAAATGGCCAGCCCCTGGAGAAGTTTCTGAACCACTATATCCAGGCACGTTTTATCCGTCCCAAGGTGCGGCCTTACCGCACCGCAAACTACTTCGCCCTGCTCCAGCAGCAGGCGGAGCTGGAACAGGAGGTCGATGCGATTGTTTCCCTTTCCTCGAAAGAAAAAGGCTGATACCCTGACGCCCCAGCAGAATAAGCAGATTCAAGCCGCAATCCACAAGCGCAAGCCGACGGGACCGCCCAGGACGGCCCAGCAGTCCATCCCGTTCCAGCGGATGTTCGAGGACGGGACTTGCCGGGTGCGCTCCAACTACTACACCCGCACCATCCAGTTTCAGGACATCAACTACCAGCTGGCCCAGCAGGAGGACAAGACGGCGATCTTTGAGGAATGGTGCTCCTTCCTCAATTTCTTCGACAGCTCTATCCATTTTGAGCTGTCTTTTGTAAACGTCGCCACCGATGCCGCTGACTTTGAGCGCAGCATCCGTATCCCGTTCCAGCAGGACGGCTTTGATGACGTTCGGGCCGAGTACAGCCAGATGCTGCGTCAGCAGCTGGCCAAAGGCAACAACGGCTTGACCAAGACCAAGTTCATCACCTTCGGCATCGAGGCGGACAGCATGAAGCTGGCCAAGCCCCGGCTGGAACACGTCCAGAACGACCTGCTCAACAATTTCCACCGGCTGGGCGTGACCGCAAAACCCCTCAACGGCAAAGAACGGCTCAAGCTCATGCACCACATCTTCCACATGGACGGCGGGGAGAAATTCCAGTTTGACTGGAACACCTTTACCCGGAGCGGCCTCTCGGTCAAGGACGCCATTGCCCCCACCGTGTTTGCCTTCAAGAACAGCCGCAGTTTCCAGATGGGCGGGCTGTATGGGGCCATGAGTTTTCTCTCCATCACCGCCTCCGACCTCAGTGACCAGCTGTTGAAGGACTTTTTGGAGATGGATTCCAGCCAGATCGTCACCATGCACATCCAGTCTGTGGACCAGAACAAGGCCATCAAGACGGTCAAGCGTACCATCACCGAACTCGATAGATCGAAGATTGAGGAACAGAAAAAAGCAGTCCGCGCCGGCTATGATATGGACATCATTCCGTCGGATTTGGCCACTTATGGCCGGGACGCAAAGGCCCTCCTAAAGGAGCTGCAGAGCCAGAACGAGCGTATGTTCCTGGTCACGTTCCTGGTCCTGAACACGGGCCGTACCGAGCAGGAACTGGAAACCAACATCTTCCAGGCATCCAGCATCGCCCAGAAGCACAACTGCAATCTCTGCCGGCTGGACTACCAGCAGGAGCAGGGCCTCATGTCCAGCCTGCCCCTGGCCGAGAACCAGATTGAGATTCAGCGGGGCCTGACCACCAGTTCCACCGCCATCTTCATCCCGTTCACCACCCAGGAGCTGTTCCAGACCGGAAAGGAATCTCTTTACTACGGCCTGAACGCCCTGTCCCAGAACCTCATCATGGTGGACCGGAAGAAGCTCAAGAACCCCAACGGCCTGATTCTGGGAACCCCCGGTTCCGGCAAATCCTTCAGCGCCAAGCGTGAGATTGCCAACTCCTTCCTGGTTACAGATGATGACATCATCATCTGCGATCCCGAGGCAGAGTACGCGGCCCTGGTTCGCCGGTTCCACGGCCAGGTTATTCAGATCAGCCCGTCCAGCACCCAGTATATCAACCCCATGGATATCAACGCCAACTATTCGGAGGAGGATAACCCCATCGCCCTGAAGGCCGACTTCATCCTCTCCCTGTGCGAGCTGGTGGTGGGCGGCAAGGAAGGTTTGCAGCCGGTGGAGAAAACGGTCATCGACCGCTGCGTCCACCAGATCTACAACCGCTATTTCAACGACCCCCGGCCTGAGAATATGCCGCTTCTGGAGGACCTCTACAACGCCCTGCTCCAGCAGGAGGAAAAGGAGGCCCACCATGTTGCCACCGCCCTTGAAATCTACGTCAAGGGCAGTCTGAGCCTGTTCAACCACCGCACCAACGTGGACATTCAGAACCGGCTGGTCTGCTACGACATCAAGGAACTGGGCAAACAGATGAAGAAGATCGGGATGCTGGTGGTTCAGGACCAGGTGTGGGGTCGCGTCACCACAAACCGTGCCGCTGGAAAGTCCACCCGGTATTATATGGATGAGTTCCATCTGCTTCTGAAAGAAGAACAGACGGCGGCTTACTCGGTGGAAATCTGGAAGCGCTTCCGCAAGTGGGGCGGCATCCCCACCGGCATCACCCAGAACGTCAAAGATCTGCTGTCCTCTTACGAGGTGCAGAATATCTTTGAAAACTCGGATTTTGTGTATATGCTCAACCAGGCCGCCGGTGACCGGCAGATCCTCGCCAAGCAGCTCAACATTTCGCCCCACCAGTTGTCCTATGTGACCCACTCGGGCGAAGGTGAAGGGCTGCTTTTCTTTGGCAATGTGATTCTGCCCTTTGTGGATCGCTTCCCGCAGGATCTGGAACTCTACCGGATTATGACCACCAAGCTGGGGGAGGTTGCACCGCAGAATGGGTAAAGTACAGCAGCGGCAGGACAAGTCCAAGCCTTCCCGGCTGAACTTCGTGGATGAGGGCAGTCAAACCAAAGGCCGCGCCCCTCCCGGAAGCCGGGGCGGAGAGAAAAAGCGTAAGCCCCGGAAGCTGAAAAGCGATGCACAGAAAGCCAAAGAGCGGGCAGAACAGCTGCGGTTTGGCAAGGCAGACATCACGGTGGATGAAGCCTCCCGGATGACCAAGGAACAGAAGCGGGAGATGTACGCTTCGGCGGCCCTCCTGACGGCGGTCCATCGCAAGATCGAGGAGTACGAGGACGACAATGTGGGCATCAAGAGTGCCCACGAGGTCGAAAAGGGCGCAGAGCTGGCCGGACGGGTATCCGATTCCCGTTATGCCAAAAAGCTGAAAAAGCGGAAGAAAAAGCTGGAGAGCAAAGCCGCAAAGCAGAAGGCTGCCGCCGGAAAACAGCCGGCGGAAAAGGCTGGCGAAGCCGGTTCTAACCCCATCTCCAAGGCGAAACAGCGCCAGGCATACCAGCAGCAGGCCAGAGTGGTGGCGCAGGCTGCCCAGACCAGCAAAGCTGCCGGGAGCCAGAAAGCGACCGCATCTGGTGCGAGCAAGGTGAAATCGGGTGTAAACGGCGTAGTCACAAAGGGCAAAGAGGTGGTGGGCGGCGTGGCCAAAGGGGCAGCCGTCTTTGCAAAAAGCCATGCGCATTTGCTGGTGATCGGCGGTGTGCTGGCGATGCTGCTGCTCCTTATGTTGTCGGCGTTCTCGTCGTGCTCTATTCTGTTCGGGGGCACCACCCATGTGATGGGTCAAACCACCTATACCGCTGAGGATGAGGACATCCGGGGTGCAGAGGAGGACTACAAGCAGCTGGAACGGCAGCTGCAGCTGGAAATCGACATGATGGAGATCACCCATCCTGGTATGGACGAGTACCAGTACGACCTTGACCCGATTGAGCACGACCCCTGGGAGCTGACCTCCTACCTGACCACCCTGCACGATGACTACACCCGCAGCGAGGTTCAGGGCACCTTGAAGGATACCTTTGAAAAGCAGTACAAGCTGAAAACCTGGGTTGAACCACAAATCCGGTATCGGGTGGTCATTATCCCAAGCCCGGTGCCGCCTTATTTTACGACCACGCTGGAACCTTATGTGTACCTGATCCTCCATGTGGAGCTGGAAAACCGGGGGCTGGAAACAGTCATCCGGGAAGAGCTGGACGATGACCAGTGGAAGCGGTACGAGATTCTCCAGGACACCAAGGGCGGCCGGCCCTATCTGTTCAACGGGAGCCTGTCTTGGGGGAGCTCAGATGGTTCCGGGGAGGCTGGCATCGACTACCAGGTGCCTGCCGAGGCCCTGACGGACCCAGAGTTTGCCGCCATGCTGGAAGAAGCCGAGAAATACCTGGGCACCCCCTATGTCTGGGGCGGTTCTACTCCTGAAACCGGCTTTGACTGTTCCGGCTATGTCTGTTGGGTGCTCAATGAATCTGGCTGGAATGTGGGTCGCACCACGGCAAACGGCCTGTGGCAGCAGGCCACGAAAATCTCTGAGGCAGAGGCAAAACCCGGTGACCTGGTTTTCTTTGAGGGCACCTATGACACCCCCGGCGCAAGCCACGTGGGCATTTATGTGGGGAACGGCATGATGATCTCTGCCGGCGACCCCATCAAGTATTCGAATATCCATTCCAGTTACTGGGACAAACATCTGCTGGGATTTGGAAGAATCCCGAAGTGACAAGGAGGAAATATGAGCGAAAAACTTGATAAGATGCGGGCAGACTTGGCCAGAGCCAAGGAACGCCGTATCCAACTCAACAATCGTATTGAGCTGCTGGAACGCCGGATTGCAGAGGCTGAGAAGGTGGAGGTGGCCGAGATGGTGCGCACCGCGAATGTCACGCCGAAGCAGCTGGCCATGCTCTTGAAGCAGGCGGCCAGTGTAGCCCCGAACCCTGCGGCCCTGGCTGCTGCTGGGGTAACTTTTGACAACAAGGAGGACATGGATGAAAGCATGGAATAAGTTCTGCTGCGCCTTGGCTTCGATGGCGCTGCTGATGGGCAGTCTGGCCGCCCCGGCCTTTGCCTATGGGACTGAAACGGCGGACCCCGCCCCCGACCCGGCCCCGACTCCCGTCACAGTTCCCACCGCGGAGCCTGCGGAAGAAGCCCCGGTGACGGTACAGGAAGAAGTCACTGGCCCCCTGACGCCGGAGGGCAACCTGACCCTGGTGGATGATTACCACACCACCTATTCGGATGGCTCCGGCCAGCAGTTCATCACCCTGGTGAGCAAGTCCGGGGCCTATTTCTACCTGGTGATCGACCGGGCCGCCGACGGGGACCAGACGGTTCACTTTATGAACCTCGTGGACGAAGCGGACCTGCTGGCCCTCATGGAGGAAGAGCAGGCCGAAGCCTACAACGCCGAAAAGGAGGCAGCAGCCCAGGCAGAGCTGGAAAAGCAGAAAGCCGAGGAGGAAGCCAAAAAGGCTGCTGAAGAAGCAGCCAAGGCTGAAAAGGAGGACAAGGACTTTGACCTCACTGGTCTTGCCAGCAAATTCCTGGGCGTTGTAGCTCTGGTCGGTCTGGTCGCTGGCGGCGGGTTCTACTTCTTCATCCAGAAGAAGAAAAAGGAACAGGCCGAAAAAGAAAGAGTAGACCCGGATGCCGACTACCGCGAGGGCGAGGAGGAGCTGGAACTCCCGCTGGAGGAAGAACCGGCGGATGAGCCGAGCGAGGAAACCGAGCGCAAGGCATACCAGACCAGCGACGGGTACGAGGACGTATAACAAAAAAGGGCGGCAATGCCGCCCATACATAAAATAGATTGCGTTTTTTTTCGGCTTTCAATATAATCTTAATATAAGGAGGCGATTATCATTTGCACTGATGAGAAAGAAAAAACAGTCCGGCAAAAACATAAAAAGATAATCCCCCAAGTTCCATACAAAAAGCTGAAACAAACACAAAAGGCCAGAATTTCCAATCGGATGTTTGACGTGGTGTGCAAATATTACACTGAGCATCAGGCAATGCCGCCGGAGGATGAGCTGGAAGCGATATGTCGCGAGATGTTTCCAATGCTTCACGGTATGGTTCCAAAAGTGTCCTTTGAAGATTTGCTGGCTGTGTTTCGGAAAAAACAGGCTCATTTTGCAGAACGAATTGAAAAGAATGGAATTCCCGAGCCGCGAAAACCAAAAGTTAAAAAGACCGAGGCAGAAAAGTTGGCTTTGAAGAAAGCTCAACGAAAAGCAAAAAAGAAAAAACTTAAAAAGCAGCAGGAACAGGCTAATGCCCTTCCAGACTGGCAGGATGATCGATTTTTCTTTATTGCCGGTTACACTTCTGGTGGAGCACCGTATGGTGTGACTTGGGAAGAAATGGGCCTTGAACCCTGGGAAACGCTTGAATAATCGTTTGGCAGCTCTGTGTATCACACAGGGCTGTTTTTATTTTCAAGATAGAAAGGAGACTGAACTTTGCCCAATCTGATCGTAACCGAAAAACCCTCGACAGCCCAATCCATTAGTAAGGCCCTGGGCATCACCAAACGCCGGACCGGCTATCTGGAGGGAGGAAACTATCTCGTCAGCTGGTGTGTCGGTCATCTGGTGGAGCTGGCTCCGCCCGGGAGCTACGATTCCAAGCTGGTCAAATGGTCCAGGGCAGACCTGCCCATTCTGCCCAAAACATGGCAGTACCTGGTGTCGCCCGGAACCCAAAAGCAGTTTGAGGTCCTTCGCAGCCTCATGGCCCGGCCTGACGTGGACAGCCTGATCTGTGCCACCGATGCCGGACGGGAGGGCGAGCTGATTTTCCGACTTGTCTATCACCAGTGCAAATGCAAGAAACCCTTTACCCGGCTCTGGATCAGCAGCATGGAGGATGCCGCCATCCGGGATGGATTCGCCCACCTCAAACCCTCAACTGAATACGATGCTTTGTACAAAGCAGCCCTTTGCCGGGAGCGTGCCGACTGGTTGGTCGGTATCAACGCCACCCGGCTTTTTTCGTGCCTGTATGGTCAGCCGCTCAATGTAGGCCGGGTCATGACCCCAACCTTGGCTATGACAGTGAGCCGAGAAGCCGCCATTGATGTGTTCCGGCCTGAACCCTTTTACACGGTGCTTCTCAAGATGGAGGACTGCATGGCATCCAGTGAACGATTCAAGAACAAGTCCCAGGCGGAGGCGCTGCTGGCAGAGTGCCAGAAATCAAACCGGGCCGTCCTGCAAAAAACTGAACGAAAGGAGAAAACAGAGCGTCCGCCCGCCCTCTATGACCTGACATCCCTTCAACGGGATGCCAACCGGCTGCTGGGCTATTCGGCGCAGCAGACTCTCGATTACACCCAGGCCCTCTATGAAAAGAAGCTGGTGACCTACCCCCGCACCGACAGCCGGTATCTGACCGAGGATATGGAGCCGGGCCTGCCGGACCTGGTCCGACAGACCGCCGCACACTTTGGTGTAACCGGCGAAATCCCCATCCACACAAAACAGGTTATCAACAGCAAAAAGGTCAGCGACCACCACGCAATCCTGCCTACCAGGAGCATGGCAAACGCTGACCTTTCTTCTTTACCTGCAGGCGAGGCCCATGTCCTCCGCCTGATCGCGGCCCGGCTGCTGGCCGCCGTGGGAGAGCCGTACCGCTACGCGGAAACCACGGTGCAGATGGAGTGTGCCGGGCAGGTTTTCACCGCAAAAGGAAAGACCGTTCTGGCCGAGGGGTGGAAAGCGGTGGAGCGAGCCGTCCTTGGAGATACCGATGAAAAAGACAAGGAAAAACTGGAGATTCTGCCCGAGGTACAGGGCCAAGAAACTCTGCCTGTCCTGGATGCCTAGGGTGTACCTGAAAACTCAAAATTGCACAAAAAGACAAGAAAAAGACATAAAA
>ERZ1090881.1100-NODE-1110-length-11898-cov-20.170058_pt1 | contig 11898 bp, 2 predicted proteins | sample MGYA00478470_ERZ1090881 | MGnify/ENA primary metagenome ERZ1090881 (study PRJEB33644, sample SAMEA5815736) | chicken gut metagenome | biome: Chicken; feature: Gastrointestinal Tract; material: Caecum | place: Ireland | collected 2019-01-01 | study: A study of...
TCTACCGTTTTACGGCGCAGAATCCGCACATCGAACTGCACGACGCCTGTCAGATCGTGCTTGTCCGTCCGAAAGCGTCCATCTGTTTCTATATCGACGAATGGAACGATATGGGGCGGCGCGTTACGAAAAACCGCAGGGGCATACAGTTCTACAATGCAGACGGCGACAAGCAGTACGTCTATGACCTGCACGACACGCACGGCGATAAACGCTATCGCCGGCTCATCTATCCGATGCGCCGGCTTTTGTACGGTCTTGACGAACTGAATGGCACGTCTCATGCGGAAAGCAACCGCCGCGATTACAGTAAAGTGTTGTCGGGCGTGGCGCGGTATCTTGACGAGAATGGCTATTTCACGGAAGATGAAAGCCGCAACAGCCTGATTGCAGAGGGCGTTGCTTATTCGTTGTACAGCAAGACGGGCTTCCCGAAGGACGACGGCATCGCGCTCCGCGGAATGCCTTATGGTCTGGACGAAAACGCGCGGCTGTTCAAAGAGATCTATCTTTTGACGGAACTTGCGAAAGAAGATATATCGGCAGCCTACGAGCGCCGCGTCAACACGCCGCAAGTCATTGACGACATCGAGGACGAAACAGTATCGGACGAACCCGTATTGACGAGTTCGTCGGATAAAACGGAGCCTTTTGCCGCGGAGGAACCCGCGTCGCCTGTTTCGGAAGACGACTTGCCGGAAGTAAGGCAGAAGGAAGAACCGAAGCCGCCCGCCAATCCTATGTACGCAAGGTATATGTCGGCGCAGCGGGACAAGCCGGACGCCGTCGTCCTGATCCGCCTAGGCGATTTTTACGAGGTGATGGGCAAGCGTGCGCGGGAAGTTTCGGAGTGGTTGAACCTTACGCTGACGAGCAGGGACGTGGGGCTTTCGGAACGTGTGCCGATGTGCGGTTTTCCTTACCACGTTACGGAACAGTATCTGCAAGCCATTCTCGAACACTGCGGCGTATATGTCTTGGAGCCGGACGCCGAGCCTATCTATATTCTTTCCCGTGCCGAACTGTCGAAATCGGAAAGGTCGGAAACGGCACCCGTTTCGGAAGAAGAGCAGCCGTTCGACGAAAGCGAACTTTCGGAATTGCAAGAGATATTGTCGTCCGAACTTGCGGACGGGCAGGCGGCAGAACGCCCTGTTTTTACGGAAATCGAGGATGACGAACCAAACCCATTCGACGAGCAGGAACCCGAAGAGGAGCCTGACGAAACGGATTGGGAAGAAGCGTTTGCCGAGCCTGTTCCGGAAGAAGTAAAACCCGCGCCGAAGAAAGACGAAAAGGGAATACAGGACAGGAAACGCAAGCAAAAGCCGCAGATGTCCATGTTCGATATGTTAGACGGCGGTGCGGAAAAGAACAGAGAAGATAAATTCGTCGATTACTGTCTGAAAAAAGAATACAGCGATTATAAGCTCGACTATTACGACGCTTACCGAAAGAACCTGCCCGTATCGGAATTTGTCGCGCTGTTCAAACGTCATTACGGCGAATACAGCGGACAGAGCGACGACGAAAAGTGGATCACGAACACGACGAAGGGCAGAACCATCGAGCGGCGGGATAAAGAGCATCCCGAAAATAATTTCACCGTCAACTTAAAGTGGCCCGAAGTTGCCGTCCGCATCGCGGAACTCATTGAAAACGACGATTATCTCACGGCAGACGAAAAGAAAGAATACGCCCGAATCGTGCGCTTTCGGAACGAGCGTGAAAACGCAAAGACGGACAGTGAGCGCTGTAAAGTCATTGCCGACCAGATCGTCGAATACGGCACGCAAAAGACCTACGGCGAAGTGTTTTCGGAATACCCGCATTTTCTGGAAGATTATGCGCAATTCTATTTCGAGCACAAGCAGGAAGTGGACGCCGTTCTTGCAGAGCGCAAAGAGGTACGGAGCGTAAACGCGCCGCGCGATTACTTGGGCATGGAAGTCAACGTATCGTTCTACATCAAATACTGTCCGCATTGGCAGGAAGTTCTGCGCGGCCGCTTGGCGAGGGAACACCGCATACAGAACTTTGCGGACGGGTTTACGGAGGACTGCGCAAGTCATTATGACACGGCACCGGACGGGGAAATCATCGAATGGACGGTAACGCCCGATGAGATCGGCGAGCGCGACTATCTTTTCATCAAGGATAACCGCAACGAATTTATAGAGTATCTGCAAAGCAAAGCGGGCGTAAAGAGCGCAGAATTTTCAATGGAACGCATCGAGATCGCGTTCGAACGCGACTATATTGCCGGGATCGCGGGCGGAAATATTTTGTCGCCTACCGAGCACACGCGGCTCGTAAGGAAGATAGCAAATAGAATCGTTGCGGAAGGCACGAAGAACACGACCGAAGGGAATTGGGTGCATTTCTTCGACGAGTTCGGGGAAAACGACGCATTCGTCCAAGAAAATGCCGAGGAGATCGCGGCGGAACTGGAAAGGCGTCAGGAAGTATCGGATGTGGTACTTACGCCGGACGCTTTTGATACGAACTTCTATCTCGACTACTGCCCGAACTATATTCCGAAAGAGGATGAGGAAGGGTTTGATGATGAGCAAGATGAAGAATATGCTTCGGCGAACGATTCGCCGAAGGACAGACAGCCGTTCAACCGATTCAAAGAACTTTCCGAAACAGATAAAGCGTTCATAGAACAATATTCCCTGCGAGCGCACCGTGAGCCTGTAACTTCACCGTGGGATGAGGTGCAGCATTGCGCGATGATAGCGATGGGGATATATTCCGTATCGACGGCAGGGCACGGCGGTATCATGATCGACGCGGAGCTTGCACCGTATGTCTTATCCCCGGAAGCGTTGCGTGAAGGCTTGCGAGAGGGCGGGTATTATTGCTATGAGGAAGACGTGGCGATATATATTCCGCTGCGCGAACTGTACGACAAAGGCATCCTCAAAAAAACGGACAGATACTTTACCGACAGTTACGTTGTTTCGGATAAGGACAAGAAAAACGGGTACGTTCCGTACAAAATGCTGACCGAAGCGGAAAAGGAAGAGTTTATCGGGCAGTGGAGCACGACGCTTGACGAAGATATAGCGCAGTGGTATCCGGAATATTGGCAGGCTCGTCAAAGCGCGGAGCAGAACGCGCAGAACGGTAAAAACACTGACCTTAATTCCGTATTAGACCAGATCGACTTCGGCGGAGCCAAGACGAGATTCAAGAACAATGTTGCGGCGATACGGCTTGCAAAATTTTTGCACGAGCGCAACGCTGCGGCGACCGACGACGAGAGAAAAACGCTCGCCAAGTATGTCGGTTGGGGCGGTCTGCCGCAAGCCTTTGACGAAACGAACAGACAATGGCAGAAGGAATATGCGGAACTCAAATCCCTGCTCACGTCGGAAGAATACGAAGCTGCGAAGGGGAGCGTGCTGAACGCGCACTATACGAGCGGGGAAGTCATCGGCGGTATCTACACCGCGCTTGAAAGGTTGGGCGTCAAAGGCAACAACAGAATTCTGGAACCCGCGATGGGTACAGGCAATTTCTTCGGGTATATGCCGAAAGAAATTATGGACGGCGCAAAGCTGTACGGCGTAGAGTTGGATACGGTCACGGGCAGGATCGCGTCTAAATTGTACCCGCAGGCGAACGTGCAGGTAAAGGGATTCGAGGAAACAAACTTCCCGAACGACTACTTCGATATTGTAGTGAGCAATGTGCCGTTCGGCGGGTACGGGGTGTACGACAGCGAGTATTCGCGGCATAAATTCCTCATACACGACTACTTTATCGCAAAGAGTATCGACAAAGTAAAACCGGGCGGCATAGTGGCGGTGGTGACGAGCAAAGGTACGCTCGATAAGCTCAATCCCACGGCAAGAAAGTATATGGCGGAGCGTGCGGAACTGCTCGGCGCGATCCGTCTGCCGAACACGGCGTTCAGGCAGACGGCGAATACCGAAGCCGTGACGGACATCCTGTTTTTTAAGAAGCGTGCGGAAAAGATAAGCGATACGGGCGGCATTGAATGGCTGGAGACGGGCAAAACAGAGGACGGGTTTGAAGTCAACAATTACTTTATCCGTCATCCAGAAATGGTTCTCGGTACATTTGCAAAGGAAACGGGACTGTACGGCGCGGAGGGACTTACGGTCAAGCCGGATGGCAGACCTTTGGGCGAAGCGATTGCGGCAGCGGTCGAAAACTTGCCGCAGAACGTCTATGAAAATCCCGATCACGCCGCGGCAGACGTGGCGGCAATGGATGACGGCGCTGTGTTCAACGTGCGTCCCATGTGCTACGCCACCGTCAAGGGTAAGCTGTATATGCGCGTTGGGGATCGGCTCGTCTTACAGGAGATACCCGCGTTTCCCAAAGACGCATACAGCCGCATCGAAGGAATGATCGGCATCCGCGACGAACTGCGCCGTGTTCTGGATATGCAGACGAAAGGCTGTACGGACGAGGAATTAAAGCGGGCGCAATCCGGATTGAGCGCACGGTACGACTCCTTCGTGAGGAAATACGGTTTTCTGAACGGTCAGACAAACGTGCGGCTGTTCCGCGAAGACGGCGACGCGGCGTTGTTGTTCGCCTGCGAAACATTGTCGGAAGATAAGACGCGGGCGACGAAAGCGGACGTGTTCACAAAACGCACTATCCGTCCGTATGCCGTACCGACGCATACGGGCGATACGTTGGAAGCGTTGCAGATCTGCCGAAACGAGCGCGGCGGCGTGGATATAGCGTACATAGAGGAGCTGACGGGCAAGAATTACGATACCGTTACGGATGAACTCGGCGACGCGATATTCCGCGATCCCGTATCTGTCAAAGAGGGGGACAAGTATTCGGGCTATGCCACGGCAGAGGAATACCTTTCGGGGAAAGTAGCGGAAAAACTCCGCATTGCCCGCCACTTTGCGGCGGAAGATACGGCGTATGCGCGCAATGTTGCGGCGCTCGAAAAGGTACAGCCCGAACCGCTGAAAGCGGATGAAATCTCCGTGCGCATCGGCGCGAGCTGGGTGGACGCAGAATACTACAAAGAATTCCTTATGGAGATATTGGGTATCTACGGCTATTATTCGGACGGGCTGAACATTCGTTACAACACCTTTGACGGCTCGTGGAAGGTGGAACGCGCGGATCACGTCCGCAATAACGCGGGATACCGTGCGACGGAAACTTATGGCACGAACAGGGCAAACGCATTCCGTCTGTTCGAGGACTGTCTGAATCAACGGGCGACGCAGATCTTCGACACGGTGGAAGAGAACGGAAAGGAAAAGCGTGTGCTCAATAAGGGCGAAACGATTGCGGCGAGAGAAAAGCAGAACAAAATCAAGGAAGCGTTCGCCGATTGGATCTATGCCGACCCCCACAGGCGCGAGGACTTGGAAAAGACGTACAACCGCTTGTTCAATCAGATACGCCTGCCGAGCTATGACGGAAGTTTCCTCAAATTCCCCGGCATGAACCCGACGATCGAACTTCGACCGCACCAGAAAAACGCTGTGGCGCGTATCGCGGGCACGGGCAACAGCACGCTTCTGCATCACGTCGTGGGCAGCGGCAAGAGCTATACGATGGCGGCATCCGCAATGAAACTCAGACAGTACGGTCTGGCAAAGAAGCCTATGATCGTCGTGCCGAATCATCTCGTGCAGCAGATGGCGAGCGAATTCCGCACATTGTATCCCACGGCGAAGATACTCATTGCGGGCAAGGAGGATTTAGAGAAAAACAAGCGGCAACAGTTTGTGTCGAAAGTGGCGATGGGCGATTGGGATTCTGTCATCATCGCGCAGTCGAGCTTTGCAAAGATCCCCGTATCGCAGGAGCGTCAGGAACGCAAAATGCGCGAAGAGATCGCCAAAATCGAGGCGGCGATATTGGAAATGCGCGGCGAAGGCGGTTCACGCACGGCGGTAAAGAACTTGGAGCGCATCAAAAAAGGGCGCGAAGCCATGCTCAAAAAACTCACCGATTCGAGCAAGAAAGACGGCGTTTTCATCTTTGAAAACCTCGGCGTGGATTATCTGTTCGTGGACGAAGCAGACGCCTACAAAAACTTGTTTCTGTACACGAAAATGAACAACGTATCGGGAATATCGAACGCGGCGAGTGCGCGTGCGAGCGATATGCAGATGAAGATCGAGTATATCGGCGAACTGCACGGCGGAGATAAGGGCGTCGTGTTTGCGACGGGAACGCCCATATCCAACAGTATGGCGGAAATGTACGTCATGCAGACATATCTGCAAAAGCACACGCTGGAAGAGCTGGGCATCAACTACTTTGACGCATGGGCGGCAGACTTCGGCGAAACGGTCACGGCTCTGGAAATGGCTCCGAGCGGGCAGGGATACAGGGCTCGGACGCGATTTGCCAAGTTCACGAACCTACCTGAACTCATGACCTTATACCGTTCTTTTGCGGATGTACAGACGAGCGATATGGTGAAATTGGACGTGCCCGAAGCGGAGCGCACGACGATTACGCTCGAACCGAGCGAACAGACCGTGCAGATCGCGGAGGAGATCGCAAAGCGCGCGGAAAGGATTTACGGCGGGAACGTCGATCCTCACATCGACAATATGCTCAAAGTCACGTCGGACGGAAAGAAACTTGCGCTGGACATACGCTGTTTCGATTCCTTTTTGAAGGACGAGCATTGCGGAAAGCTGGATATGTGCGCGGACAATGCGGCAAAGGTCTATGCCGAAACGACCGCATCCCGCGGCACGCAGCTCATTTTCTGCGATCTGTCCACGCCGAAAAAGCCGTATGAGAGCTACGAATACGGCAAGGACTTCGACGCATACAACGACTTAAAGCATAAACTTATCGAGCGCGGCGTGCCGCAAAACGAGATCGCTTTTATCCACGACGCCAAGACGGACAAGGATAAACAGTCATTGTTCGACAAGATGAACGAGGGCAGGATCCGTATCCTTATCGGCAGTACGGAAAAGTGCGGCGCGGGCACGAACGTGCAAAGACGGCTTGCCGCGCTGCATCATCTGGACGCGCCGTACCGCCCGCGCGACTTACAGCAGCGCGACGGCAGAGGTATCCGTCAGGGCAACGACAACAAGACGGTCAAAATCTTCACCTATGTAACAAAGCGCACGCTGGACAGCTACTGTTATCAGATCCTCGAAAACAAGCAACGGTTTATTTCACAAATCGAAAGCGGAAGCCTTACGGTCCGTGAAGCAGAGGACATCGACGAAACGACGCTCTCGTATGCCGAAATCAAAGCAATTACGGCGGCGAACCCGAAGATAAAGCAGAAGATGGAGCTCGAAGCGGAATTGGCGCGGCTGCGCGTGCTGGAAGGGCAGTATAAAAAGAACCTGTATTCCTTGCAGGACAAGGTTTATAAAGACTTGCCCGCACAAATCCGCAGGCAGGAGCAGATGGTAAAAAACGCACAGGCGGACGAAGCGGCTATCAAAGAAAAGTACAACGCGGAAGTCTTTTCCGTAAACGTGCAGGGCATGACGTACACGGACAAAAAGGAAGGCGCGGCTGCGCTCATGGACGCGCTGCGTTCCAACCGTTACGGCGTGGCGGTGGCGGAATACGGCGGTTTGAAAATCAGTCTGAACGCGCCGGAAGCGTTGACCTCGCGCAGCGTTACGCTCACGGGCAGCGGCGAATACGTCATGGAAATCGCCGAAAGCGAACTCGGCCTTATCACGAGGCTGGATAACTTCTTAAAGGACTTTCCCGAAAAGCGTATGCGCTTTGCCGCAAAACTTGAACAGTTGCGTTCCAACCTCGCCGTTGCGGAAGAAGAACTGAAAAAACCGTTTGAACACAAGGGCAAGATAGAGGAAATCACAAAAGAACTGTCCGAGATCAATGCGGAACTCGACCTCAACAAACGGGAAGAGGTGGTCATCGACACGGACGAGGAAACGGAAAGCGAGGAGGAAACGAACTTTATGGCGCTGCCGCAGGCAGGGCAGGAAAAACAAAATCCAGAAAAGCGTTCACACAGGCGCATGACGGAAAGACTGTACGCGCTCTATGCAGAACGCAAATCGCAAAAGCCCGACGCGGTGATCTTTATCAAAAACGGCGGATATTACGAAACGTGCGATGACGACGCCAAATCGCTCGCCTTTGAATACGGCTTTACGGCGTATGAAAAGGAATTGGGTGGCAGACAGCGGACGGTCGCCATGCTCGGTTACGACGATCTGGACGCCGCGGTGAGCGATATGTCGGATGAGAACAGACGGGTGGAGATCGTAGAGCCCGAAAACGAAATTGACAGAGAGGTGGATTTTTTGGAAACGGAAAACGAAGCAAAGGCGATAGCCGAGAACGAATCGGCGGAGCTTGAGCCGGGCGGCATTGTCCGATACTGCGGCAAAGATACGGAGAACACCGCGTATGCGTATGTGCGCGGCGAACTGAACGAGCAGACGTTCAAAGAGATAGCCGAATATGGTGACGGTGCGGATGCGTTCGTCATTGCAGCGGACTCTGCGGCGCTTGATACGCGGGCGAGGTCTGTCGTATATCTGGAAATCGGCAGGGAAATTCAAGAGGAGGACTTGTCGGACGAAACCTCGGTCGTCGGGAAAATGCAGCTTGCCGCGGACAAACTTGCAAAAGAACGCGCGGATCGGAGCATGGCGTTATATCAAAGTGCCCGAAACAGCGTTTTGAACGAGTACGCCGCGTTTGAAAAAACCGCAGAGGATGAACTTCCGTACAGACAAAGGTTCTATAAAGCGGTTGCGGATTATTTTGAAAGCGGGCAACACAATCTCCTGTCCGAACAGGACGTGCAAAAACTCATGCAGGGCAACGGTCGGATCATCGAGCGGCTGTACGACTATGACCGGGACGGTGTTTCGCACGACGTCGGCAACGCGACCGAGATGAGCGTGCTTATCGAGTATTACAACGAGAATACCGTTTCTGAAAATGCCGGCACGGAAGATAAGGACTATGCCGCAGCCGTCCGCGAACAGGCGGGTGCGTTCTATGAACGGTATAAGGCGGAGCATCCCGACTATGCGAACAATCTCGGCAGGAATCTGTTTTACCGAAACATGAGCGAGTATTTGCGGCAAACCGACACGCTGCCGTATGCGTATTTTATGGCGCTGGACAGGGACGGAGAGGAAATGCTGCCGCGGCTTACCGCGTTCTATGAGCAAAACGGCGACCTCGCGCTGCATACATACAGGGAGAGGCAGGAAGTTATCGAGCAGTATGCGGAAAAGTTTTATCCCGAAGTGTTGCGCAAAGTAAGCAAGCCGAGATACTTCGGTAAAGGCGCAGACGGCACGGCGTATTATTTTCTGCCCGACGGTCTTTCGCAAGATACGCTCTCGGACATCGGCAATCCGGCGGAAGGGTATGTCATAGCCGCGCCGAAATGTACGTTGCCTGAGGCGCGGTTGGAAGAGTATACCTTTTTTACACGGCGCACAATCCGAAGCTGCGCGAGCTCGGACGTCCCGAACAGGGCGTCATGCTTGCCATAGGAAATGATCTCGAGCATTTTGAAAAGACCGATCTCAAATTCTTTGCGCCCGCAGAATACGAGCCCAACGATTGGCGCGATCCGTTTGTCTACCGCGAGGGCAATCGCTTCAAAATGCTGCTCGCCGCAAGGGAAAAGGTGGGTCCCTTCCTGAAACGCGGACTCACCGTCGTCTGCTCTTCTGACGATCTCTTTCATTGGAAGGTCGACGGTTCGTTCTATGCACCGCACAATTACTATGCGCACGAATGCCCCGACCTTTTCAAGATGGGCGATTGGTGGTATTTCGTGTTTTCAGAATTTTCCGACCGCACGTCCACGCGCTACCGCATGGCGCGCAGTCCCGAGGGCCCCTGGATCGCGCCGCCCATGGATACGTTTGACGCCCGCAGTTTCTATGCGGCCAAGACGGTTTCGGACGGCAAAAAGCGGTATGCGATCGGATGGGATCCGACGCGTGAGGGTGACGAGGACTATAAACCGTGGCAGTGGGGCGGCACGCTTGTCGCGCACGAGTTGGTTCAGAATTCGGACGGCACTTTGAGCGTGCGCTGTCCGGATGCGGTCTCTGCGCAATACTGCAAGGAGTCGTCCATAAAGGAACAGAGTCGCTTCGGAGATATCGGGCTGCAGGACGGCGAGTATACGCTCCGCAAGGGTGGATATGCCCGCGTCATGTTCGGTGAAATGCCGCAGAACTGCAAGATCGAATGTGAGATCAGGCTGGATGAAACGGGTAAAGATTTCGGGCTTGCGCTTCGCATGAATCAGGAATATGATCTCGGGTATTATGTAAAATTCGATCCCGTATATCGCCGCATGTGTTTTGACCGCAATTTCCGCCCCGGGGATGTTCCGTTCATGATCGATTCGGAGCGCCCGCTCGATCTCAACGACGGGAAATGGCATAAACTCATGATCCTCGTCGAGGGGACTGTCGCGGTTGTCTATATCGACGGCGTGGCAATGTCCGTGAGAATGTACGATTACAAGGAGGGCGGACTCGGCATTTATGCCAACGAATGCGGGGCGTCCTTCCGCAACATAAAAGTTTATCTCCCGAAGGAGGGAGCGTAAGCGACTACATATGGTCTATCCTACTTCCCCCAATTCTTTCAAGAACTCCCCTGCGGCGTATGCGGCAGGGGAGTTCTGTATGCTGTAAAAGCATAAGAACCCTGATATTTTATCAGGGTTCTTATGCGCATCGTTTGGCGCAGGGCTTGAGAGTTTGTTCGAACCAAGGGGATAGGGAAAAGCAGCCGTTTCCGACTGCTTTTCGATTGCTTTGATATCCGTTTGGGTGATCGTGTGTTTGCTGAAGGTGTCGCAGAAGTTATAAGTGATTACAATTTTATTGTTGTAGAGGATGATTTCGCGGATGAAAACTTTGACGATGGCTTTGCGGATCTCCATGTTTTCAATGTCGCCGCAGATTACTGAATTGAGGAAGCCCTCGATTATTTGCGGCGTGAGGTAGGTATAGGAACGTTGCTTTTCCTGTTCAATGTCGAAGTCGAGCTGCGAGATCTGCGTTTCAAGTTCTTTGAGCCGCACCTTTGTCTGCTCGGTAAGGAATCCCTGTTCAATTGCCGAGATCAAATTTTGCGTGGCTTTCAAGGCTGCGAAGCGTTGATTCTCCAGACTTTTGAGAATGAGGTTTGAACGGCAGTCCCGTTCGTGCATTTGATAGAGCGTTTCCGCGATTTGTTTTACGGTATTTTTCTCGGCGAGGAAGCGCCATGTCGTTTGAATGACGATATCTTCGAGATATTGTTTTCCAACGGAATGCAACCCGCAGGGGCGGCGTTTCCTTGGTCGGGAAAGATATGTGTAGTAGTAATGCTTGGCTCCCGTATGGCTCGTGCCGCTGATGCCGACCATCTTCTGTTTACAGTCGCCGCAGATGAGTTTGCCGGAGAGAATGAATTCATAGATGTCTTTCTTCTGTCCGGGAAGGTGCTTGTTTGCATTGCGGATCGTCTGAACGGCTTGCCATGTGCGTTCATCGATTAGTTGCGGGTAGATGTTGGAATAGACGGTATCGCCGTGCTTGACTTTTCCAGTATATTTTGTGTTGCCCAGCATCCGATAGATCTTCTTGTCGATGAGATATTCTCCTTTTTTGGTGCGGATGCCGCGCGATTTCAGGTTGTTTGCAATTTCGACGACGGTATATCCCTGCGCAAATTTCGCAAATATCTCTTTGACGATAGGGCCTTCCTGTTCGTCGATAATTACTTTCTTATCGATAACGGTGAAACCGTACAGAAGGATCCCGCCCGTATAATTGCCTTTCAGATAGCTTTCTCGCATCCCGCGAAGTACCTTCTGCGAAAGCTCGGCGGAATAATATTGGTTCATGCCTTCTAATAAGCCAAATGGACATAAAGCTTATTTCA
>ERZ1090881.1107-NODE-1117-length-11870-cov-35.207617_pt1 | contig 11870 bp, 8 predicted proteins | sample MGYA00478470_ERZ1090881 | MGnify/ENA primary metagenome ERZ1090881 (study PRJEB33644, sample SAMEA5815736) | chicken gut metagenome | biome: Chicken; feature: Gastrointestinal Tract; material: Caecum | place: Ireland | collected 2019-01-01 | study: A study of...
AACATCATCCAGCATCAAACGCTTCATTTTGTCCTCCAAAGTGTCTTTTGCGGTCCGGCTGAAGTGAACACCTACCACATAGGTAGTGTTCTCGATCTTCACACTGAAAGTGCCTGCGGAGTTTGCCTGCGGCGGTGTCATAGCCTGCTTTGATTCTTCCATATTCTGTCCTCCTTCAAAAAAGTCCAAACAAAAAAGCCCTTTTCCTTAGCAGAAAGGGCTTTCGTTATGCTATAATGTTTTTATAAAAGATTTTTCCCAGATGAAAGGAGTGCTCTGGATGCGCTATCTTCTTCTTAATAAGGATGCCGTCTGGCTGGAGTTCCGGTGCGAACGAAATGAATACCTGGAAGTCACAGCACAAGAGGAAGTGTGGCACACAGGGCAGCGGCCTTTTGGCTATACCAACCTGACCGATTTTCTGGAACGCCGGAAAGCCCCTAAGCATCGAGCCCACATCGCTGAGTTGCTCCGGCAATATGGATGTCAGGAGCTGGACGGTTACCTAGATGTGACCCATGCTCTTTCCCTGAATGACACTTTCTGGGTCAAGCGTGCAGATTCTTTTCTGAAATGGAATGATGTCTCCCTTTACCGTAACCCGTTCAATGAAGTGATTTCGGAGGCAGCGTTTGATGGTTCTCTGAGCAGTTCCGCCTTTTCCTCTACCTCGCCGGAATTCAGCACCGATGGCCAGTATGCCAAGTGCTGGGTGCGGGAGGGTAATACCATTTGGCTTTACAAGACCGGCGGCGTCTTTGGCATGGAGCCGCTTTCGGAATATCTGGCTTCCCAGCTGGCAGCCTGTCTCTGCCCGGATGCCGTGACCTACGACCTGGGGTTCTATCATGGTGCTCTGATCTCCAAATGCCCGCTCTTCACCAGCGAGACATTTGGCCTTGCCAAGGCGGCTGCTCTGACCAAAGACCGAACTATTTCTGGTTTTCTGCACTACTTTGAAAGCATCGGCAGTGGCGATGCCTTCCGCCGGATGTGTATCCTGGATGCACTGATCCTGAACACCGACCGCCACAGCGGCAATTTTGGCGTTCTCTACCAGAACGATACCATGCAGGTTCAGAAGATGGCCCCGGTGTTTGACAATAACCGCAGCCTGCTGTTTGACTTGGACGATGACCAGTTGAAGAACACTGAATGGTGCATCCGGCACTGCTCCCCCCGTCTGGGCGTGGATTTTGTCGCCACAGCTAGAGGATTGATGAACGATGCCATCCGCAGCGACCTGGAGAATCTGCGAGACTTTCATTTTGAACAGCATCCGAAGATCCCTGCACCACAAGAACGGCTGGATCGTTTGACTGAAATTGTGCAATGGCAACTGCGAGAGATCTTAGCATAAAAAGAGCCGCACGCTCTCCGGGATGGTTCCGGCGGGTGTGCAGCTCTTTGGCATATTTAAGGTGACTTCTTTGCAGAATAATATCCCAGATCATACAAAAATGAGCTAATCATATTCTTAGTATAAATGATTCTCTCTTGAAGATCAGGTTTGGCAAACATCTAGTTTGGTTGGACGCTTACTCTGTCATTATCTATGTAGTTGTTGGCGCCAAAAAATTCTTTATATAATAAACAACTGCAAAACAATAAGGTTCGAAAAGCCCATTTCGGTTTCTGTTTGATAGAAAACGAATTTCCTCTTGCCAGTCTGTGTCTTGCGGTAGATTTATATATGCTTGAATTGCAGCTTTACGGCGATTCTTTTGAACTTCATTATTCAAATTTAATATTATTATAGCGTTGCACGCTTCAGGAGTAGTCCCATAGATATTTCCATCATCGTCATACTTAAAATACGATTCACATTTAGAATCTGTCGGAGACACCTTAATCACGCGATTTTTCTTATTTGCGTCGCAACAAAGAGGAAATCGCCGATTAGATTGTCTTTCTATTTGACCTCCTAGGCATGATGCCAATAAATTCGAATACTCCAATTGAAGTTGCGGGAAAAGATGGTCATCCTTTGGCTTAAAATGCTCAATCATAGAATTCATTCGGTCTATTCGAGTCCCACAATAGCAACAAATTCCTCCTTGTTCTTCAATCAAACTGTTTTTGATTTCTCTTTTTATATTCGTATGATTTTCATCAAGATCCTTAAACGATGCGCCATCTGTTTGTTTGTACTCTTCCAATGACTCGGGCGGATCGTTCTTCTGTATATACTTCATGGTTAACGCTCCAGTCTAGCCATCATATGAGACACTGTAATCCAATACGGATCATCCTCTGAAAGCAGTGTTTTTAGCTCTTTGATAACATCATTTGCTGATTCTTTTTCTCCATGCACAGCAAAATTTCGAAAACGATTTATTGCATCCTCTACTTCAACAGGACGCTTACCTACTTCCATAATTTCTTCTAGCACTTCCGTAATATCACGGTTAAATGTATCAGCTGCCGGTTCATATACAGTTCCATCTTTTAATATTCGAATGCTTTCTTTTTTCATTTTTCCGAGAGTCAATGGCGAATGAGTCGTAAAGAGGATCTGCCCTGTGATGTGAATCTCTGAAATAATTTCAGCAAATCTTCTCTGCCAATTCGGATGCAAAAAAGAGTCAAATTCATCTAGCAAGAAGAGTGCTCTATACTCTTTTGTTGCCTCTAAAAGGCACAGAAACTGTGCCAATTGCTTTTCTCCTTCACTCAACATATCCGGTGAAAGAGATTCCCCGTCTTTTAAGATCGTAAAACTAATGTCTGACAGGATTCCAGCCTGAATAAGAAGTTCAAATCTTACAAATAGATCAAAGGGATTTTCAGAATCCAGCGAAATATCTGAAATGCTGTTTACTCGTATGAGTGCATGATCATTATCCAGTTTTATCAACTCACCAGAATCTTTTAACTTATGGAGAAGTATTGCGACTGTTCCTTGGGCATTCCAGAATGAATCTTCTGTAAGAGGAGCTTTTTTACTCCAGCTAGGTCTAATCAATTGAAAGTCAATTGGTCCACCAACCTCTTGTATACCTATCAAGTCACACACTTTTTCAAACGTAGAATTTTTATATTTTGCATTTGCCAATAATGCAGCCGTGAATTCTCTAAGCCCAACGCACGAAATATACCTAGTTGTTACCTCTTCATCTTTTTTTAATGCATTTTCAAAAGCTTTATCCACACAATCTAATGCCAATTTTTTCAAACGATCTGTTTCGCCACAATAATAAAGAAAAATTCCACGCGGGAGAGAACTTCTCCTATCTTGCTTACTAACCTTCTTTCCATTTTTAAAGAATTGCACGTTGTCAAAATTTGAAATTTGAAAATCATCATTATAGATCGAGTAACATATTTTATAACGAAAATCTACAGTTTTTTCATTATAAACAGCCGAGAAGATCTGCGTTAGTGCTTCCAATATGTTAGATTTACCGCTACCATTATTGCCAATAATAGCAGCAACAGAAGAATCTTCCGGCATGAAAATTTCCATATTCTTCAGATTTTTATATCCATCAATATAGATAGAGTGAATTTTCACACTTACTCACCTCTTTCAAATGACTTTTTCAGCAGCTCCACCGCGCTCTCCTCGGTGGGGTCGTTGGTTCCCAGCTCGCCGCGGAAGGCACGGGCCAGGATGGCTTTCTTGGTCAGGTCAATCTGTTCCAGCACCTTTTCGGCGGCTTCTTTGGCCTGCCGCTCTTTGGCAAGAAGGTCGTCGAGGATGTGAACGATTTCGGTTTGTTCATCGAGCTGTGGAACACTAATAGGCAATTCAGAATATCCTTTAACATTAAAATGCGCCAAGGCCATACCCCGTTTGTTTTCAAAAATCAGAGTTTTTCCAAATGGAGAATTCGTATAGTTGCAAAGAAATTCAGAAGAAATCTGCTTATGATCGGGAACCGCTATCAGAATGTCAATCGCATTGTATCCATCAAACTTTTCTGATACGACACAAGCTGTCCCCGGATTTCCGGATCGAACTACCAATACATCTCCAGTATGAACAACGCTCCTTGAATTGTTTTCCATTCCAACGTGATTAAGATATACCCAGTCAAAATTGTCTATATGGTTTTCTCGAACATTAGCAGATCGGAAAGCAGGAGTTCCTTTTTCTTTATCCGTATAGTATTGCGAAGGCTTTATTACGATTCCCACTTTCACATCACAACAAACCTGACCAACTGTGCTTTTTTTCCAACTCTCCATCCCCACGCCATGTTCTTTTCTCCATAGTGCGGTGAGCTCACCATTGAAGGCTTTATGCAGGATGGCGGCTTTGCGGGTTTCAAAGCTGTCCAAGGCATCCTGGGCCTTTTGTTTGGCCTCGTCCAGCTTGGCAAATAGGCTTTCAATACGGTCAACAATGCGCTGTTGTTCAGAAAAGGGCGGAATTGGAACTGGATAGGTTTTTACATATTTAGGCTGTGCCCTCATCAGTGACCCACCAACACCGGATACATTTGATAGCATATATTCTCTAAAGTAAGGAGCCCTAAAGCAGTACATTAGGTAGTCAGAGTTTATTTCTGAATTTCTAATGATAATCCACTCAGAAGAAGCTAATAAAGTGTTTTCTGTATATTGTGAAACTTTCCACACTCGATTGATTCTAGGATTTATTTTACACAGTAGAACATCGCCCTTCTTAACGCTCTGTTTCGTAGATCCAATTTCATCTCCTCTTACAATTTCAGGGTAATCATTTGCACTGCTCGGTACACTATAAAGTTCAAACAAGTCACTTGGATACTTAGAAGGATCAACACTTGATGAATGATATTGATCTATAGTCTGTAGAGATACCCAGCACCAATTTTCTGGCACCTTATAGGGTTGCTCACTCTCCGGCACCAGCGTCGCCTGCAGGCGCTCCGCAGGAGAAAGAGCAGCTTCTTTTTTCTTCCCTCTTGCCATCAGTCCTGCACCTCCAGCGCCCGCAGCTCTTTCACCACACTCATCAGCAGATCGACGGCCTCCTCCAGGTTGGTGGCGGCTTCCTCGGCGCTGTCGGCGGGGTCGGGCAGGTCGTTGTAATCCAGAACAGAATCGTCCCGAATCAGGCCCAGATCCAGGCTGTTCCCCTTCTCTGCAATCTGCTCCCGTGTAAAGACGCTCCACCGCTCATCCTGCACCGCATGGCGATCCTCAGCCTTATAGGCTTTCTCGAAGTCCGCGAAGTGTTCCGTTTTCAGCGGGGTGGTCTTGCCAAAGCTGGGCATATTGGTCCGCAGGTCGTAGAACCAGACCTCTTTGGTGTTGCCCTTATCGCTTGTGCCGCGGGTGAAGAACAGCACATTGGTCTTGACGCCCTGGGCATAGAAAATACCGGTGGGCAGTCGGAGAATGGTATGGAGGTTGCACTTGTCCATCAGGTCACAGCGGATCTTTTCGCCGTCGCCGTCGGCAAAGAGGACGTTATCCGGCAGCACCACGGCGGCCCGGGCTTTGCCGTTGTCTTTCAGACTGCGGTAGATGTGCTGGAGGAAGTTCAGCTGCTTGTTGCTGGTGGGAAAGGTAAAGTCATCCCGGGTGGCACGCTCGCCGCCCTTCTTGGTACCGAAGGGCGGATTCGTGAGCACCAGGTCGAAATCGTGGAGGGCTTTGCCCGCGTTGGACAGGGTGTCGCCCAACAGAATCGCCCCGTCGATGCCATGCAGCATGGCATTCATCAGGGCCAGCCGGTGGGTGTCGTGGACCAGCTCGCAGCCGGTGAAAGCTTCTTCCCTCTCAAACCTGGCCTCATCGGCGTTCAGGTCATAGAAATCATCAGTATGCTCTTTGACATATTGATGGGCGGCGATCATAAAGCCAAAGGTACCGCAGGCGGGGTCATTGCACCGCTCCCCCGGCTGGGGCTTCATCAGCCGGGTCATCACATCAATCAGGACACGCGGCGTAAAATACTGGCCCGCGCCAGATTTTTTCTCGTTGGCGTTCTTTTCCAAAAGACCCTCGTACAGGTTGCCCAGCCCCTCTTCCCGAGCGGAGTACCAGTCCAGGCCGTCGATGGTGGTGATGATCTTTTCCAGGTTCTTGGGCTCGTCGATGTTGGTGGCGGCCCCCTGGTAGATTTCCCGCACCCGGCCGGTGCAGTTTTCACCCAGGTAGGCAAGCAGCTCCTTGTAGAACTTTTTCAGCTCGATGCCGCTTTTGGCGGTGAGCTGATCCCAGCAGTAGGCGGCGGGAATCTGGCTTTCTGCCCCCGTTTCCTTGGCCATCTTCAAAAACAGAATATAGGTCAGCTCGGTGACATACTGGTGATAGGTAATGCCGTCATCCCGCAGCACATTGCAGAGATTCCAGAGCTTGGATACGATTTCCTGGGTGGTCATGCTTGGTTTCCTCCGTTATCGATTCCCATTTGGCGCACTACTTCTGCGATGCAAAAGGTTAATGCCGCCTGTTGATAATCAGGATGCACCTTTCTGGCCGCTTCGCAAAAATCAGAAATCGCTTTGACCATGTCAGCAATATTTTTCTGCTGCTCCAGATTTCTCTGCGCTTCCATCTGCTGTGCCTGGAGTTGGTTTAAATATTGTGGATTAAAAATCCCATAAGGGTAGTTGTTATAATTCATGCGCTTCTCCCTCCGTCGTCGTACAGATACTCGTTGAGTTCCAGCACGATATTTTCCAATTGATTCTTGAAGATATGGTCAATCCGTTTAAAGCCGCCCTCATTTTTGAAGCGGACATCCTCATCGAACACGCCCACATTGAGCACAGACTCTTCCATAAGGTACTTCTCAATCCGGGCAATCCATTTCAGTTCAATGGCGGTGAACTTGTGGGCCTTTTTTAGCTTGTCCACCGCTCGCCGAATGCGAGCTTCGTGGCTGATGAGAGTTGACCCAATGGCGTACCGGCGGATCAGGCTGATGATGTCCGCAGCCATTTCCTCATTGGTCAGCTCCGATACAGCGGTGTTCAGCTGCTGTGTGGTAAAGCCCTCTCGGTCCAGCGTCAGACACAGATCCTTAAGGCTTGCCCTGGTCAGCTCTTTGGGCCGGGTACAAACGATGTTGAGCGCTGCAACCTCATTGAGATGGGTTTTCACATAGTCGGCAAAGGCGTCCAGATAATCCTCCGGGCGGCTGCCGGTGCCATAGCCTCGGGTATGGCTGATCAGTTCATCCGGCGCATCCGAAATGACCACCGGTCGGCCTCCATTGGCGTGAATGCCACTCAAAAGCTCAAACAAATCCCGATGCGCCAAAATACGATTCCTAGCCTGTTCGGGCGTCTCCTGCCTGAGCTTCTGGATCAGCTGCGTGGGGTCCATCCCGCCCGACATACTGACGAAATGTTCCATGGTTTTGCTGTCCAGGTTTCGTTTTCTGCGCTGAAGCTTGGCGATAATCTGGTCGATTTGGAACGCGATCTGCTTTTCCTCTTCCTGCGCCTCCAGTCCATCCAGCAGTTGACCGAAGGAAGCCGACGGATTGACCGCCGCCGGTTTCATGGTATTAACTGGGTCCAGAGACTCATAAACGCCGACAGGATCGTAAATTTCAAAGTGAGTCTTGTGAATTCTGGGGCAAAGACGGGTTGCACGGCCCAGCATCTGCTCGAACAAGATACGAGACTTTACCCGCCGCAGGAATACCAGATTGGTGATTTCGGGCACATCAATACCGGTGGTCAGTAGGTCCACCGTAACCACAACACTGGGATATTTTTCGTTTTTAAAACGCTTAACAGCCTCATGTACCTTTTTCGGGTTGCCGCCGCCCACACTGCCGGTGATCTTCATAATGGCGTCGTTATCCACGCCGTATTCCTTGTAGATGTTCTTCAGAATATCCACAATCATATCAGCATGATCGTCGTCAACTGCATAGATCAGAGTCTTACCCTGTTCCTCTGGGTTCTCCGGGTCAATATTCTTGGCGATCTCGGCCAAAACGGTCTCATTGAACGGCCGGGTGACGACCTTCCGATTGAACTGTTCCACGTCAAAATTTAGCTCATCGTTCAGCAGTTCGCTGTTGGTGACTTCACCAGTCACCGGATTATAGATTGTGACCGTATCGCCGGGTTGATAGTGGATGCCTTCATCCCGCAAACGGGTATGTAGATCATGGGGTGCATCATGGTCTACCAGATATCCTTCGATCACAGCTTCTCGGTAGGTATACTTGAAAACCGGCTGACCGAAAATCTCCGTTGTCTGGAGCGCCGGCGTGGCCGTCAGTGCAATCTTCACTGCGTCAAAATACTCAATTACACTGCGGTATTTGCTCTGGTAGTCCCTCTGATCCCGATAGAGAATTTCAGTATCGCCCATCTCCTTATCCAGCAGATACCCACGATGAGCCTCATCCACGATAATCAGATCATAATCGCTGACTGCGGGCATGGTTTCCCCATCGTTGTAGAGGATGCGCTTTACCATCCCCTGTACAGTCGCCACATGGACACGGGTTTCCCGCTCGATCTCCTTGTCCTCCAGGCCTTTGATATTGTAGATATCTGCCAGAGGCATCAACTCTTCCAGCTTGACCTCTTTGAATACATCCAGGGCCTGTTCTCCCAGCTCAGTGCGGTCTACCAAAAACAGGATGCGTTTGAAACGACCCGTTTTCAAAAACCGGTAGATCATGCCCAGCACAGTCCGCGTCTTTCCAGTGCCGGTTGCCATGGCCAGCAGAACGCTTGTTTTTCCATCTATAATAGCTTGCTCCGCTGCCTGGATCGCACGAAGCTGATAATCTCGAAGATTCAGCCCGTCTTTATCCCGCAGCAGGTCAAAAGGCATCTGTTCCAATGCCCGATTGCCTGCATCTGTGTCTTTGTTCAGAAGCTGCAAAAGATTGTCCGGGCTCATCCAGCCCTTCAACGGCTTCGGCACATTGGAAGCCTGACGAAGATCCAGAAACCAGATGCCAGATTTGTTTTTATACTGTTTCAGATAAGGTCTGCCATTGGTCGCAAAGGTAAATGGAACCTTGTACTGTCCCCAACTCCCGATCTGGTATTGTGCGTCCTCTTGTCGGATATTGCGGGGATAATCCTTTCCCTGATAATCGATCACCGAGGGAATATCGATATGCTCTGCTTTTGCCTCGACGATTCCCACCATCTGCAAGCCGATAAAAAGAGCATAGTCAGCCCGCCCACGGTTTCCAACAGTAGAATCTGTAGGCCACTCGGCAATCGCCATATTCCGCCCTTTGGCCGGGCGGGTGCCTTTGGAAAATCGAAGATTTTCAGTATCCGCTTCCCAGCCCACCTGTCGGAGCTGCTGATCGATCAGGAACCGCGTCTCGGCTTCCGTGCGTTGACGTTGGCTGGCTGTTTGGCTAACGCGCTTGCGGCGGCTGTCTTTGGAGATCGCCTCTGTCTGGGCCGCTTTCGCTTCAGCCTCCTGCGCTAATTGGATTTCCTGCTGCTCTTCTGCGGCCTTATCTGTTGCCCTCGCCTGCTGCACGGGAATGGGCATCACGAATTCATGATGCTGATAATTCCAGTCACCATAGGTCTGCATGAACCATTCACAGAGGCTGTGTGCCATCGGCAGAAGCACCAAACCGTCTGCCTTAGAGGAGTAGTTTTCATGGACCGCTTTATTGCGTACCTTTCGCAGGGTGTGCAGAATCTCCACCAAGTCCTGTGTTAGTAAGCCCTCACGATAAAGAGCATCTATACGCTTGACCGCAGTATTTTCCTCCGGGAGAGGAATTCGGTCATAGGTAAACATCAGGTTGACGATGGTTTCCCCGATCATTCCCAACTTCATCAGGCAAGAGTTTGGATCGCTATGGCAGTATTCCTCCGCCAGTTGGCCAAAGTTGAATAACACCGGAAAATCTTTTTCTAGAAAGCAAAAATTGCTATTCATACTATCTCTCCATCCCGCCAAAGACCGGCTTCCAGCACAAACACCAGATACTTTATGTACCATTGTACCTTATAGGGAAACGTTATTTTGAACTTAAGAGCCTTGCTCTTAAAAATGCAATAACACCCCTAGTTTAATCAATAAATTCAATTTAACATATTTCAGCAAGAGCCGCAAGAGTTAACCCCAACTTCTAGGGACTTTATTTACCATAAAAAATAAGGCTCGCTTGTTTTGTCACTCTATAGTATAAAAGGGCACCTGATCCATAAGATAATCAGATGCCCTTTTGTCGATTATCTACCTTTATCTAAGGTGTTCTGGTTCTGACTTTTCTTCTCATCAATTTCAGCTTTCTCATGGTTAATATAAAGTTGCTTAACCACTGAATTCTTGCCTTCCACCTTGTCTAGCGTTTCCACCGGCTCCGCTCCCAGAACCTGACCGACCCAGTAGCGGATTTCGTTCAGCGGCTTCAGCTCCGTCTGCACCTGTTCCAGCTGCCGGGCAAACGCTGCGTGATCGGCTCGCAGCTTAGTGTACTCAGCTTCCAGGGCATCCAGATTCACGTTCAGGTCAACGTGCTGCGCTTTCAAATAGCGATAGGCTTTGTTGTAGGCTTTCAGCTCCTCTTGATGGCTCTCAGCAAAGGCGGCCTGCCGCTTCTTCCAACCGATCTTCAGGTATTTGTCATAAACGGGTTTCTGTTCCCGGCAGACTGCGACCGCGTTCTGAATCCCGGCAATGTCCTTCATCCGCTTCTCGGCCTTTCTCATGCCTGTACGGGCCTGGCTGGCTTTTTGCTTCACCTCCGAGAGAGCGGCGTTCAGCTGTTCCAGTGTGGAAATCTTATGCTTTTGCAAATAGAATACTGCCTGCGAAACGCTCTTTAAGTCCCTGACCGCGCCCTTCTGCTGGCCGGACCAAGACCAATCACTCCGTTCTGCTTTCCGCTGATTCAGGTAATCGTTGAGGAGCACACCAAGGTCTGTGGCGGCTACTTTCTCTTTCAGCAGTTCCTTCTCTGCCTGAACCAGTTCTTCAATCCAGTTCAGCAGACCCCGAATGGTTTTGCGAATAGCAGACAGCATCTGGTTGGCTGCCTTGATATCCCGATTCAGATTGCCGATGTTGGTCTGAATACCGCGCCGTTCCATCTGGGTCACCGCAGGCCCCATGTGGACGGTGGGGATCACATCCAAGCCCTGCCGCTCATAGGAGCGCAGGTCCAGCCGCTCTGGCCGATCTGCTGCTTCCAGGTAACGGTTGACGGTATCGGCCCAGCCCTGCCGCCAGACCTCCGCATACTTCTGGTCGTTCCAGTCAACGGTATCCTCCTTGTGGCTTTTCCAGTTGCCAGAGGGCAAACGGATGCGTTCACCGTTTTCATCTAGATCATAAACCTTTCGGCTCTTGGGAAGCCACTTTCCGGTTTCGTCCATCGCCCGCATGGACAGCATTACATGACAGTGAATATTGTGTCCGGGCGGGGCAGGGTCATGAATGGCGAAGTCGGCAACCATCCCTTTGGAAACAAATTGCTTTTCACAATAGTCCCGGACCATCTGCGGGTACTGCTCTGGCGGGACTTCCTTAGGCAGCGCCAGCACAAAGCGCCGGGCTAGTTGAGCGTTCCATTGTTTCTCGTCGGCCTCCACCGAGTTCCAGAGGGTTTCCCGGTTAGCGTATTCCGGTGGAGCATGAGCGGGCAGCATAATTTCCGTATACAGGATGCCGCGCTTGCCGGAGTAGTTTTTGGTTTTCTGGTCGTACTCAGAAAACAACTTCTCGCCGCTCTGGTAGGCTGCACCTGCCACCGCTGATTGTCCCTTGCTGCGCTGGGTGATGGTGATTTGAAAATGCGGACATGGAATAGGCATCACCTCCTAAACAAAAAGACCGCCCACCAGGATTGCTCCTGACGAACGGTCTGGATCATATTCGGTTGTGCTCTCTTCCCTGGACCGGAGCGGGTACGCTTCGGCCCAGAGCGAGAGCTGCAAAAGGATAGCTGCGAAGCAGCGCAAGGAAAATGCAGTTTTCCT
>ERZ1090881.1124-NODE-1134-length-11733-cov-7.131529_pt1 | contig 11733 bp, 9 predicted proteins | sample MGYA00478470_ERZ1090881 | MGnify/ENA primary metagenome ERZ1090881 (study PRJEB33644, sample SAMEA5815736) | chicken gut metagenome | biome: Chicken; feature: Gastrointestinal Tract; material: Caecum | place: Ireland | collected 2019-01-01 | study: A study of the...
GATCAATATGCCACTGCTGTGCCCGGTCTCTTAAATATTTCACACTGAGGGCCACTTCATGGAGTGCTGTGGGATATACGGCCGGGGCGCAGGAGTACCGGAGTACTGCCGCGTGATAGCCCATAGCTGTCATCTGTAGAGCAATGGGTTCTGCCTCTCTGTTGGAAGTCCTGGCATAAGCGCCTCCCGGGCAGATCAGTACCAGAGGCCGCTTCCACTTTGGTCCTCCGTCTAAGAAATCTTCCAGGATATATGTATCTAAATGGGTGTCTTTTGCTGAGTTTTCTGTCTGTATAGATATTCTTTCACAAATCATAGTTTTTCAATCAGCAGGCCGTCCCGGTAAGCTTTTAAAAGCTCCTGGAGCTCTGCTATCCTTTCTTTAATTTTCAATCCGTTGTCTGTCTCTGCCACGGTTTTCCGTTCAGTAGTCTTCTTGATCAGGATACTGGCGGACAGAATATCACTTTCCTTAGTGATGGCATCTCTGGCAGAAGTAAAAGGTTCATGGGCTGCCAGGATCATTCCCCAGGAATTATAGATCAGGGTATATCCTGCAATCCCGGTGACTTTCTGATAAGCCTTTGAAAAGCCTCCATCTATAATCAGAAGCTTGCCGCCGCACTTAATAGGGCTCTCTCCTTCTGTGTGATGTACCGGCACATGGCCGTTTACAATGTGCCTGCAGTCTCCCGTAATACCAAACTCTTTGAAAATATTTTCCACTACCTGGTCATTTTCCAGGAAACGATAATAAGGATTTTTCTTTTCTTCATGAGTCTCTGTTTCCGCCAGGAAACACCGTTCAAAAGTAGCCATCTTATCTTTGCCGAACAGCGGGGAAGAAGGAGCTGCCCAGATAAACCAGAGGATATCCTTTCCTTTTTCTTTTTCTTCTTTATCGATAGCAACAAATGCCTTACGCACATAAGTCTCCAGAATATCATAGAGGGCTCTGCCTTTGTATGATTTTCCATAAACCTCTACCTCTTTGAAACTGCCGTCTTCGTTCAAAGGAATGCAGCCATGATAGAGAAGATTCCGGTTATAGATTTTATAAAGACTGCCTTTTTTCAGAAGAAAACGCATATGCCGCTGAAGCTTCTCGCAGTTCTCAAAAACAAAGATCAGCCGTTCCATCACTTCTGCTTCTTCCGGGGACAGTTCATAGGGATTTTCCGGATCAATCGTAGGAAAGTTTGTATCCAGGAGCTGGTAAATCTTCTCTCCCAGTTGAATGGTGCCCTCCTCATAATTGATATATTCCAGAAGAGCCCTGTCTTCCATCTTAAATTCTTTTCTCTTTTTGACAAGCTGGCCTTCCAGTTTAAACTGGATAATAGAAATGGCTTTATACATTTTCATGTTCAAAGCCTGTTCTTCCGGATTCTGGTCACTATGGCCCTTGACCTTGAAGCAGGTACAGGGATCGTCTTTGTAGCAGGTCATGGCAAAAGTTGCCAGAGGCAAAAGGTTGATACCGTATCCATCTTCCAGAATGTCCAGGTTGGAGTATCTCACACAGTTGCGGATCACCGCAGCGATACAGCAGGTCTGTCCTGTGGCAGCTCCCATCCAGACAATATCATGATTTCCCCACTGTATATCTACAGAATGATAATTTTCCAGCACGTCCATGATTTTGTGGGGTCCCGGTCCCCGGTCATAAATATCCCCCAGCACATGAAGATGGTCAACCACCAGCCGCTGGATCAGTTCTGACAGATCTACAATAAACTTCTCAGCGCAGCCGATTTCAATAATCGTATGTACGATCTGTTCATAATAAGATTCTTTGTCGATCACTTCCGGCCGCTCGGTGATCAGTTCCTCGATCACATAGGAAAAATCTTTTGGCAGCGCCTTGCGCACCTTGGACCTGGTATATTTGGAGGCCGTTTTTTTACATACCTCTATCAGACGGTACAGGGTGATCTTATACCACTCCTCCATGTTGGATTCCTGTTTTCTTACCAGATCCATCTTTTCTTTTGGATAATAGATCAGTGTTGCCAATGCCCTCTGTTCCCGCTCGCTTAAGGTATGGCCGAACACTTCTTTGATCTTCCTTCTTACAGAGCCTGACCCATTTTTTAATACGTGGGAGAAAGCCTCGTATTCGCCATGGATATCTGTCAGAAAATGCTCCGTTCCTTTTGGCAGATTCAAAATGGCCTGAAGGTTAATGATCTCTGAGGAAGCCTTGGCAATGGTGGGATACAATTCTGCCAGGGTTTCCAGGTACCTGATTTTCATATTTTCCATTTCATTTTCCCCCATACTTTTTGCTTTTACCATTCTAACACAAAATCCGGCGTAAAGATACATTTCCCTTATTTTCACAAAAATATGGCCGAAAATATCTGGAAATAGTTCTGTTTTACTACTCCCGATATGATCGGCCACTATATTGCAAACTTTTTTACATTCTGTCAGGCGCCTCAAAGCCCAGAAGCCCGATACAGGTTTCCAGTACTTTTCTGGTCAGAATAAGCACTTGTATCCAGGAGGTTTTCTGGTCTTCGTTCTCTTCACCCAGAATCTTTGTTTCATGATAAAAGCTGTTAAAAGCATTTGCCAGTTCATAAATGTAGGAACAGATCTTATGAGGCGCTTTCTCCTGGAATGCAGGCTGGATCACAGCGTTCAGTTTGGATAGCGCCATCATTAGAGCCTTTTCGCTGTCATTGGCTGCCCCAAGGATTTCTCCTTCTTCAGGACTGCCGCCCTCTTCTTTATATCTGTTCAGGATGGATTTGATCCGGACAATGGTGTACAGGATATAGGGACCTGTATTGCCTTCAAAAGAAGTAAATCTGTCCACATCAAAAACATAGTCTTTAGAAGCCTGGTTGGAAAGATCTCCGTATTTAATGGCAGAAAGCCCTACCATCTGGGCAGTCTTATGGGCATCATCCCCCTTTACGCTGCGGTTCTCTACGATCTTTTTATACATTTCTTCATTGATCTCGCTGATCAATCGCTCCAGACGCATAACTCCGCCCTCTCTGGTCTTAAAAGGCTTGCCGTCTTTGCCGTTCATAGTTCCGAAACCTACGAAGGAAAGCTCTGTCTTTTCCGGCACCAGATGGGTTTTCTTGGCGCAGCGGAATACCTGGACAAAATGAAGCTCCTGCCGCTTATCCACTACATAGATGATTTCATCGGTATGAAAATCTTCTTCACGCTGTACGATGGTAGCCAGGTCTGTGGTGGTATAAAGAGATGCACCATCGGATTTCAGGATCATACAAGGAGGAATTTCCTTTGTATCACTTTCTTCCTTTACATCTACAACCAAAGCCCCCTGGTCCATATAGGCATATCCTTTTTCTTTCAGATAGTCTACCAGTCCCGGAATATAGGGATCTGCGTCCGATTCTCCCTTCCACAGATCAAAATCCACGCTGAGTTTTTCATAATTTTTCTTTAAGTCAGCCACAGATACCTTCATGATCTGATCCCACAAAGCCCGGTAGCCTCTTCTGCCCTTCTGCAGTTCCAGAGTAGCCTCCAGGGCCTCATTTTTATACGCTTCATCTTCCTTGGACTTTTTGCTGGCTGTAGGATAGATTTCTTCCAGTTCGCTGACCGTGAAAGGAGCCTCTTCTGGATATTCACCCTGATAATCTTCCGCAAAGTATACCAGATCCGGCTGTCTCTTGGAAAGTTCTGTAATGATCAGGCCCATCTGCAGTCCCCAGTCTCCCAGATGCACATCTCCGATCACTTTATGTCCCAGAAATCTTCCCATCCGTTTAATACTCTCCCCGATAATGGCAGAACGAAGATGTCCCACATGGAGGGGCTTTGCCACATTTGGTCCGCCATAATCAATCACTATCGTCTTTGGAGTCTCTGTCTTTTCTACAGACAGATTCTCATCCCGGGCCATTTCATTTAAGTAAGAGGCCAGAAAATTTCTGTTTACCTTCAGATTTATAAAACCCGGATTCACGGCCTGCGCAGACTCAAAAATACTTTTGTCCTGAAGCTTTTCTACCACATCGTTAGCGATCATGATCGGCGCCTTTCTGTAAGCCTTGGCTGCAGCCATAGCGCCGTTGCACTGGTATTCACACAGATCCGGGCGGTTGGACACTGTTACCTTCCCAAATTTCTCTTCATATCCGGAAGCTTGAAATGCTTCCATCATTACTTCTTCTATACAACCAATAATTGTTTTCATTTTTCTACTCCACTTCCACTTTTTTCGATACCGTCACTGCCAGGGCCCCATGGCCGATGTGGCAGGCAACGCTTAATGACAAAGGCGCCAGAAAAACTTCCACGCCAAAATTTTTCTCCAGTTCTTTTTTCCACTCCAGGGCCTCTTCTTCATTTCCCCCATAGGCGGCGTCCAGACACATCAGCCCTTTACCCGCATATTCTTTGAACCGGGTCTTCAGATCCTTTTCAATAGCCTTGATCATGATTTTCTTCGCCTGTTTTTTCCCTCTGGCTTTGGAAAAGGCATCCAGACGTTCTCCCTGGATCTGAAGCACTGGTTTTAAGTTCAGCACCGTACCCAGAGCTGCTGCCGCTGGGGTGATCCTCCCGCCTTTTTTCAAATATTTCAGGGTTTCCAAGGTAATATAAATGCTGGATTCGTGTCCCTCCCGTTCCAGAACTTCTTTGATCTGAGCTGCATTTTTCCCTGCCTCTGCCAATGCTATGGCATCCAGTACAGACCGCCTCTGGGTCACGGAGATACGCTGGTTATCCACAACCTGGACCTTCCCTTTAAACTCTCTGGCCAGGACCATTGCCGTCTGGCAGGAATTGCTCAGACCGCTGGACATGGGAATGTGTACCACTTCCTCATAGTCTTGTAATAATGTCTCCCAAAGTTCCATCACATCTGCCGGTGAAGGCTGGGAAGTAGAGATATCTGCCCCCTCTGTCAGCCTTTTATAAAACTCTTCCTGGGTAAGGGTGATATCCTCTAAAAATAGCTGCTCATTGATATAAAAAGGCATGGGGAGCACTGTAATCCCCATCTCTTTTCCTTGTTTCTGAGTAATTCCGCTGTTGCTGTCTGTCACAATAGCGATTCTCTTTTTTCCCATGATTTTCGGCTCCTTTTCCTGTTTTAGGTCACTATTTTTTATAATAGCATAGTATTCCTCTGAATACAATTACTTTTCTTTTCCCGAAAATAGATTTATGATAGAAAAAACAAGAACAAAGGAGGTTTTTCAATGGGATACAAATCTGAATCTTATGAAAATCAGGCAAAAACCATCATCAAAAATCTGAAAAAGCGAAATATGATAGGGTATTACTGTGAAACCGGCAAAGAGGCGCTGGATCTGGTAAAATCTATCCTTCCCAAGGGATCTCTTGTCACAAACGGAGGTTCCGAAACCTTAGTGGAAACCGGGATCATGGATCTGCTCCGCAGCGGTGAGTACGAATACATAGACCGGAAGTCAGCAAAGACCCCGGAAGAATCCAGGGCCTTATACGGCAGGATCGTTACTGCCGACTATTATCTTATGAGTACCAATGCCATCACCAAAGAAGGGGAACTGATCAACGTAGACGGCGTAGGCAACCGGGTTGCCTGTCTTATCAACGGCCCGGAACACGTACTGATCATCACCGGCATGAACAAAGTGGTCACCACTGTGGAAGACGGTATCCGCCGGGTACGGAACATCGCCGCTCCGCCTAACAGTATCCGGGTAGGATCCAAAACCCCTTGTTCTGTCACCGGTTTCTGCTCCGACTGCCAGAGCGATGACTGTATCTGCAGTCAGACTGTGATCACCCGCCGCTCCATGAAACCAGGACGAATCACCGTAATACTGGTAGGAGAAGAATACGGATTTTAATCCGCCCTTCGGGCTCCCAAAATCCTCCCCTCATTCGAAATCCGCCCTAACGGGCTTCTTTCTCATGCGGGGGCGGGCCTCAAATTGGGAGGTTTTTTCATGCAAGCATGAAAACCTCTCAACTTTCGGCCCTGGTGTCATCACATCCTTCTCAGGGCTTCGATGGGGCTTAGGTTTGCGGCTTTTACTGAGGGCAAAAGGCCGAATACCAGGCCGATAACCGTGGAGAATGCTACTGCACCGGCGGCGGCCGGTATACTGATCACCATCGGTGTAGCAGACATTCTGGAGATCACTGCTGCAAGAAGGATTCCGGCAAAAACACCAAGAACTCCGCCTATACTGGTAAGTACTGCAGCCTCTGTAAGAAACTGGCCAAGGATCCTTCTCTTATTTGCGCCAATGGCTTTCTTCAGACCAATCTCCCCGGTACGCTCTGTTACAGATACCAGCATAATATTCATAACGCCGATACCTCCTACCAGCAGAGAAATACTTGCAATCCACAGGAGCTGCCGGTTGGTGCTTTCGCTGATCTGCTGAAGCCCCTTGGCTTTTTCCATCATATCCTTTGCCTTATATTCGATAGTCTCATTTGTGGAATTGATTCTGTTGTTCAGAATTTCTGCTGTTTTCTTTCCTGCCGAGCTCATAGCTTCCGGAGAAACTGCTTTCACCGATACCTGCTGAGGTTCATCATACTTATAGACTACCGGCCATACTGCACTGGGCATCAGCACCATTCCGCCGCTGTTCGTATTATAATAGGTGTAATACTCTTCTCTGTTATTGATTACCGGCTGGTACTCTTCCGTTTTCTTCACCACTCCCACTACAGAAAAAGGTTCCCCCTTTATCTCAACAGTCTTTCCTATCTCCTTTCCTTTCTCGAAGAAATTCGCTGCAGCTGTCTCATCAAGAAGGATCAGCTTTTTTGAGGTTTTATAATCTTTTTCAGAGAAGCCCCGTCCTCTTATGATCTGGTAACCGCAGGTATCCAGATAATCTTCATCAATTCCCAGAACCATGCCGCCGTCCATACTTTTATCCTGATAAAAAATACTGTCTGCGTACTGGCGCATCTGATAAAGGGTGGCCTTCTCCACTTCATCCAGATTCAGAATTTCCTGCTTCTGTTCCTGGGTGATTACAGGTACTCCCTGGGGCAGTCCCTCATACTCCATCTGGTATTCCCCACCGTTTCCGTTGAGGGTAACTTCTATAACATTATCCCCTTCACCGATAAGATTTTTCTTAATCTGCTCATTGGTTCCTTCAATGGTTGATACAATAGAAATCAGTGCGGCAATTCCGATGATAATGCCCAGCATGGTCAGGAAAGAACGCATTTTATGAGCCCAGATTCCCTGAAAAGATAATCTTATATTCTCGATCATACGCTTTCCTCCTAATACATGGTATAAAGTTCTTCAAGGGAAGCCTCACGGATCTTGGCTCCCTCCCGTACATTCTTTCCATAGGGAAATGCCAGCTGGTCTTCCGAAGTGATTCCTTCTTTGATCTCTACTGTAGATCCATAAAAAGTTCTTCCTGTTGTTACCTTCTGTTTTTTCAACCGCTGGTCTTCTCCCACTTTATAAACAAACTCTTCACCGTTCTGGGTCCGAATATATTCTCTGCTGATAAAGATTCCCGTGATTTCGCCGCCCTCCGCAGGCATTTCCATAGAAACCATCTCATTGGCCTTAAAGCCTTCTCCATCCTGGATCACTGCAGTAAACGGGTAGTAAGACTGTTCCTGCATACCGCTGGAATATCCTTCCTGTGGATAAGGAGATACTTCTGTGATCTCAGCCTGGAAGCTCATCTGAGACTCATAGGCCATACCTGTGACGGTCTGCCCCGGTTTCACGCTGTCCAGCTGATATTCGCCTACCATTCCCTGGATATAGGCTCCTGCAGCGCTTTCTACTACGATAAAAGGCTCCCCGTCCACTTCTCCCTTCGCCGGATCTCCCACTTTTTTCACAGTACCGTCCAATGTGCTTTTTATCACTTCTCCTTCCAGCTGCTTCTCTACCTTTTTGATCTTCAGGTCCGCTTCTTTTATGCTCAGATCCGTATCCGAAATCTCTTTTTGTTTCTCATTAACTGCTTTTTCCAATTCTTCTTTGGAATATCCCTGGATAATCTCTTCTTCCGGGATAAATTCTATAAAATCTTCCGGAATGTCCATCCATTCCTCATCCTCGGGAATTTCTTCTTCCGGCGGAAGGACCATATCCCACTGATCATTTCCCAGGTATGTGCGGAACCATACCTCCGGCTGTACCGGCTCGGCAATGGTATTTCCGTCCAGGAGCATAGCGGCCAGCAGAACACCGTCCTCTTTATCCTCGCCTCTTACTTCCAGCAGACAGTATACCGGCGTCTGACTCCGGGCTCCTGTATCATCAAAGCCTCCCGCCCAGTTCAAAAAGGCTCCCTGTATCAGCACATTCTTTGTGCAGAGAAATCGATAGGGATCCTCCTTGGTACCGGTTCCCATAAATGCAACGGCATTTTCAAAAATCCCCTGGTCTTCCCCATGTTCTCCCTGTTCAAGGAGAATGTCTTTATACAGCCGCTGATAGACTCCCGAAGGTCTGGGAAGTTCCTCTCCCGGCTGCTCGGGTACTTCCGGATCTGAGGGATTCTCCGGTTGTCCGGGCTCCTCTGTCCCCGAAGGATCCTGGGGTTGTTCAGGTTCCTCTGATCCAGAGGGAGTCTCTGGATCTAAAGGTGATTCCGGCATCTCCGGATCTGACGGAATCACGGCACTTCCAGGGTCCTCTGGCTCCTCCGGATTTAAAAGTTCCCCTGCTCCTGAGGAATTCCCGGATTCTGAAGAATCCCCCTGGTCTGTTTCTCCAGATGCCTCTTCCTGAAAGGGATTTTCCTGTTCTGCCGGAATTTCTTCTGTCCCATTTTCTCCGGTTGGCAGCTCCGGATTCTGATCTGCTGCTGTAAATTCTGCTGCCGGATCGGTTTTCTGAATCTTTCCTAAAAATTCCACCTGATAGTCTTCTGTATGAGATACCGCCTGAGCTTTATCTTTTTTCAGCTTTTCCAGCTCCTGTTCCAGTCCTTTTTTCTTTACTTCCAGCTGCTGCCGGGTCAGCTTTTCCATCTCCAGATCGATATTTACCAGTGTCATATCGTAAGAAAGCAAGGGATCTCCTTTCTTTACCTCCTGGCCTTCCTGGACATGTACTGCAGATACGATCTGCTTATCCTGGAGATGGACTTCCTGAGAAACCTGGGAAGCTATCGTTCCCTCCAGACTGGTGCCGCTCTGCCAGATACTCTGAGAAAGCTCTGAGACCGGATAAACGTCCACCTGGGAACTTCTGAAATTCTGGGCAAGATACCATCCGCCTACCCCCAAAGCCGTAAGGCCGGCTGCCGTGATTATGATTGTCTTTTTCTTTATCTTCATATCTTTCCCCCTATAATTCCGGCGAGCTGTTTTCTCCTTCTGCAGGCTCCTGGATTGTTTCCTCCTGAGGCGTCTCTTCCTCCGTTATGGCCTCAGTTTCTTCCGACAGCGTTTCCTCAGAGATTTCTTCATCTGAAGAAATCTCCTCTCCGGAAGGCTCCTCCATCTCCCCTGCATATGCCTGTGCCGGATCATGGGTAGTCTTCATTCCCTCCTCCAGAAAGTCCTGTGGATAGGCCACATAATCTCCACTGTCTATTCCATCCTCGATCTTATACTGCATCATTTCCTGATCATAGGTTCCAAGGACCACCGTTCTCTTTTCCAGGGCTCCGTCCTTTTCCGCCCAGACATAAGGTTTCTTATCCAGATCTGCAATGAAAGCCTCATTCAACCATATACCAGGTTCTCTCTGAGACAGTCCCGTATCATGCTCGATATAGACATGCTGTCCCAGCAAAAGTCCCTGGGAGGACTCCAGATCCACATAAAAGGGATAAGAAGTGGAGGTGGTCTGCCCGCTGTCTTCTGTGCCTGTTGAATAATACATGCTGCTGTTATTATTCTGGGGATTCTTTGTATCCACTGCAGAATAGGTACCCGTCCACACCTGATCTTCATCCACTCTGGAGCGCACCACAGCAGGGCTTCCCTCTGTGATCTCCCCAATGTTCTGCTCATTAACTCTTCCTTTGACCCTGTATTCTCCGGTAGCCAGAATGGTAATAAATGCCTGACTGGAAGAATCGCCGTACATATTTGTTCCTGTCTGTTCCTGGTTTTGAACAGACTTTACCACACCTTTCATCTCGCTGGTAACTGTAGAATTATCGATCTGACTCTGAATCCGATTGATCTCTACTTCCTTGGCTTTTCTATCATATTCGCTTTTCTTTAAATCCATCTGCGCACTCTGGATCTGGGTGGTATAGGAAAACTGTTCCTCCTCAGAGGCCTCCTTTTTTTCTTTCTCTAACTGCTGGATCTGTGCCTGAAGATTTGTCATCTCGCCGGCGGCCCGTTCCAGGTCCAGCCGTGCCTGCTGGATATCCATTTCCAGAGAAGCGGTATCATATGTAAAAAGAGGCGTTCCAACCTCTACGTCATCTCCTGCCTTTACCAGCACTTCTTTGACCTCTCTCTCCGAATCTTTCTGGATCTCCAAAGTTTTCTGAGACTCCACCACACCTGCCAGACGCTGGGTCCCCGACATGTCATTCATGGATGACACACTGGTTACGTAGGCCAGATCTTCTGTCTGTTTTCTGCCTGCATCCTGAATAAAGAAAATCCCGGCTGCCAGTCCTCCTATACAGACTGCGCCACAGACTCCCCCGATAATCTTATACTTTTTGTCCATATAAACCTCTTTTCCTTTTTCAAAAGTTTCTGAATTGTTCTTGACATTCCTGTGCAATATCTTTTCACTTGCTTTTATCGTTCCATTTTTCCTCAGTATATCAGATAATTCCTCCTGTGTCCTGAAATATTTATTAAATTTTAAAGTAATTTTTTAAGAATTTCTTTCGGATATATATAAACAATAAAATATGTCGAAAAAAGCAGAACTTTGTCTATAAACGGCGAAATAGGATTTTTTTCGTTGAAAATAGAGTTAATTTGTTGATTCTTTGGTATGCTGTATGCAGCCTGAGAAAGGAGTGTTTCTATGAAGAAAATCGAGTCCTTAATTCGCCGTCTTGGTATCTGCTCCGTATACCGTGGTTACTATTATCTTGTCTATGCTGTAGAACTGGTCCTCCGCGACGAAGAGTATCTCCTCTTTATGACCAAACGGCTCTATCCTGACATCGGGAAACACTTCCACACATCTGCTTCCAATGTAGAACGGTCTATCCGTACCATCGTTACGATCTGCTGGAACGAGGGGAACCGGGAACTGTTAAATCATATCGCCGGTTACCATCTTCTCCGTAAACCTACAACAGGAGAATTTATTTCCATTCTGGCTTTTCATCTGAAAGTGCAGGGCTGATAAAGAGACAATGATCTGGCAGTTGCATGTTCTGCCTAACTCTGCTAAAATAAAAAGGGTTATGAGCATTTTCTACCCGGGATGGGGCAGATTTTTTGTTTTTTTCTGCTTACGGCCTCATCCGATTCTAGCGATTGTATCAGGAGAAAAAACATGCATTTAAAAAAGACGAAAGTTCTCCTGGGGGTTATTCTATCCGGATTTTTTCTTCTGGGTGGATGTGCCTCCAAAAGTGAACGCTCTGCCAGAGAATCTGTAGTACAGGAACTGGAGAAACTGCAAAGTTCTGACAGCCAAACGATACAGGACACCATAGACACCCAGCAGCTTCTCTCCTCCTCCCAATATACAGAGGAAACAGCAGAAGAAATCGGAGATATTTATTCTCTGTTTTATAAAGATTTTTCTTTCGAAATTAAAAAAGTAACTGTAGATGAAGAGAAAGGCACAGGCAAAGCAGT
>ERZ1090881.1128-NODE-1138-length-11694-cov-14.302947_pt1 | contig 11694 bp, 21 predicted proteins | sample MGYA00478470_ERZ1090881 | MGnify/ENA primary metagenome ERZ1090881 (study PRJEB33644, sample SAMEA5815736) | chicken gut metagenome | biome: Chicken; feature: Gastrointestinal Tract; material: Caecum | place: Ireland | collected 2019-01-01 | study: A study of...
GATGTGGTCCATACTTTATAATTAAGGAAGAAAGCAAATAAAAATAAGAAAGTATAATTAGTCAAGAAACGATAGAAGAATTTGAGTCATTATTTCAAGGAAAAATTATAAAACATTTGAGATGCATGGCTTGGGATTGTTGCGGTTTTCGGGGATAGACCGAATTTTGAAAGTCGTCGGCTATGCGGCGAACGGAACGGGAAACGTAACGACGGTCGGCTATTTCACGGACGATAGCTATACTCCTTTCGAAAAATGCGTTTCCACCAAAGACGGCAACGGACTTTTGACTAAAATAGAACGCAGCTATCACGGCGCAAATAATGCCTACACTTATGACGATTTGTATCGGTTGAGCAGCAAAACGACAACTTATACCACAGGCAGTACGACAAAGCAATTCAAAACGAATTATTCTTACAACACTGTTGCAGGTTATAGAAAAGGAACGCGTATCACGAGTGAATACCATTACGACGCAAGCTCGGAAAGGAAATATTATTATTACGACTATTATAAAAACGGAAATCTGAAAAAAATACGTTTGAGTTCCGCCACGCAAAGCGAGTATGTTTACGACGAATACGGCAGACTTACGGAAGAAAATAACTATGCCTTATCCCGTGCGTATAAATTCGCTTACGATAACGGCGGAAATATTACAAAGAAGGAAACGTATTTTATTACAAACGGAACGGTTGAGAAAACGCCGACGAAAACGGATACGTACGATTATAGCTCCATAACTTCGGGTTACGGGCAAAATACCGCCTGGAAAGATCAGCTGAAAAGCTATAACGGCGTTGCGGTAAAGTATGACGAATCGGGCAATCCTTTAAATTATCTCGGCAAAGTTATGACGTGGCGCGGCAGAAAGCTGATGAGCATAGACGGCGTTGCTATGGACTATGATTACAACGGCTTGCGCGTCAAGAAAGGCGATAAAACCTATTATTGGCAGAGTAGTAATCTGATAATGGAACGTTGGTTAAAGAACGGCGCAGAGAGCTATATTTATTACTATTACGACGAAAGCGGCGTATGCGGAATGAACTATAACGGGACGGAATATTACTACCGCAAAAATATTTTCGGCGACGTGATAGCGATATACGATAGTCTGGGTAATCTGCAGTGTACCTACAAATACGACGCGTGGGGTAACCACAAGGTATATAACGCAAGCGGAAGCGAAATAGGGGCAGAAGTAGCGAATATAGGCAACGTAAATCCGATACGCTATAGAGGATATTATTGGGATAAAGAATTTAATTTGTATTATTTACAAAGTAGGTATTATGATCCTGTTGTTGGTAGATTTATTTCTGCGGATGATGTTTCGTCTCTTGAGCCTGAAAGTATTGGCGGACTTAATCTGTATGTATATTGTCTGAATAATCCTGTTATGTGTGTTGATCCGAGCGGGCATTTTCCTATTCTTGCACTTATTTTAGGTATTACAGCACTTATAGGAATGGGCCTAACAATTGGTGGTGTAGCTAGTGATAATAATGCAATGACAGCGGTTGGATTAACTATGGTTGCGATCCCTGCGCTGATTTCCGGTGGAATGGCGATCGCCGCAGGTATAGGCGGTGCAACCTATTTAGGAATAGTAGGTAGCGTTACTGCTATGGCGGGATTAGGTAGCGGTTTGTTTGCTTCTGCCGAATATCAGGAAGCTATTACGGGAAACAATTGGATACTTAATGCAGGAATGAGCGAAGATTGGTATAATGGATTGATGCTCACAACCGCTGCTATTGCAACACTTGGGACAATTTCGTGTGGCGTGTTGAGTAGTATCGGAAATATGAGTTCTCCAAGCGCTATGATGAATAGTGTGAAAAATCATCCAAGTCGTTGGAAAATAATTAAACAAAATATATCTAATGCTACCGGAAGAAAATTTAAAGGCGGAATTTCAAAGTATACTAATTACATAAACCGTTGGACGGGTTCACGATTGGGAACTCATGAAATCATCAGAAATGGAATTTTTATACATGGTCCGCATATTCATCCATGGATTTAAAGAGAGGCCTCTATGACAAAAAAAGAGTATATTTTAGATAGTTTGGTTGACGATGATGAAGCAAAAACCCAAATTATGGAATATTTTCAATATAACGCGGTTTTTATTACTGAAAAGGAGCTGGATTTATTACTTTGTGAAATGCTAATCGAAGGACTAATTACTATTAATCGGCAATGGAAAAATGAGTATAATGAATATCCATATTCATTAACAAATAAAGGAAGAGAAGCTTGGAATAATATTAAATAACAAAGATAAGCTTATTTGCCGGATATACTTTATTGCTGCATGGATTCTATATTGATGAATATAGTACAAACAGTGAATTAATAGGAATAAATTTATTGGGAAAGGCAATCCAAACAAGCAATTCAAATCTTCAAGAACTTTCTGGTTTGATTTTAAAATTGTATAGACAAAAAAATTATAAACCGTTAAAAATGAATAAAGAAACTCTTGATAAATTACTTAATCACGATTCTTTATTAGAACAGTATTTTGAAGAATTATATAGTTGAAACGGAAAATATAGTATAGAAACTTGTGTACGCTTTAGGGTTTATAACGCAATCGGTAGTGAAATTGGCGCGGAAGTTATCAATATAGGGAACATCAACTCCATACGCTACCGTGGCTATTATTGGGATAAAGAATTTGGTTTATATTACTTACAAAGTAGATACTATGATCCTTTACTTGGCAGATTTATTTCAGCGGATAGTGTAGAATATTTAGAACCTGATAGTGTTAGTGGATTAAACTTATATGTCTACTGCAATAATAATCCCGTGATGAATACTGATCCTAGTGGGCACTTTGTGATTAGTTTTTCTGCGATTGCGATTAGTATGTTAATCGGTTTTGCAATAGGTGCTACAGTATCTGGAACAGTAGCAATAATTGAAGAAGTATATAATGATGGTAATTGGAATTGGGATGCGTCAACATGGGATTGGAGAAGTATTGCTAAATCTGCGCTAGGTGGTGGAGTTGCGGGAGCAATATCGGCTATTCCAATAGGTGGTGTTATTGGTTCATTACTTTTTGGTGGAACGGCTTCTGTTCTTGGTGGATTAATTAGTGGTTCTGTTCATGATCTAAAATCAGGGTTGCTTGCTTTTGGTATTGGAGCAGGCGCAAACATGATAGGATATGGAGCAAGTAAAATTTTTTCAAAAGTAAAGGCAAATAAAATATTTAACCAAGGAAGAAAAGCCAAATCGTTAGCTATTCAAAAAATGCAAGGGAAATCTTTTAATATGGGAGCAAAGGCATTAAAAGGTAATATGAGGAATGCATTTAAAGATACGACAAAAGAAGAGATAGAAAAGCTTATTGTAAATACTAATGTTTTGTGTAGATATTCAATACTATCCTCTATTGTAGCAAATCCTTTATCTGGTTGGTATTAAAATGAAGAAAATTAAAATAAGAACACAATGCTTATATAATACTTTTGTTAGTATTTTTCTTCTTATGTTAGATGCTATAATAATATTAATAGGAGTATTAAATTTCAGTTCGGAAGAATTTTTGGTAATAAGAATTTTTGCTTATATAGTGGTCGCGTTTTGTTTTTTATGGCCCATATGGATTATATTGAAGAATACGGAGTTTGCTTGGATTACATCTGATGAAATCATTTTTCGTTCGTTAATACGACGAAAGGTGATTGTGAATTGGGAAGAAATTGTTGAAATTGAAGTAGTAAGACTACTTCTTACGGAAGGGAGAGGAGGTATAACCAGTAAATATATGGTGTTGAAAACTAATGTGGGACAAAAAATATTAAAGCCTAAATTAAATACTGAAGGAGGTCCATTTTTAATTATTCTAAAGAAAAAAAATTATGAGCTTATACGAAAAATTGCTTATAATAAAAAAATCAGATTTGTTGATTAAGGGCATATAAGGAGTTTTATATATTCAAAAAAAATAATTCAAGATTGGGCAAATATCCTTTAATAAAATGTATTTACGAGACAACTAAAAAAGTAAAAAAAGCGACCCTTGTATAATAAAGGAGGTCGCTTTTGCTTTATGGATATAAAATAATAAAAAAATGGTAAAAGTACGGACTTTAACAATAATTAAACAATATATAATACAAGGAGTAAAGCATGAGAGAAAAAAACATTGACGGAAGAAAAATTGAAATGGATTATGAAAAGATTACCGTACATATTGAAAATGATACACGACGACATAAATGAGATATGTGTTTATATAAGTAAACGTAAAGAAAGAATTGTTATAGATGATGACGTAGTTGCAGTGATGGATATAATCGGTTATATAACCAATACCTGTGATTTTGGAAATTTCACCTTTTACATACCTTGAAACTCCATAAACTACTTTTTTCATTTTTTGAATACCTCCAAAATTATTATTAGCCTTGCGGCAGGGGCTAAGTATCACGGAGAAAAGCCCAAATTTTGCAGTTTTATGTATCGTTCCACGAAAGTCAACGAGAGAGGACAAAAATATTGCGTGAGTATAAAAAAAGAGCTAAGCTCATAATCGAGCCTAACTCTTGAAAGTATATATAATGTTTTAAGCCATATTTTTTCCCGTTTACTTTCGCTTTTATCTGTGATACAACGACACAAACGCAAGGCAATAATTTTGGAGAAATCAAAAGTCCGAATACAGTAGGTAATCTCTCTTTACTTTTCAATAGGTGTTCAGTTGAGGTCTTTAACGGGTGCATTTAGAAATTTAAGTGAATCGGATTTACTAAAATATGAGAACGGAAATTTTAAATACGGGACGGTTGAACACGATGTCTGGAATGTCATTTCTAAATTTACAGTTCCGAAGAATATCTTGTTTTTCTTTCCCTATGATTTTTCATCGGACAAGTCGTGCGATTTAGAATATATGATTCGTACCATACAATCTGCTTTAGAGCAAGATTTTTCAACTTTAATGCAGCTGAGAAGTGATCGGTATCCCGATAAGGAAACGTATTTATCGTGTATATGTTCAGATGTTATGTTGTTCTTTCAATTTGTCAATAGTAAGTTGAATTATATTGATTGCGTTAGCACAGATAAAAGTGAAATATATACCAAATTATGTTGGAATTATACATAATTACCAACATAAAAATAGCCCGTTACGAGTAATCGCAACGGGCTATAACTTTATATGGTAGTATAGCTTTTTCCCTCAACCGTAATGCGGTTTCCTGTAATTTCCGGTTCACCGCTTGTGTATGCACGCAAAATAACGTGGACGTTATCGTATTCTGCTTTCGGCATATCTCCGTCGTCGAATTTGTCTTCGCCTCCGACTTCTATGATTTTGAAGCCTTTGGATACCATAAAGGACGAGAATTGCCAGAGCTTTTCGAACATTCCGTTCGAGTCCATGATGACCGAGAGGTTTTCGGTCGGGTGATATGCTGTAATTCTGAAATAGTTTGCCATTGCTTAATACCTCCTATGCGGCGATTTGTTTGAGTGTTCTGTTGGCGTAAGGCAGCCATACTTTATTGACATAGTGCAGAATATCCTCGCTCGGTTTGTGGTCGTACTCACCATAGCACTGCAAGACTTTATGGTTGCGGAGAGAGTATTCGAGCGTCACGAGCGGAATATCCGGATTTTCCTTTGCGCGGACAAAGAATATGAGCGATTCTTCTCTCACCATGCGTTGGTCGTAGTTCATCCGTCCCACGCAATGGTGCAACACCTCGCCCTCACGGATAAGGTCAGCCGGACTTCTTGCGATGACGCAGATAAACGCGCTTCGTTTTGCGTGTTGCAGGGACAGGTATTTCTCCGCAACGGCGGCGAATTGCGCATACAATTCCTTGCGCTTTTCCGCGTCTTCCATAGCCTTTTTCGCGGCGTATTGGTCTATGCGGATGTCGTGCCAGCGTTTGAAGTCGTGTGGGAAGCGGTTCTTCTCTTCGGACATATCCAAACCGAGATTTTGGCAGGCTTTGAGATAGTCGAGATAGGTATGCGGATTGGTGCGCTTCTCCGCGACATAATCAAAGAGCCGTTCAAGTTCCTTGCCTTTGAACAGCTCCTTTAACGGTTCGAGCGCGCTGTCGTGGATCAGCCGAAGTTTTGCTTCCTTGTAGTGTTGAAGCTGTTCGAGCGGCTTCTTGGTTTTATACGCTCGGACGATGACATCTATGTAGTAGTGCCTGTCCCGAAGCGCCGCTTTGTTTGCGATAAGCCACTTGCAGAAGGCTTTGTCCGTGCCGCAGCGTTTGAGTATCGTTTTGCTCAACGCGATCCGTGAAAAGCCGAGCTTCATCAGCATTTCGAGCTGCGGATACTGTCGGTAGAGCCGTAAATACTTGAAAATATTGCAGCCCTGATACATTTTATACGCGGAATATCTGAACTCCGGCAAGCGGTCTATGAAGTGCGGATTTACGATCTCCGCGAAGGGATCATAGTATTTGTCGTAAGCCCAGCACCAGCCGCGTTCGTACCATTGCTTGTATTTCTGCAAGCCTTCTTCGTACCAGCCGAAGCGGAATCCCATGCCGGCGCAATAGCAATATTCCATGTCTTTCACAAAGCACTTATCCGAATCCAATCCGTGAATTGCGACCTGTTTGCAGTACCACTTTTTGTAGCGGTGTTTTACGGCGATGGTTACCTTCACAAGCTCGTTTTTCCAAGTGGTCAGGTAGGCGTAGCAGCGCACATGACCGTCTGGGCTTGGATAGTATTTGCCGTCAAGTTTCCGTATCCTTTTCAGGATGTTTTTCGGGATAGGTCTGATGTCTGTTTCTTTCATGATTTCACCTCAAAGTAAGTTTGTCGCCGAACATTTCGTCCAGCTTACAGAGCGCGTCTCTATCGAAGGCGGAAGCGTCAATGTCATCGTCAAGGTCTTTCGGCTCTTCGATGTCGCCGTCAAACTCGCGCATCTCTTCTTCGGAGAGTATCTCGCTTGTTTCAAGGTCTACTTCCTGTTTCGCAGGCAGTTCGCGCATTTCATCGTCGTTTTCCATGACGACGAGTGTATGCCCGTTGCTCAAGATTTTGCCGAAGTACATCTCCGCAGTGTGATACGGAAATCCGACCATCGGCACACGGCTTTCAAGTCCGCAGTTCCGTCCTGTAAGGGTAAGAGGAAGTTCGTTTGCAAGTACCTCTGCGTTCTTGCCGAACACTTCATAGAAGTCGCCCAAGCGCATGGCGATAATTGCTTGCGGATACCTGTCTTGCACCTCAAGATACTTCCGATATACGGGAGAGGTCGTGGGCTTTTGTTGTTTCGCCTTTTCTTCCTCGGCTATTTCCGCCATGATCTCCTGTATCTCTTCATCAGACGGCATAGTATCCTCGTTGTCTTCGGGCTTGCCTTCGAGGTCTTCTCCCATAAGGTCGAACATAGACATCTGCGGCTTGGGCTGCGGTTTGGGTTGCGCTTTCACCGCAGGCGCCTTTGCTGCCGGTTTTGGCTGCGTCTTATATTCGGAGCCGTCCTCGTTAAAGAGCGTGCCTTCGATGCTGTCCTCTTCGAAATAGTGGACAGCCCAGCCGAATACGACATCGTCTTCAACCATAGCGTATCTTGCGCCCTTTTCGGCTTGCTTTCTCGCTTCTTCGGTCGCAAAGGACATAAAGCCGTCCATTGTTTTGCGGTTGAGCAGGATCCTTCCGTCTTTCTTGATGAGAACGCCGTTGTTGATTTTCCCTACAAGGATATCCGAGGCGTTTTCTTCGAGGTAGGCTTTGATACGCTGCTGTTCTTTGGTTTTCGCTTCCAAATTCAGTTGTTTCATAATTCATCTCCTTGTTCAAACGATTCGAAGGCAAGCAACAGCCCAAACGCTACGCCGCGTTTGTAAGTCATAAGCATGGCTGCGTCTTGACTTTCGGAGGAAAGTTCGAGAAATTCCTCAAAGAGGGCGTTGCTCTCTTCCGAGATGGTAGCCTTCAATTTGTCATACACGGCGAACTCTTCTTTGCGGTCTTTAAGAGGGATTTTGATATCCTTGCCGCATATATTGCCGTGGTAGAGATCCCAGATTACGGATTTCATTTCGAGCCTCCTTAAAAGGGTAAGTCTTCAAGCAGTTCGGCTGCTTTGCTATCGAGGTTTTCAAGCGTCGTGTAGTGGTTGAAGCCGCCTCGGTAGTCCTGTTCGTCTTTCGCTGTCCGAATGAGAATATGGCTGAACCATTCGTTCGTAAAGTACCTGACATCCGAGATGGATATGTACACGCACTTGTTTTCCGCACTCTTGATAAAGGCAGAGAAGCAGTAGTGGTTTCTCCCGACATTGACGAGCTGCCAATGATTTTCGCGGCACATTGTTTTCAAGTAGTTGATATATTTGGTCTGAAAGGATTTGTAATCTTCGCCCGTATAACAGCCGGATGAAAACTCGTAATTCAGATACCTTTTGAGTTCTGCTAATTTAGCCATAGTGTCAAACCTCCTGTAATTTAACATTCGAGCCAGAGTACGACATCCAGCGAATCTTTGAAATTTTGCTCGCCGATCAGTTCAAAAAACTGTTCGTATCTGTCGTTGTCCAATTCGTTGATGGAGCGGTAAAGCCGACCGTAAAATCCTTGCGAATTCATAAGGTCTACGACCGTTGCTGCGAAAATCCTATGATTTTTATTGCCTTCTGCGGCAAGTTTTTGAATGTTAGTCATTGTTTATCCTCCCGTAAAGGTCGTCTGCGTAATAGGTACAGTTGAACCAATTAAAAAGGGCGTGACATTTCACGCCCTTATAGTCCACGATATAGTCGTTATCTCCGATTTTATCTATTATCGTTATTTCGTCCATTTTGCCGTTCAGCGAATGGATGTGAGCTTGTATTTTATATGGTATCATTTTTAGTTCCTCCGTTTATTATTTGAAAAGTATCTTCCTCGGGGATTATTGCAAGTCCGCCCCAAGTGCCATGAAGCTGTCCGAGTGAATCAATTCGCGTTACAATGCCCGATCTTCCTGTATAATCAGGTTCGCCTTGCATTGAAATAATTTTTATTACATCTCCGATTTTGACGTTCATTTATTTCACCTCCAGTTGTACGATGGCGATGTAATCGTGCATCTGCCAGTTATATTTATTTGTTATGCTCCAATAAGCATAAGTTTCTAAGTGCGTATCGGGTTGACATTCATCGAAATCATATCCGTCAAGAATATCACCGTTTTCATCGAAAGCTTCATGCACCCAAGACATATCCGTTTTTTCGTCGCTTATGCGTTCTTGAAACCGCATAGCAGCTTTTTCATAGCTGTCATAAGCTTCAATATCTACGTCCGAGTCATCTTCGGTAGACCATTCAAATACAACTAAGTAAACATTCATATTCCACCTCACGCAATTCTTTTGATGCCGCCACCGAAGCTCTGTACGGTAACACTGCCGAATTCCGAGCACCAGTCATCGTCCTTATTCCAGACATAAGCAAAAGCCGTATGACGGTTGCCCTGACTGTACACGAGGGTATCCCATTCTTCGGGATAGTCGGTTACAATAAGGAAGTCGTAAAGCTCGCCGAATTCCGTATATTCGTGCGTAACGGCATAAACTTTGCATTTGTGCTTTTCTTCGAGGTCTTTCATCTTTGCGTGAAGTTCAGGCTCTTGATCGATCCAGAAACCGCCGAATTGTTCGAAGAAGCATACCTTATCTTTCTGCTCAAATCCGTTTATATACGGCTTGTAGATATCCATTTTCTTCATGATTTCGATTGCTTTTTCTTTTTTGGTAATAGTCGTTTTCATAGTCTTTTTCTCCTTAAATGTAATTTTCGAGTTTTTCAAAGTTGTAACCGATGTTTCTGAGCGTTTCTTCGAAACCGAACCACGCCAGAAGGTTTTGATTGTAGTCGTACTGCGCCAGCGGATCTTCTTTGTCCCACTTGTCGCCGAACAGCTCGGACGGAGCATAAAGTCCGGTACCGTCCATTGCGTCGTACAAAAGGTTATTGATTTCTTCCTTGTACTGTTTGTAGAAGCGCACGGTGTCCGTGTAGTAGATAAGTTCTCCTACAACGCCGGACTGACAGCCGTAATTGAGTACGTCTGTAAATATGTGTTTTTTGTCGTCATATTCACTCCAACGGTCTATGACATAATTGCAAACCCGCTTCAAGAGCGGGCTGTTGGAATTGCGTTTCAGTTCTTTGATGTTTGCAAGAGTAAGTTTCATTGATTAACCTCCTCAAAGTCGTTGACGTCGATTTGATTGAAACCGACGCCGTATTCGAAATACAGTCTGCCGCGATCTTCCAGCAGGTCGAAAGTGCGAACACTGATGTGTCCGCGGTCTGTAACGGCAACCGTTATTTCTTTTTTTTCGGTGTTGATGTCTATGAGGTTGAAAGTGATAAATTCTTCACCGTCATAGAATTGGAATTCACTTAACTGATACTGTTTTTTCATAGGTTTATATCTCCTTTTTATTTTGCGAGCTTGAACCAGATATAGTAATTAGCTTCTATATCGCGTCCTTCGTATTCGACGATTTCGTAGTAAGTACCTTTGAATTCGTCTGTGCTGTTAGGAATGGGGTGGCAATTTTTCACACACGAGTAAATTCTGATGTAGGGTTTTCCGATTTTGCTGATGTTTGCGGTAATCAGGTCTTCATCGGTGATATACCCAACACCTGTAATTTTGGTGTTTTCGACCTTACCTAACTTGGTGATTGAGTAAACAACTTTCTTCATTCGCGTTTTAACTCCTTATTTTTTATTTTTGCCTTTCGGCAGTGGCTAAGTGCCACAGAAGGAAGCTCAAATCTGTCTGCTGCAAGTGCAGCTTCCCGGAAGTCAACGAATAAGAAAAAACTATTGCGTTGGATTGTCTATTTTTTTGAGATTTTGAAAACATAAAAAAACAGCCACACTTTTAATCGAGCGTGACTGTTTATCTTTTATATGTTTTATGCAATAATTTTTTCCGTTGACTTTCGCTTAATTCCTGTGGTACAACGACACCACGAAAGGCTCAAAAATAAGTGCGAATTAAGCCTTTTTCCATCAGACAGATGAAACAAGGTTGTAAAGGTAGATTTCAAAAGCAAAAAGCCGAGAAGATAATTCTTCCCGGCTTTGGCGTTAAAAGATAATTGATTTTTGGTGTTTATTTTGTATAGTTGCCGCGTGCATCTCTTTTCTGTGTCAAGTAGAAGTCCGACAATTGCGGGACGTAAACTTCGGTATTGACTATGATGCCTGCAACACCTTTGATACAAAAATAACAGAGCCGCGGGTTCAAACGCGACTCTGTTTGGCGGAAAGTGAGGGATTCGAACCCCCGGATGCTCTCACATCTCATGTTTTCAAGACATGTGCCATCGACCACTCGGCCAACTTTCCGTGTTAAAATTGCCGAAAAATCGGCAATTTTTTATTCAGTTTTGCGTTTCTACAAGTTTTGACCGCTTGATTTGCAATTTGTAGAAAAGTTTGTAGAATTTACGGCGTTCGCAAAAGGTTTGTAGAAAACTGACTTGCAAATCGACCGCTTTGACAACAGATATTTTACCACAAGATACAGGGTAAAATCAACCGCTTGCGGAGCAAATCTGCCGAAGTTCCGTTTTCGTTGTAGAAACGATGGCACTTTTTGACCGCTTGATTTCAAGCGCATTTCAAGGCCAACGTCTCTGCCCGTAAGAGTAAGGGGAAGTTCGTCTGCAAGTAT
>ERZ1090881.1130-NODE-1140-length-11689-cov-13.051143_pt1 | contig 11689 bp, 9 predicted proteins | sample MGYA00478470_ERZ1090881 | MGnify/ENA primary metagenome ERZ1090881 (study PRJEB33644, sample SAMEA5815736) | chicken gut metagenome | biome: Chicken; feature: Gastrointestinal Tract; material: Caecum | place: Ireland | collected 2019-01-01 | study: A study of...
AAAAATTATCGCTGAAAAATCGAATAGCGTATAAAACGAATGCCGAGTAGGTAGCAACCTGCCCGGCTATTTTTTTGCAATGCGCTTTTTACTCTGTATCTTTACGCAATAATTTTTTCGTTATCGTTGACTTCCGCGAAAACTATGCTACCATCGCCACAACGAAAAGCAAAATTCGGAAGGCTTATATAAACAAGGGTATATAAAGAAAGACCGACAGGGTTCACTCTGCCGTCTTTTGCTGTATCTGATTGATTTGTTCTACTGGGGTTGAAATAGGGTGGGATAGCCGTTTTGGAAGGGCTGTACAAACTAATTCCCGCGCCGTATTTTTATCTTTGGCCGCTGCTGCCGGTGCTGGGCTTGTATTTTTGGCTGCTGGCGTTTGCGGCGCGAAACATAGCGGTGCCGAAATTCGGTTATTCGTCCTTGCATGCATAGATATGTCGTCAAAACCGCGGAACTTATTGCGTCGCGGTTTTTTTTGTGCAAAAATACACTCGTCAGCGCGCTTGTCGTCTTCGGTTGCGGCGGGCGCAAACGACGGGAGATATTTTATTAATATACGCAAAAATCGCCTGTTTTGTCTTGCATATTGCGGCTGGATGTGGTAAAATTATCGACATGAGGCCGGGTAAGGCGCGGAAACAAAGTCCGCACGGCCGCGGAAATGCAATTCGATGAAATGATGAATTTTTTCTTTGTCGTTACAATTAAGGACGGCGGTAAAAAGCAGAATATCCTCAGCCGCAAAGCGGCAAACGTAAAAGACTTTTTATTTGTCAACGGAGGGCGTATGTTTGATAAAAGCAAGTGGATCTGGTATGCATTGGCGTCGGCGGACGATACTTACGGGGAATTTCGGGCGCACTTTTACTGTCGCGGCGACGGAGAAAAAACCTTCTGCCGTATTTCCTGCGACGGCGATTACCAGCTGTACATAAACGGGATGTTTGTCGCGTCCGACCAGTACGGCGATTACGAGCATTACAAAATTTACGACGACATCGATATATCGCGTTATGTCACGGCGGGAAAAAATCTTTTTGCCGTGCGCGTATGGCACCCGGGCGTGGCGACTCAGCGCTACATACCCGCTCGGGCGGGCGTAATTTTCGAAGTTACGACGGGCGGACAAACGGCGCTTGTCAGCGACAAAAACGTAATGGCGCGGCAAAGTCCCGCATTTGCCAACGGATATTTCAAAGTCATTACGCCGCAGTTGGGACTAAGTTTTTTGTATGACGCCGCAAAAGAAGACGGCTGGATATCGGGCGATGCGGCAGGTTTCGTCCCGGCGACGGAAGTGGACAAGAAGTGCAGCTTTTCGGCACGCCCCGTCGCAAAACTCGTCTACGGCGCGACGGTTTTCGCTAAAGAAGTCAAGACGTATTCGGACAAAAATTACGTCGCCGACCTGGGAGAAGAACGTGTGGGTATGCCGCGATTACGTCTGTTTTCGCCCTGCCGGCAGAAAATAACGGTGAGTTACGGCGAATATCTGCAAGACGGTCACGTCCGCCGTAAGGTGGGTGCGTGGCGTGATTTTTCCTTCGAATACATAGCCAAGCGCGGCGAAAACGACTTTTTCTGCCCCTTTTTAAAGATGGGCTGCCGCTATATGGAAATTACGGGCGAAAGCGCGTTTAATTTGGAAAAAGCGGGGTGTGTGCCGCATTATTACGACGTAGACAAGACGCCTTTTACGCTAAGCGGCGCTTTGGACGCGGCGATAGACGATATTTGCGTGCGCACGCTGCGGCTTTGTATGTCCAATCATTATGTCGACTGTCCGTGGCGCGAACAGGATCTTTACGTTTTGGACGCGCGCAATCAGATGTTGTGCGGATATTATGTCTTTTCTAACGGTAACCGCGAATACGCGCGGGCCAATCTGCTGCTCATGAGCAAAGACAGACGCGACGACGGATTGTTGTCGATATGTTTTCCGTGCGGCGTAAATCTCACCATACCGTCGTTTACGCTGTACTATTTTCTGGCGGTGCGCGAGTATATAGATTTTACGGGCGATAAGTCTTTGGCGGAGGACGTGTACGAAAAGCTGTGCGATATTCTAAACGCCGTGCTTAGCAATATGTTAGATGGGCTGGTCGTGCGTTGGAGCGGAAAGCAGTACTGGAATTTTTACGAGTGGACAAATGTCATGAGCGGCAATTTACGACAGATCGACGAGCCGCTGCCCGACGTCATGATAAATGCGCTCACGGTAATGGCACTCGACAATTTCGAAAAAATCTGCGCCTATGCGAAAAAGCCGTATAAATATGCAGACCTGCGTCACAATCTTGCAAATAATATTCTAAAAGCTTATTATGACTGCGACAAAAAACGCTTCTTCTTTTCCGAGGACAATAGGGTGTATACCGAGCTTGCAAACGCCCTGTGCGTGCTGTGCGATATAGCGCCCCCGCAAGACGCCAAGGATATTTGCCGCGCGCTTGCGGACGGCGAAATGGATGCGTGCACTCTCAGTATGCGTGTTTTTAAGTACGACGCGCTGCTCAAAACGGATTGCGGACAATACGCCCGTACGGTTTTGGACGAGATACGCCGCGATTATTCCAAAATGCTGGACGCGGGCTCCACGACGGTGTGGGAAACGATGGAAGGCGCCGCTGCGTTTAGCGAGGCGGGCAGTCTGTGCCACGGATGGAGCGCGATGCCGGCGTACTATTTCCGTCGGCTTAAAGATTATCTGCCGCAATAAAAGCGTATTTTTTCCGCCGCGATATTGACACAACGGTTTGCGCGTGTTATAATTTTTTATCATATGGTAAAGGAGATAAAAAATGATAGAAACCAAAATTACGAAAATAGGCGACCCCTTTATTTTACGCTGCGGCGACGCATATTATATGTATGCCACCGACGCTCCGGACGGCTTTAAGTGCTTTTATTCGACCAATCTCACCGATTGGCGCGACATAGGCTACTGCTATAAGGGAACGTGGGGAGAAAATTGTTATTGGGCGCCCGAAGTCTTTGCCCGCGACGGCAAATATCTGCTGCTTTTTACCGCCCGTCAAAAGCAAACGCACAGTCTGCGTATAGGTCTTGCGACGGCGGACAGGCCTGAAGGTCCCTTTGTCGACGTTCAGCCCGGGCCGCTGTTCGACTTCGGCTATGCCGCAATAGACGCGACAATGCTGTTTGATGACGACGGAAAGGTATACATGTATTATTCGCGCGATTGCAGCGAAAACGTCATAGACGGAAAACACGTCAGCGTAATATACGGCATGGAAGTGGATCCGGCGACCTATAAGCCGGTAATGCAGCCCGTCGTAATATCCAAGCCCGATGAAGAATGGGAATTTAAGAGCGGAGACTGGCTGTGGAACGAAGGCCCCGCGGTCATAAAGCGTAACGGCGTTTATTATCTCAATTATTCCGCAAACTTTTATGCGTCGCGCGACTATTCGATAGGCTGTTCGCAGTCTACAAGGCCGCTGGGGCCGTTTGTCAAATATCCCGAACCGGTGTTAAAGTACAAGGAAAACGTCTTTTCCGGTCCCGGACACAACCATTTCTTCACCGACCCTGCCGGCAGACTGTATACCGTTTTTCACGTTCACACCGACTATGACCATCCAAGCGGCGACCGCAGGGCATGCATCGCGCCCGTAGCGTTTGACGACGCGGGTAAATTGACCATTGACGCGTAGGACAAATGACGTATTTGCTAAAACGGAGAGCCAATCGGACTCTCCGTTTTGTATTGCCGACGTATGCTGTTTATCATGCATATTACGCATAACTTAAAATTAAAAATAAGTATTTTACATTTTTTATCCGGCGTGTTATAATACAGAAAAACGGAGGTAAAGCATGGAAATTGCGATTTTGCAGGTCAGTCCCAACAAAAACGGTTCGTCCAACATGCTGGCGGACAGTTTTGCGGAAGGAGCCAAGGCGGCGGGGCACAATGTGCATATATTCGATGTCGCGCATGCGAAAATTCATCCGTGCTCGGGCTGTATAAAGTGCGGATACGACGGGCCGTGCGTCTTTAAGGACGACGTCGAAGGCATTAAAAACGGCATTTTATCATGCGACATGGTGGTTTTTGTGACGCCGCTTTATTATTTCGGAATGTCGGCTCAGTTGAAAACGTTGGTGGACCGCTTTTGCGCTTTCAACGGCCAATTGCAGCGCAAAGGCATGAAGTCCGCCATAATAGCCGCGGCGTGGAACAGCGACGAATGGACGTTCGACGCCCTTAAAAGCCATTACGATACGCTCGTGCGATATCTCAATTTGCGCGATATGGGCGCGATATGGGGAACGGGCTGCGGCACGCCTTCTTATACCGCCGCGTCAAGGTTTATGGTGGCTGCTTATCAGCTGGGCAGAAATTTGTCGTGATAAATCAAATAGAGGAGTGATAAATATGGACAGAGTAGAGAAGTGTAAGGAAAAATTCAACCAACTGTTCTGCGCGGAACCGACGGCGGATCAGGGCAGCGACGCGGAATTCATGCGTATTTTACAGCGTTTTATTTTCGGCGAAGTGTGTTACGCCGGGCCGCTGGACAACCGTATGCGTGAGCTTGTAACGCTGACCGTGCTTACGGTCAATCAGACGCTGCCCCAGATAAAAGCGCATACCGTCGCTTGTCTTAACGCCGGCGTCACGCCTGTGGAAATACGCGAGGCCGTCTATCAGTGCGCGCCCTTTGTGGGCTTTCCCAAGACGCTTAACGCCATAGACGCGATGAATCAGGCCTTTAACGAAAAGGGAGTAAGCCTTCATTTGCCGTCGTGCGAGACAGTAAGTGAGGCCGACCGTTACAAAAAGGGTTTGCAGCTGCAGGCGCCCGTGTACAGCACGGAAATCAAAGACCGCTACACCTGGCTGCCGGGCGAATTTGCCGAGGCGGTGCCGCGGTATCTTACCGAACTGTGTTTTTCCGACTTTATGACGAGAGAAGGCATGGACGCCAAAACTCGCGAACTGCTTACCGTCGTTATGCTTGCGGCGCTGGGAGGAGCGGAAGTGCAGGTAAAATCGCACGTGGAATGCGCGTTGAAGACGGGCAGCACAAAGGAAGAGATAGTGTGCGCACTTGTACAGGCCATGCCGTATATGGGTATTCCGCGTCTGTTTAATGCGCTCAATTGCGCAAAAGAGCTTTTAGCATAAATATATTTTATAAAATGAAGGAAATAGTTTTTATGGATGAACAATTTGAAAAGCAAAATATATTCGGCTTAGGCAACGAAAATTCGGCGTACGCCCGGTATTTTATAGGCAAGTCTTATCTCAACCCATTGACGCCCGCAGGCGTGAGTCCGTTTTTTGCGAACGTCACGTTCGAACCCGGCTGCCGAAACAATTGGCACATTCACCATGCCGCATCGGGAGGCGGACAGATACTTTTATGCGTAGCGGGAAAGGGCTGGTATCAGGAATGGGGAAAGGAGCCGCTTAGCTTAAAGCCCGGCGACGTAGTGGTCATTCCGCCGGAAGTCAAGCATTGGCACGGCGCCCAAAAAGACAGCTGGTTTTCGCACATTGCGGTGGAAGTGCCCGGCGAAAAAACATCCAACGAGTGGTTGGAAGCCGTAACCGATAAGCAATACGACAACCTGTAAAATTTTGCATAGCATTTTTAAGCGTCGGAGGACAATAGCATGGAATTGCGCATACTCAGATGTTTTTTGACCGTTGCAAGAGAAGAAAACATTACGCGCGCCGCCGAAACGCTGCCCATGCCCGGCAAGGAACGGTGGGGAGCGCTTGTCCCGGCAAAATGTCCTCTGGCGCAAAAGCAATATATTACCCGCGAGGACCTAGCCGGCAGGCGCGTATTTATGACCTATCGCGGCGTTACACAGGGCGTTTCCGACTGGTTTGGCGACTATTACGACAAAATGGACGTCTTTGCCGTTTACAATCTGGTCAACAACGCGGCGACGCTGGTGGACTGCGGCATGGGCGCGGCGATAACTATAGAAGGCGCCGTGGCGTTGTACAAAAATCCGAATATTGTCTTTCGGCCCTTTTATCCCGAGCTGGCCTTTTTGAGCTTTGCGTTGGCGGTAGATTTTGGGTCAAAACACATCTCCACAAACTGTTGCATCTTCTCGTCGTCGAAGGCTTTGGGGTTATAGTCATATAGTTTGCCCTGCGGCTTGTCCGTGCGTCCGAAAATGTAGTCGCGATACGTCGAAATAGTCGGCATACCATAACAGAATAGCGTTCGGCACATCGCTTTGTCCGTTTTCATAGCGGAATATCGCCGGTTGCGCTATTGTTCCAATTTCCTTTGCGATAAAAGCCTGCGATTTGCCTATGCCCTCACGCAGCTCTTTCAGTCGCTGTCCTATCATATTTACCATATTGTATCACCTCTCGATTATATTATATACAATTTTATAATCAAAATCAATACATCTATCGTATTAAAATTTTATTTTAGGTGATTATGATTTTACTCTTGAAAAGTTTACTTATTCTGCTATAATAAAACTGCACTACAATTCAATAATATCAAATCGGGTTACAACGGCATAGGTGTACCCTTTTTTCTGATTTGGTTGGAATTGTAGCGCAAGACAATTAAGGGATATATATGCGGGCGTTCCCTTAATTGGGGGCGCTCTTATTTTTATAGCAAATATCTGCGCTGCTCTTGCAAAATTCACCCGCCTGTGATATACTGTAACTGTCACACATCTTAATATTCAAAACATACGGTACAATAAGGCATTTCGTATCTCTATTTTCCGTATGTTTTGGAAGATGTGTGACAACAATCAGAGATACTTTATGCAGGGAGTGTCTTCGGTTGAAGGCACGCCTGTGTTGTTGACCTAGCAAAAATTTTTGGAGGAGTTCTATGAAAAGAAAAATGCTAATTGTTTTCTTTGCTTGCGTGGCGGCAGTCTGCCTTAGTGCAGGAATTGCTGCATGTACAGGCGGCGGAAATGGCAAAAGTTGCAACCACAATTTTGAATGGCGGTCAGATGCAGATTCTCACTGGCTTGAATGCACATTGTGCGGTGAAAAAGAAGAGGCTGAAGCACACTCACCAATGAGTGAAGGTTATTATGGCGACAACTACGACAGTACGTCACACTGGTCTATTTGTATTGTTTGCGAGCAACCATGCAATATTCAGCCGCATGGATTTACAGAAGAGCATTGGCAGGAAGGCGATACCGATTCCTGGGAACAAGTTTTAAAGTGCAACGATTGCAACTATGAGAAAGTTCGTAAGGCCGAGCCGATATATACGCTTAAAGATGATGACACTTATGAATTGACCGACATAGGTTTCAGCAAGTTGACATCGTTTACGGTACCGGCAGAATATAACGGTAAGCCGGTCACCAGCATAGGTTTTTATGCGATAACAACGAATAGCAGTCTTGAAACGCTTATAATTTCAGACGGCATTACGGAAATAGCCGAATATGCTATTATTTCAAGTCATCTAAGGCATATAACGTTGCCCGAAACACTTGAATCGGTAGGAGATTATGACTCCATAGGTATTCAATGTGAGTCGCTTGAATATAACGAATATGGTAATGGTAAGTATATAGGTACAAAGAGCAATCCCTATTATATGCTTGCGGGCGGCAGCGGAAAGGTAGAACTTCATAAAGATGTCAAATGGATAGGCTGCGTGAATAACCGCACTGAAGGTTTTGAAGAGGTTGAATTCAATACTTACATGGGCGGGCTTTATCTGGGTACTGCAGATAATCCTTATTATGCCATTGTCGGTGAAGATGGCATAATGGAGGAGATTAACGATAGGACTGTTATGGTGTTCGGCTTTACCCGTGCGGGAGTTTACGATATACCGTTTATTACTACTTCGGTTGAATATATAAATCCTTTAATAATGCAATACTACCGTTTTCAAGCTTGGAATAAGTCTTGGACAGTCAGCATAAATAACAAATTCTATTCGTCTTCCAACGGAAGCCTTTACAATAAAGATAAAACATTGTTGTATTGGGCATGTTATAACTATGACAGGAAAAATGATACGTATAGCTACACCTTGCCCGAGAGCGTAAAAACAATATCGAAATATGCGCTTGTAAGTGAAATAGATGGAAGTGGTGTAGTAAATTATGTAGACAGTAATAAAAATTTTGTTCTTGAAAACGGATTGCTTTGTGATCTTCAAAAAAGTACCGTTTATGCCCATAATAGTGCCGAAAAGTATGACGAAATTGTAATTCCCGCCACCGTAACAGGCATCATTGGTGTGGGTACGTTTGATTTTAATGCGGAATACATATCCGTTGAAGAAGGAAATAAAAATTACAGTTCCCTAAACGGTGCTCTTTATAATGCCGACAGGACTATTTTGCTTGGTGTTCCCGCGCTATATAAAGGTGAATTGAAGCTTGCCGCAACGCTTGAAAGTATCGAGTGCGAAACTGACGCGGAGGGAATAACCGCATTTGCCATTGATGAAAGCAATAAAAATTTTGTTGTTATAAGCGGCGTTTTGTTTACCATAATCGAGAGCAACTATTCTTCGGACGACGGAGTCACATGGGTGACTTTTGATAGTTACAATCCCATTGCAGTCCCTAAGGGTGCTACGGGAATAATTGTTATTCCCGGGGCCTTATATGGCGGTTTGGATAAAGACAATTGTTCATTTGCATTGATATACGTATCAGATCCTTCTGAAGAAAGGCCTATTTATTATGATGGAATTACGGTTGTAAATCTTATCGACAAAAACAAGTATACAATAGTAAATGACATACTTTATGTTTTAAATGAAGATGAAGCCATAGCTGTGGAATACCGCGGCGAGGATGGCAATGCTGTCATACAGGAAAAGGTCGAAATAGGAGGGGTGCAATATAACGTTACCAATGCCTTGCTTGCATATGCCGAACATGGAATAAAAACGCTCACCGTACCAAAAACGGTAACCTCTGTGTTTGAATTGGGGCGTATGTATTCCTCTCTCCGCGCAACCGAGGCATATATCGTCGATGGCGAAAATGCGGATTATATGTCGGTAGACGGAGTGCTCTATGAAAAATACGACGGCGTTGCGACTTCTCCTAAATATATACCGGATAACTTAACCGGAAACATAACAATACCTGATAATATATACAGCCTTAACGGGAAAAGTTTCGGCGGCACAAATGTTGCAGGGATAACACTTCCTTCAAATATAAATCTTTATAGAGGAGATTTCGCAGATTGCGAAAATCTTTCAAGTATAACCGTGCCTGCTGATTTTAATGGTTATTTAAGTGAAGATGTGTTCACCGATATCGACGCAGAACGAATACTATACATAGACGGCGATATTGGGGCATGGTTTGAAAACTATAAGTTAGCAAGATTTGCCGATTGTGCGTATGTCGATAAGGTTATGTTTAAAGGCGAAGATGGAAATTATTTTGAAGTAAACGGAACGTTCGAGATTCCTGATGGGATAACGTATGTTAACGGCGATGATTTAAAATATTTTTCCGACATAACTGAGCTGGTAGTGCCTGAAGAAATTGAAGTAAGCGGTGATTTGAGCGCACTTAAAAATCTTACCACAATAAAACTTGAAGCCGATGAATGGTTAAATACTGCACCTGTTTTGTCGGAAAACGTACAGGTCATATTTGAATATAACACAACCTATGTAGATACAAATGCTATATTCGGATATAAATTAAAAGAAGGCGAGGCTACTCTGACTTCATATAAGGGCTCAGATACAATTGTTGTGGTGCCCTCTGTGATAGACGGCAACAAGGTAATCGGCATAGGGGAGGAAGTATTCGCCGGCAATACGACTATTACCGCCATTGCCATAAGCGACGGAATAACGACAATTGCAGACGGCGCGTTTGCAAACTGCACAGCGCTTACAACAGTATATATCTCCTCGACTGTGACGAATATGGGCTCAAAAGTGTTCAGCAATACCTCTGCCCTCTACGGTGACAACGCTAACGGCATTACGACAGGGGCGACGGATGCACAAGTAAATTTGTGGCCGTCTGACTGGAAGGGTAACAGCAGCTACACGATTAGCAAAACTGTTTTCAGCGAAGATAATATGATGCTGTGTAGTTTAGTATCATCTAACAATGTCGGGCTTGTATTCTACTTCGGCAAGGAAAGCAATGTTATGGTTCCCTCAACATTGGGCGGATATACCGTCACACAGATAGGCACCGCCTTTGCCGGAAATACGAATCTCGTATCGATAACGCTCTCGAAGGGTGTAGAAATAATAGGCCCGCGTGCATTCAGCGGGTGCACAAATCTCACTACGGTGATATTGCCTGATACGCTTGAAGCTATATCTTGGGAGGCATTCAGCGATTGCACCTCGCTTAAAGAAATTACTCTGCCTGACAGCATTACTTTAATCGGTGAAAGAGTGTTTAAAGGTTGCGCTAACCTCACCTCTGTAAAGTTTGATTTCAAAGGGCAGTGGATTATGTATATGCAGGATGAATATGGCCAACCGATACAATCAACAGCCAAACCTATTAACTCTCCTGTAAGTGCTGACGTGCTTGCGCAGTGGATGACCTATGACTATGTAGAATATGCGTTTATCTCTACCGGCTATACGGGCTGAAAACTTCTAACGTTGAACTGTTAGAGCGTAGCTGTTTGACAGAGATAATTAACGGTATAATTATAGTGTTGGGTTAAAAAAACGGTATAACGTCTGTTAACAAAAAATACATAATTATATTAAAAGCCGCTCCATAAGGGGCGGCTTTGCTCATAGGGCGAAATTTTTGAGAAATATCACAAACAAACGTTTGTATTTCTATTGAATTGTGGAGATAGATATGTTATAATGCAAGAGTACAGGCGTGAAAGTTGCCTGTGCTCTTTTGCCGTACATTGATTTTAAGTATGGTGTACTCCCTTTGCGGGAGGAAGGACTCATAACGAGATTGCGCCGCGGAGCTGTATGCTCCGAAGTTGCCGCGCGGAAAGAATGCGCGGCGGGAACCAACCCGAGCCGTCTGAAAGATGAGCCATAATGGGGCTTTATAAGCATACGCTTTTTTATGTGTAAAGCCTCGTTTCAGGTCAAGTCTAAATCAAGGTATATCTATATAGGATTGCAGGGCGGCTCAATAATGAACGGTTGGATGAAAGACGAAAATACAATGATTACATGTTGTTCGGACGGGACAAGACCTGTTATATTTAAAATTGAACGAATAGACTATGAATAATAATCCGAGATGATATTCATTGAGTCAGGAAGCCCAAAACCATTTTACATAGAAGCGGGCAAAGCATAAAAACGACAATTTAACAGAATGGTTGACCACCATAGAGCAATTAGAAGTTGCTAAATAAGGTACAAGTCGATGATTACTTCAAAGGTGTCAGCGACTTTTTTCGCAGGGCATAAAAAAAGCGCTCACGCTTTTGTGCGTGAACGCCTTAAATTTTTTATTCAGTTGTTTTCGTTTTGGTCTTTGTCTTTTGCCTGCACTCGGCGGCTTAATTTTTCCTTATCTCGCCGTCGGTACAATGTACTGTGTAGTTGCCGGTATCGTAGTCCCAATCACTACTTTTTGCAATAGCAGCCCATTGCTCCATTGTTCCATTGAATGTTATGTTCGTAAGCATACTGCAATAAGAGAACGCATAACTTCCGATAGACACTACGCTGTCGGGTATCGTGATACTTGTAAG
>ERZ1090881.1132-NODE-1142-length-11655-cov-6.698534_pt1 | contig 11655 bp, 9 predicted proteins | sample MGYA00478470_ERZ1090881 | MGnify/ENA primary metagenome ERZ1090881 (study PRJEB33644, sample SAMEA5815736) | chicken gut metagenome | biome: Chicken; feature: Gastrointestinal Tract; material: Caecum | place: Ireland | collected 2019-01-01 | study: A study of the...
CCATAGAGGATAACCCCTGCCCGTACTGCATTAAGATTTGCTTCCGGCATGCGAATGATCCCGGCGCTGTTAGAACAATGGCAGATAGGTATATGCAGTCCCTGCGCCTCTAAAGCTTTCTGAAATTCCAGGAACTTACGAAGCTGGACATAGGCAGGATCTGTCTTTTTCTCATCAGCCCTTGCAAAATGGGTGAATAAACCCTCAATCCTGATTCCCGGAAGCCGGGAGATCTCCAGGATCTCAGGTACTGCTGTTTTCAAATCCCGATAGCCGATACGGCTCATTCCCGTATCAATCTTTATATGCACATTTACTACCGTATGATTTTTCACCGCAGCCTGGGAAAGCTTCTGTGCCATAGAAAGCTTAAATACTGCCGGACGGAATTCTTCTCTGGCGATCTGCTCATAGTTTTCTTCATAGGTATAACCCAGGATCAGCAGAGGCTTTTGGATACCTCCCTGACGAAGTTCCTCTGCTTCCTCTACAGTAGCCACTGCAATCCCCCAGACTCTGGGATCTTTTACCGCTTCCCTGGCCAGAGGCAGGGCCCCATGTCCATATCCGTCCGCTTTCAACACGGTAATGATTTTCGTATCTTCTTTCAGATTGTTTTTTATGCTTTCCAGATTAAAGGCAAAGGCATCCAGATCAATGTCTGCCTGGATTCTGCTTGGTAATTTCATCTCTCTATCCTCTCTTTAAAGTTCATTTAATATCAGGGCTGCCGCCTCAGCGATATCTTTTGCCAGCATACCGGCATGCCCCTTTTCCCTGGCCGCCCTGTCACCTGCTGCACCATGAAGATATACTCCTATATACGCTGCCTCCCGGAGAGGCACATGCTGGGCCAGCACCCCCAGGAGGATCCCTGTCAGCACATCTCCGCTGCCTGCGGTTGCCATACCGTCATTACCCGAAAGATTAATAAAAACTTTGGCTTTGTTTTGTGCAATGACGGTTCTGGCGTCTTTACATATGAGTACGCTATTCCATTTCTCTGCATATCTGCCAGTGATCTCCACCGGATCCTGCTTCCACTGGGATGGATGGATCCCCGTAAGTCTGGAAAATTCACCCAGATGTGGGGTAAGTATAGTTCCTCCCTGATATTTTTTCAGCAGTTCTTCCTGTCCTTTCAGAAGATTGAGTCCATCGGCATCGATTACCAGAGGTTTGGTTCCTCTGGCAAGGAGGATCTTCAACAGCTTTTCTGCAAGAGGTCCTGTTCCGATCCCCGGACCGATCCCGTATACATCTGCCCATCTCATGCCTTCTTCCAGCATGGCTTCAATGTCTGTATCTTCGTCATACACCTGAACCATGGCCTCCGGGAAGCAGGCAAACATATCCCTGTTTTCCTTTGCAGTGCAGATCTTGATCATTCCTGCTCCTGTCTTCATTGCAGCATAACCGCTTAAATAGGCAGCTCCGAAAATCTCTCTGCTTCCGGCCACCAGAAAGATCTTGCCGAAAGTTCCCTTATTGCCTTCCGGATTTCTCTTCAAAGCCTTCAATTCCTCCCAGGTACAGGCAGAAATTTCCGGTTTCAGAACAGTATTTTTATCTCTGTAAATTCCCACGTCGGCAAGAATGATCTTTCCTGCATAGGCAGCCCCCGGGTAAAAGCACAGTCCTGCTTTCCTGTATCCGAAGGTAACGGTCAGATCTGCTTTCACTGCGGCTCCCAGTATGGCGCCGGTATCTGCGCTGATTCCGGAAGGGATGTCCACGGATACCACCCTGCCGGAAAATTCATTTATCCGGCAGACAGCTTCTTTATATTTTCCCGATACTTCCCTGGACAATCCTACACCCAGGACAGCATCTACTATAGTAGTATATTCATGAAGTTGAAAAGTATTGACAAAGGAAATTCCATATTTTTTCCCAATATCTATCTGTTTTTTCATTTCTTCTGTAAAATGTTCAGGATTTCCCAATATACAGACATCCGCCTGATACCCGGCCAGAAAAAGCAGACGGGCGATCACCACACCGTCTGCGCCGTTATTTCCTCCTCCGCACAGTACCAGAGTCCTGTCCAGAGGAAATTTTTCTTTTTTTATTGCTTCAAATACCGCAAGTCCCGCCCGTTCCATAAGGACCAGAGAAGGGACTCCCATTTCATGGATGGTAAAATGATCCAAAGCTTTCATCTGTTCTCCTGTTACCAGAAGTTCCATGTTATCACCGCCTTTTGCTCTTCTCAATATCTGCGGCCGTATCAGGACTCCCTGTTCCTGCCGTCTATAGAGAAAAACTGCCGCAAAATTTCTTTTGCAGCAGCTTTTTTACTATCATTTCTCTTTGTGCTCTGATACATACCGATTCAGATTATAGGACAGACGCATAAGACTTTCCGACAGATGCACATTCTCAACAATTACATCCTCCGGCACGTCCAGATCCAGATGAGCAAAGTTCCAGATAGCTTTAATTCCCTGCTGTACCAGCATATCCGCTGTTTCTGCCGCATTGTTCTTCGGCAGGGTCAAAGCTGCTATCTGTACGTCATGGGTCTCCAGAAATTCCGGAAGCTCATCCATCATGCGTATCTCGTTTCCCCGGATAGAAATTCCTTTCAGCACCGGATTCACATCAAAGATCCCTACAACTTTAAATCCTCTTTTTTCAAACTGTACATAATTTGCCAGGGCCTGCCCCAGATTTCCTGCACCGATAATAATCATATGATGCGTCTTGTCAAGCCCCAGGATTTTTCCGATCTCCGCATACAGATATGGGACATTATAGCCATATCCCTGCTGTCCGAAACCACCGAAATTGTTCAGATCCTGGCGGATTTGAGAAGCGGTCACCCGCATTTTCTCACTGAGCTCATTGGAGGAGATCCGCTCCACTCCCTCTTCCAAAAGTTCTCCTAAATATCTGTAATAGCGGGGTAGTCTTCTTATTACTGCTTTTGATATACCTTTATCATCCACGACAAACCCTCCTATCAAAAGTACACATTCCTAACTAATATTATATATAATCGTTAAATTAAAGTCAATTATAATTCCTTTTATCTGTTGTCAAATTCAGATTTTCCGCTATAATAGTAGGGACAGACTTTTGCAAAAAAACACTAAAGGAGACAACAGAAATGATACTTGCATGTCAGAATATTGAAAAATCCTTTGACGGCGAGCTTCTGCTGCAGGATGTAAATTTTCATATAGAAGAACGGGAAAAGGCTGCTCTTATCGGGATCAACGGAGCAGGAAAATCTACGCTTTTAAGAATCATTATGGGAGAGATCCCTTCAGACAGCGGTCAGGTAATCCTGGCAAAAGGCAAAACTATCGGATATCTGGCACAGCATCAGGAGATCAACAGCCAGCTTTCCATATACGATTCTCTCCTGGAAATGAAGCAGCATGTCCTGGACATGGAGCGGGGCATGCGGGAATTGGAGAAAGAAATGAAACATGCCTCCGGGGAGGAGCTTTCCAGGATCATGGAATCTTATTCCCGTCTTACCCAGAAATTCGAGCAGGAAAACGGCTATGCCTATAAAAGCGAGATCACAGGAGTATTGAAAGGTCTGGGATTTGAAGAAAAAGACTTTGAAAAACAGGTCTCCACACTTTCCGGCGGTCAGAAAACCCGTGTAGCTCTTGGCCGTCTGCTTCTCTCCAGTCCGGATATCATCCTTCTGGACGAGCCCACCAACCATCTGGATATGGAATCCATTTCCTGGCTGGAAACCTATCTTCTGAATTATCCGGGAGCCGTATTTATCGTATCTCATGACCGGTATTTTCTGGATAAGGTGGTCACCAAAATCATCGAGCTGGACAATACAAAGGCTACAGTTTTTACAGGGAATTATTCCGCCTACAGCGAGAAAAAGGCTCTGCTTCGGAAAGCCGCCTATCAGGCCTATCTAAATCAGCAGCAGGAGATCAAACATCAGGAAGAAGTCATTGCCAAACTGCGGCAGTTTAACCGGGAAAAGTCCATCCGCAGAGCGGAAAGCAGGGAAAAAATGCTGGAGAAGATGGAGGTTCTGGAAAAACCCCAGGAGATAGATGCCGCCATGCGGATCTCCTTAAAGCCCAGGATCACCAGCGGAAATGATGTACTGATGGTAGAACATCTTTCTAAATCCTTCCCTTCTCTGCCCCTTTTTGAAGACCTGAATTTTTCCATTAAACGTGGAGAGAAGGTTGCCATCATAGGCAATAACGGAACCGGAAAGACTACCATCCTGAAGATCTTAAATCATCTTCTTCCCCCGGATGAAGGCAGCTTCCGCCTGGGCAGCAAAGTACATATCGGCTACTATGACCAGGAACACCATGTACTCCACATGGAAAAGACTGTATTTGATGAGATCTCCGACGATTATCCCAAGCTGACCAATACCGAGATCCGGAATCTTCTGGCAGCTTTTCTTTTCACCGGAGATGATGTATTCAAGCCTATCTCTGCCTTAAGCGGCGGGGAAAGGGGACGGGTTTCCCTGGCAAAGCTTATGCTGTCAGAAGCCAACTTTCTGATCCTGGATGAGCCGACCAACCACTTGGATATTATCTCCAAGGAGATCCTGGAGGACGCTCTGAACAATTATGAAGGAACGGTCCTCTATGTGTCCCACGACCGTTATTTTATTAACCGTACAGCCACCAGAATCCTGGAACTGACTAACCATAAGCTGGTAAACTATATCGGAAATTACGATTATTATCTGGAGAAAAAAGAAGAACTTACTTCTGTCTATGCCCCCCGGATTCAGGAAGAGAAGCCTATAGAAAAACTCTCTTCCACAAAACAGGACTGGCAGCAGAAAAAAGAAGAACAGGCCCGGATCCGGAAACGGGAAAACAATCTGAAGAAAACAGAAAAGGCTATCGAAGAACTGGAAACCCGGGAGAAAGAAATCGACGAGGAGCTGGCAAAACCGGAGATTGCCACAGATCCCGCCAAATGTATCCCTCTTTCCACAGAAAAGGCAGAGATCGCCGAGAAACTGGAAGAACTTTATGAAAAATGGGAGGAACTTGCCCAATAGGCGGTTCCTCCCATTTTTCTATTGTCCAGAAAGCAACGGCTTTCTCTCGAAATCTCATTCTTATTTTTCCAGTTCTTTGCGGATCTCCTGGATAAATTCCTGGCTGTTCAATACCACAGGATTCTCCAGACTGGTGATCAGAGCCAGATCCTTGGTCATTTTTCCGCTTTCGATCACGCCTACCGTTGCTTTCTCCAGCTTGTCTGCAAATTCGCAGAGAGCCTGATTTCCATCCAGCTCTCCCCTCTTTCTCAGAGCGCCGGTCCATGCAAAGATGGTAGCCACAGAATTTGTGGAGGTTTCTTCCCCTTTCAGATGTTTATAATAATGGCGCTGTACAGTTCCGTGGGCTGCCTCATATTCAAAATATCCGTGAGGAGATACCAGTACAGAAGTCATCATAGCCAGAGAGCCAAAGGCAGAAGATACCATATCGCTCATTACGTCTCCGTCATAATTCTTGCAGGCCCAGATAAAGCCTCCTTCTGCTTTCATGACTCTGGCCACAGCATCATCAATAAGGGTATAGAAATAGGTGATCCCTGCTGCCTCAAATTTCTCTTTATATTCTTTGTCATAGATCTCCTGGAAAACATCTTTAAAAGTATGGTCATACTTTTTAGAGATGGTATCCTTGGTGGCAAACCACAGATCCTGTTTCGTATCCAGGGCATAAGAGAAACAGCTCCTTGCAAAGCTTTCAATAGAAGAGTTCAGGTTATGCATCCCCTGAGCCACACCCGGTCCCTGGAACTCATGTACCAGTTCTCTGGTCTCTGTTCCGTCCTGGGCAGTATAGACCAGCTCTACCTTGCCCGGTCCCGGAATGATCATCTCTGTATTTTTATATACATCCCCATAGGCATGTCTTGCCAGAGTAATGGGTTTCTTCCAGTTTTTCACACAGGGTTCGATGCCTTTTACTACAATAGGAGCACGGAACACGGTACCGTCCAGCATAGAACGGATAGTTCCGTTAGGGCTCTTATACATCTCTTTTAAGTGGTATTCATCCATACGTGCAGCATTTGGTGTAATCGTAGCGCATTTTACAGCCACTTTATACTTTTTCGTAGCATTAGCAGCGTCTATTGTCACCTGATCGTTGGTCTCATTTCTGTGTTCCAGACCCAGATCATAGTATTCGGTCTTCAGATCCACAAAAGGAAGGATCAGTTCATCTTTGATCATTTTCCAGAGAATTCTTGTCATCTCATCTCCGTCCATCTCCACAAGAGGAGTGGTCATTTTAATTTTTTCCATGAATGGAATCTCCTTTCTTACATTTCTTTATTTCATTTCTTCCCGGAGAACCTTCTCTATATCAAAATTCTTCAGGTTTTCGATGGTGTTGGCGATATGGCCGTAGGCGGCCTTCTCTGCTTCCCGGCCGTCTCCCCGGCGGATTGCTTCCAGGATTTTTCTGTGTTCGCTGTTAGAGGGCCTTACCCGCATCCTGTACTGCACCGATGCCATACGTACTCTCTGAAGATACTGATGGAAGTCTCCAAGGGTATGGGCAAGGATCCGGCTGCCGGAAGCTTCATACAAAAGCTTATGAAATCTGCTGTCCTGCTGGCAGACCTGATCATAGTTTCCCTTTCCCGCGTGATAATCTGAAAGGACAATGGTTTCCTCCATACCTTCCAGCTGTTCTTCTGAAGCATGTTCTGCTGCCATAGAAGCGCACAGGCTCTCCAGCCGGGCTCTGATCTGGTACATGTCCATCACATCTCTGGCGGAAATACCGGTGACAAAAGCCCCTTTATTGGGAATGATCTGTACCAACCCCTCCAGGGCTAACTGCCGTACAGCCTCTCTTACCGGAGTTCTGCTGACACCCAGCTCTTTTCCAATGGTACACTCCACCAGCTCGTCGCCATTCTTGTATCTTCCTTTCAGAATATCCTCCCGGATCTTCTGAAAGACTTTTTCTCGCAATGACTCTCCTGCCATTTCTTTCGCCGTCCTTATTTCAGTTTCACTCCCAAGCGTCCGCAGCATTCCTCAATAACGGTCAAAAGTTCTTCATCGGTCAGTACCGTTACCCGGCCGTCCTCATACTGCTTGTCCACCCAGGCTTTAACCATAGCTACCAGCTCACTGTTCTTATCAATCTGTTTTTCTCCGGACAGCCGGAAATGGTTATTGATCCAGTGGGCGATGCCTGCCAGACCGGAAGTATTGGAGACTGCCACCTGAGGCGGGCGGTTCAGGAATTTCTCCGTATCAAATATATTATAAATCTCCTCATTTTTCAACAGTCCGTCTGCATGGATTCCTGCTCTTGTCACATTAAAGGCTTTCCCTACAAAAGGAGTCTGGGGCGGAATCTTATAACCGATCTCTTTTTCATAATATTCTGCCAGTTCTGTGATCACTCTGGTATCCATGCCGTCTAAAGTTCCTTTTAACTGAGCGTATTCAAATACCATAGCTTCAAGAGGAGTATTTCCTGTCCGTTCTCCAATGCCAAACAGAGAACAGTTTACGCCGCTGGCGCCATAAAGCCAGGCTGTGGTAGAATTGCTTACCGCCTTATAAAAATCATTATGTCCATGGAACTCAATGAGTTCAGAAGGAATTCCTGCATGGGTCATAATACCATAAATGATTCCCGGTATGGATCTGGGGATCACCGCACCCGGATAGTTTACGCCATAACCCATGGTATCGCAGCACCGGACTTTAATGGGAATGGAATATTCCTCCATAAGCTTTGTCAGTTCCAGGCAGAAAGGAATTACATAGCCGTATATGTCAGCTCTGGTAATATCTTCCAGATGGCATCTGGGGCTGATACCGATTTCCAGACAGTCCCGGATCACACTGAGATAATGCTCCATAGCCTCCCGGCGGGTCATTTTCATTTTATAAAAAATATGATAGTCGGAACAGCTTACCAGGATTCCGGTTTCCTTCAGTCCGATATCCTTTACCAGCTCGAAATCCTTTTTGCTGGCCCGGATCCAGCTGGTTACTTCAGGAAATTTATATCCTTTTTCCAGACACTTGTATACCGCATCCCGGTCCTTCTTGCTATAAAGGAAAAATTCACTCTGCCGGATCTTGCCGTTTGGACCTCCCAGCCGGTGGAGATATTCGTAGATCCTTACGATCTGTTCTGTGCTGTAGGGGGCTCTGGACTGCTGTCCGTCACGAAAAGTTGTATCTGTGATCCAGATCTCGTCCGGCATGTGGTGAGGGACGATCCTATCGTTGAAAGCGATCTTCGGCACTTCCGTATAAGGAAACAGGTTTCGGAATACATTGGGCTTTTCCACATCCACCAGAGGATACATATGCTCCTCCAGTTCCAACAGGTTCGTGTGATAATTCATACGCACAGCTCTGTCAATCATTTCTCTCACTCCTCATTTTCTGTAAAAATCATGGTTTCATACATTACATTATAGAACTGCTTGTATCATTGTATACAATGATACAAAACCTGTCAATAAGATTTTTCATTTAATATAGCACCTATAACCGGCAGTTATATTAAGTGCCGGAACCATTCAAAAAATTCTGGAGTTGAAAAAGCCCCCATCCTTGAAGATTGTGAGGGTAGCCCAGATCTTTTGCTGTAGTCCTCAGCCGTTTCTTGATATCCAGATTCGTAAGCCGGGGATCTTTTTCCAGGAGCAGGGCAATCCCTCCCGAGACAAAAGGAGTGGACATGGAAGTGCCGCTTTTTCTGGTATAAGGAAATGCGTTCCTTTTGTTGGAACAGGAAATGATCTCATTTCCCGGAGCCACGATATCTGGTTTGCTGACGCAGTCTCTGGTGGGTCCTCTTCCGGATATTCCCTGATTTCGCACCAGCATATCGGAAGACCCTACGGTAATGATCTTCCGGCTGCTGCCCGGAGCTGTAATGCTGCCCCTTCCCGGTCCCATATTTCCTGCCGCCGCCACTACTACCAGCCCCTTATCCCAGGCTTCTTCCACAGCTTCTATCAGGTCTTCATGGCCTTCCCTCTGAGTGGTCCCCACAGAGATATTTACCACACGGATATGATACCGGTTCATATTTTCTTCGATCCATTTCAAAGCCTGAATCACTTTCTCTTTATTACCGTTTCCTTTCTCATCCAGGACCTTAATGGGGATCAGACCGCAGCCGAAAGCAGTTCCCCGGTATTTCCCTCCTGAAGCAGTCCCGTTCCCGCCCAGTATTCCCAGTACATGGGTACCGTGTCCATTGTCATCATAGGCCTGTTCCCTCCCATGTATATAGTCCCGAAAGGCCCAGATCCGATCTTCAAAATCTATATGGGGATAGGCCCCTGTATCCAGAACAGCCACCCCGATTCCTTTTCCGCTTAATTCTCTCATGACTTTCCGCAGATAAGCTTGCATTTTCTATATCATATTCCTCAGAAAGCACTCTTGTTCCAGTAAAGATTTCAGGAAAGACTTCATAGATTAAAGAGAATACAAGTCCAATCTTACGGGAGTTCTTATGCCATCTATACGAGAAATGATTCTCTCCGAAGACTATGCAGATATCATTGTGCCTTATTTCCCGTGTTTTCTCCATCAATACCGGGAGCAGGGCGCACAGGTCTTTAACGATTACTATGGGATGATCCATTACCCTCTTTCTCCTCAGTCCTTTGCCACCTATTTTGAAGAAGGATTTTTTTACACTACCGTGCCCAAGCTTTATACCCTCCTTGACACAGTAAACCTGGATGCAGCAGGAATCACCCGGGTTCAGACTCAGCCGGTACTGGAACTTACGGGCCAAAATATCATACTGGGATTTATTGATACAGGGATCGACTATACCCATCCCGCTTTTCGGAGAAGTGACGGGAGCAGCCGGATCTGCGGACTCTGGGATCAGACCATACAGACCGGAACCCCTCCCTATGATCTGGAGTATGGAAGTGCCTACACTCAGAATGAGATCAACCAGGCCCTTGGACAGGAAGATCCCTTTTCTCTGATCCCCAGCCGGGATGAGATCGGCCATGGCACTGCCCTTGCCGGAATTGCCGCCGGGACTTCTCTTCCGGAACAAGATTTTAACGGAGCTGCCCCCCAGGCAATGATCGCTGCGGTTAAACTGAAGCCTGCCAAAGAGTACCTGAAAACTCTTTTCTATGTCACAGGGGATGCCCCTGCCTATCAAATGACGGATATCATGGCCGGAGTACGCTACCTTCTCCGGCTCTCAGAAGAACTGGTAAAGCCTCTGGTAATCTGTCTGGGGCTTGGCACCAGCCAGGGAGATCATTCCGGGGATTCTCCCCTGGATTCCATGCTGTCTGTCACAGACCAGTTCCGTGGATTTATCGGTGTATCCGCCGGGGGCAACGAAGCCGGAAGAGCCCATCACTATTATGGCACGGCTCTGAATTCCACAGAGTATAACCCTGTAGAGATCCTGGTAAGGGAAGGGACCAGGGGATTCTGTGCCGAGCTGTGGGGACAGCCTCCGGAAGTCTATGCCATAGGCTTTGAGTCTCCTCTGGGGGAGGTAGTCCAGAAAATTCCTCCCCGGCTGAGCTACAGCGAAAATATTTCCTTCGTTCTGGAGAAAACCAGGATTTTCGTAAGTTCCGAAATTGTCCAGACGGTTTCCGGAAGCCAGCTTATTTTTATCCGTTTTACAGATCCCACTCCCGGCTCCTGGAAAATACGGGTGTATACCAGCAGCTACAACAGCGGCAGCTATCATATCTGGCTGCCGATCACCGGTTTTTCTGATCCTGATGTGACCTTTCTGGAACCTAATCCGGATACCACCATCACTTCGCCCGGTACTTCCGGTTCCGTGATCACTACCGCAGCCTATAACGCCTATAATAACAGTCTCTTTCTGAATTCCAGCCGGGGCTATACCAGGACCGGGCAGATCAAGCCGGATATCACAGCCCCGGGCGTTAATGTTTTCGCCCCTGCTCCCGGAAATCGCTATACCACCATTACCGGCACTTCTGCTGCAGCGGCTATCACCGCAGGCGCCAGCGCTCTGGTCATGGAATGGGGCATGAACCGAACGCCTTCCAGGATTTTTAATAATGCAGAAATGAAGACCCTCCTGATCCGGGGCGCCAACAGACGTGGGGATTATCTATATCCAAACCGGGAATGGGGCTATGGCACCCTGGATGTATATCAGGTATTTGCATCATTGACCTCTCCCTGATTTTCCTGCACCCTTTTCTGACTGTTGCATAGTATGTAAGTGTAATCAAGATTTTTGGAGGAACGATTCATGAGTGACTTAGCTGCTACAAATTGTGGTTGCGGTTGTGACGATAACTGTGGAGGAGGCATGAGCCGTGGCTTATTCGGCGGCGGATGCAATTGCATCATCTGGATCCTGCTTTTGATGAGCTGCTGCGGAAACGGCAGTACCTTTGGCGGAAATGATGGTTGCAACGAATGCAGCTGTCTGATCCTGATCTTACTGCTTCTGTGCGGATGCGGTGGAAACGGATTCTGCTAAAAAAAATCGGATAGGGAAGAGTCCTTCCCTATCCGCTGCGATACTGCGGGCAGCTCCAGGCAAATCCTGTCGCTTGCCAGACGTATTGCGCAAATGGAGCTGTCGCAAATGCGGCAGCTCCAACCCAATGGCAAACTCAAAGACTGTGCTTTCCATGGTCCTGAAGTTA
>ERZ1090881.1138-NODE-1148-length-11611-cov-4.614399_pt1 | contig 11611 bp, 8 predicted proteins | sample MGYA00478470_ERZ1090881 | MGnify/ENA primary metagenome ERZ1090881 (study PRJEB33644, sample SAMEA5815736) | chicken gut metagenome | biome: Chicken; feature: Gastrointestinal Tract; material: Caecum | place: Ireland | collected 2019-01-01 | study: A study of the...
GTACAGAGTGTGTATGTTTCTCCCCAGTCTTTGTGTGAAAAAGCCCTGCAGCTGGTGCCTTACGGAAATATCGGAGTGGCCTTTACGTATAATGAACCAATGATCGGATACGAATATGTTAGGGACACGGCACGATGCTGCAGGGAAGAGGACCTGAAAACAGTTGTGGTGACCAATGGTTCGGTATTTTTGGAAGCGGCGGCAGAGGTGATGCCGCTGATTGATGCGTGGAATATTGATTTGAAAGGTTTTACCGATGAATATTACCGTAAATTGGGCGGATCTCTGGATATGGTCAAAGAGTTTATCCGGGAAGCTGTCCGCCATGGTCATGTAGAACTGACGACGCTGATCGTTCCGGGAGAAAATGACAGCGACGGGGAAATGGAAGCCCTGGCTGCCTGGGTATCTTCGGTCAGTCCGGAGATTGTGCTCCACGTGACCAGATTCTTTCCAAACTGGAAAATGACGGACCGGGGGCCTACAGATGTGAATCAGGTATATCATTTGGCGCAAATCGCCGGGCGCCATTTAAAATACGTATATACAGGCAACTGCTGAGACAGCCGGCAGCAGACTGGGGAGGTGACAGACAGATGAATGTATTGGTGAGCGCGTGTCTTCTTGGGACAGAATGCAAATACAATCAGGGAAGCAACGAATCGGAACAGGTGAAGCAGCTGTTAGAAGAACATCACCTGATTCCGGTCTGTCCGGAAATTATGGGTGGACTTCCCACGCCGCGGACGCCGGCGGAAGTCCGGGGAGAGAAAGTCATAACAAAAGACGGGAAAGACGTCACGGCGGAATTTCAGAAAGGAGCCGGAGAAGCTCTCCGCCTGGCAGAATTATACGGATGCCGCTGTGCGGTGTTAAAAGAAAAAAGTCCCTCCTGCGGGAGTGGAAATATATATGACGGTACATTTACAGGAACATTGACAAGCAGTGATGGGGTGACCGCAAAACTTCTGAAAAAACACGGAATCCATGTATTCGGGGAGAATATGCCGTGTCTGCGGGAAGTTTTGCATGAGAAAGGAAATGACAATGAAATTTAAAAGGATCAGAGAGATCACAGCAGGTACAGCCGTGCTGTCATGCGCGGCATCTTTTTCTGTTTTCGAATATGCAATCTGCAGAAAAAAGAAAAATCCGGATGTCAGAAGAAAGAAAAAATGGAAGCCGTATCTTGATTTTGTCCTGGAAGAGCAGAAATGGATGAAACGGCATAACGGAAGAAAGCAGGAAATCCTGTCTGCAGACGGACTGAAACTCCGTGCCATGTATATTCCGAGGAAAAATGCAAAAGGTATTATTATATGTATGCATGGCTATCATTCCGCGGTGGACATTGAATTTGTTCCGGAAATCCGATTTCTTTGGAATCTGGGATATGGTATTTTGCTGCCGTGGCAGAGAAGCCACGGCCAGAGCGAAGGACGCTATATTACTTACGGCGTAAAAGAAAGGTATGACTGCAGAAGATGGATTCAGTATGCCAATGAGCAGCTGGGTGCGAAACATAAAGATGTATTTCTGTGCGGCATTTCTATGGGATGTGCGACAGTGCTGATGGCGTCGGGACTCAGGCTCCCGGCCAATGTCAGAGGCATCATTGCGGACTGCGGCTTTACATCGCCGTGGGAAATCATCCGTCATGTCATAAAAACAAGATATCATCTTCCGCCATATCCGCTGATGTTTTTCCTGGAAGCAGTCTGCAGGATCGTGGCAGGATTCAGTTTAAAAGAAGCATCCGCCCAGGAAGCCCTGCGTAAAAATAAGATTCCGGTGCTGTTCATTCACGGAGATGAGGATAAATACGTTCCTGTCTGGATGACTTACAGCAATTATGAGGCGTGCGTTGCGCCAAAAGAATTGTACATTGTCCATGGCGCAGCCCACGCTCTGGCATTTTCCTATGACCGGAAAGAGGGAAAAAGACGGATCAGAAACTTTATACAACGGTATGAAAGCAGGAGGTGACACAATGGAAAATCGTTATGATGTAATTATGATAGGTGCCGGACCATCGGCAATTTTCTGCGCATATAAGCTGATGAAGGAACGTCCGGACACAAAAATACTGATGATTGAAAAAGGAAGGCGGATTGAGCAGCGCAAATGTCCGAAACGTGATACAAAAGTCTGTGTCGGATGTCAGCCGTGTTCCATTACCACGGGATTTGCCGGCGCCGGAGCGTTCTCAGACGGGAAATTGTCTCTGTCTCCGGATGTGGGAGGAAATCTGCCGGACATTCTGGGTTATGACCGGACAACAGAATTGTTAAAGCAGTCCGACCAGATTTATCTGGAATTCGGGGCGGATACCAAAGTTTACGGGATCAATGAGGAAGACGAGATTGCCAAGATCAGAAAGAAAGCCATCCAGGCGAATCTTAAGCTCATTGAATGTCCGATTCGGCATCTGGGAACCGAGGAAGGATATAAAATATATGCAAGACTCCAGAAACATCTGCTGGACTGCGGCGTGGATATGCTGTTTCTGACCATGGTAAAGGATATTCTGATCGAAGATGGCAGAGTGAAAGGTGTCGTCACCGATCAAGGCGAGACGTATCTGTCCGATGAGATTGTGGCGGCAGTAGGCCGGGAAGGCTCAGAATGGCTCAGCGATATCTGCCGGACATATGGAATTGAAACTGAAGTCGGAACCGTTGACGTAGGTGTCCGTGTGGAAGTCAGAGATGAGATCATGGAGGAACTGAATGAGAGTTTGTATGAGGCGAAACTTGTATATTATACGCCGACATTTGACGATAAAGTAAGAGTCTTCTGCAGCAATCCATCCGGCGAGGTGGCCACAGAATATTATGAAAATGGCCTCGCGGTTGTTAACGGACATGCTTACAAGGCAAAGGATCATAAAACAAACAATACGAATTTTGCTCTGCTGGTATCCAAAAATTTTACGAAACCTTTTAAAGAGCCGATCCAGTACGGCAAACATATCGCTCAGCTGAGCAATATGCTCTGTGACGGTAAAATCCTGGTGCAGCGCTTCGGTGATTTCATCAGGGGAAGAAGAACGACGGAAGAGCGTCTTATAAGAAATAATATCACGCCGACCTTAAAAGATGCGGTGCCGGGAGATCTGTCCCTTGTATTCCCGTACAGAATTATGAAAGACATCGAGGAAATGATCTATGCTCTGGACGAGGTAACGCCGGGAATGGCCAGCGATGAAACATTACTGTACGGGGTGGAAGTAAAATTCTATTCCAATAAAGTCCTGGTGGATAAAGATTTTCAGACCAATATCCATGGACTTCATGCCATCGGCGACGGCGCATCTGTCACAAGAGGGCTTCAGCAGGCCTCTGCCAACGGACTGAGCGTTGCTGAGAGTCTGTTAAAGAAATGGGAATAAAAATCAGAAAGAAACCAGAAAGATCCGGACAAAGCAGATCAGCTTTGTTCCGAATCTTTTTCGGATGCTTTTTTCCGGAAAAATGCTTCATTGGCTTTTTTTCCGGCTTCGATCAGCCGCTCCAGACCGTCCTCAGGACACAGGAAACTTCCGAGCGGATAAGGGGTTGTGGTGTAAAGACCGTGGAAATCCGTTCCTCCGGTCATAAACAGGTCATGTTCCCGGCAGAGGACTCGGATCTGTTCCATTGTCCTGGAATCATTGCGGGGATGATTTAATTCAATGCCGTCCATCATATGGTCTTCGATCATCATTTCCATCAGCATCGGATTCTTATACTGTCCGGGATGAGCCAGAACAGGGACTCCGCCGCAGGAGCGGATCAGTTCCACGGCTTCCATGGCGTCCATATAGTTTGTCTGGAATTTATGAGGACTTCCCGGATGGAAGAGTTCTTTGTGAAGTTCTCCGATCGGCTGTCCGGTGTATCCCATCAGAGCCAGAACCTGCATAATGTGGGTGTAATAGATGCCGGTACTCTGTCTTGCCGCATCATACAGCTGATCCATGGTGATGGGATACTGGTCCATCAGCGACTGGTAAGAGCGCACGACAGAGTCAGAAAATAATTTCAGATCTTTGTCCAGGCGTTTCTGAAGACGTTTCGTATCTGCCGGATAATAGCAGAGCAGATGAACATTGATGCCGGTTTCCTTGTGTCGGGCGGCGATTTCCACGGCAGGGATTACATGCAGACCAAGTTCCTCTCCCAGCGCCAGGGCGGCAGGGATGGAGTGAGTTGATTCATGATCCGCAATGGCAATATAGTCTAAATGGATCCGGCTGGCGTAATGCATCAGCTGATCGATATCCATGGCGCCATCGGACAGTATCGTATGGCAGTGTAAATCGGCTTTCATAGTGAAATTCTCCTTTCCATTATCATAATCATTCCAGTTTCCTGAGAATCTGCAGGATATCTCCCACTGCCTGGTGAAACGTATCCTGATCCTCCTGGGAAAGCAGATTAAATTTGTTCGAAAGACGGTCTTTGACCAGACGTTGTTCTTCTTCGATAAACGATCTGCCCTGTTCCGTCAGACGAATGTAAACTTTCCTGCGGTTATCTCCCATGTGAAAACGGGATACATATCCCTGTTTGACCAGCGGCGCTACCGCACGGGTCGTCTGTTCTTTGGAAGACGCAATGTAGGCAGCTATCTGGGACATGTTCAGATGTTCTCTGCTGTGAAGAGCAAACAGAATCAGCATCTGGGTCCTGGTAAGAGCCACGGAATGCAGATCAATGGTGTTAAAAAGCAGTTTTTGCACCACAGGGAATATTTCCATAAGAGCAGAGATGTTTTTCATAGATTTCTAATCCTCCTTTGTATCATTGAAATCCAGTCATCACTTATTATAGCATTTTAGCTCTGAAGGTCAATGGTTGACAAAAATCAAACAACGCAGTAGAATTATATTGATAAAAATCAACTTTAAAGTGACGTAAGGAGGAAACTGAAAAGATGGATAAAGAAAACTTAAGCAGCTATCTGAAGCGTCAGGCAGTCGTTTGTCATGATAATTGCGAAATAGATAAGGAATTGTATGGTGAGTATGGAGTAAAAAGAGGACTTCGAGATAAAGAAGGGGTTGGCGTCCTGGCAGGGCTGACCAACATTTCCAATATTCAGTCAAGCAGGATAGTAGATGGAAAAAAAGTCCCATGTGAGGGACGGCTTTTCTATCGGGGATATAATATACACGATCTGGTAAGAGGATTTCTGTCCGGAAATCGGTACGGATTTGAGGAGATTACCTACCTTCTGCTGTTCGGTATGCTTCCGGATCAGAAGGAACTGGCAGAATTCAGAGATATTCTGGTGTCCGGAATGACGCTTCCGAAGAATTTCACAAGAGATGTAATTTTGAAGGCGCCCAGCAGAGATATCATGAATTCTCTGACAAAAAGTATTCTTACACTGGCGTCATATGATGATAATGCGTCAGATATCACCATTGAAAATGTACTGCGTCAGTGCCTGATGCTGATCAGCGTATTTCCGATGCTGGCAGTGTACGGATATCATGCCTACAATCATTACGAAAATGATGACAGCCTGTATATCCATCGTCCGGATCCGGACTTTTCCATGGCGGAAAATATCCTGAGAATGCTTCGCCCGGATAAATCCTTCACTCCTCTGGAAGCGAAAGTGCTGGATCTTGCTCTGGTGCTTCATATGGAACACGGAGGAGGAAACAATTCAACATTTACGACACATGTGGTAACATCCGCCGGATCTGACACATATTCTGTCATATCTGCCGCTTTATCTTCCTTAAAAGGGCCAAAGCACGGCGGAGCCAATATTAAAGTCGTGGAAATGATGGAGGATCTGAGGGCCAATGTCAGTGACGTGACAGACCGGGATCAGGTGGAAGAATACCTGAAGAAACTGCTTCACAAAGAAGCCTTTGACCGGAAAGGACTGATCTACGGAATGGGGCATGCCGTTTACAGTATTTCAGATCCCCGTGCCCAGATTTTCAAGGCATTTGTTGAACAGCTGGCTTCCGCCAAGGGAAGAGAAGAAGATTTTAAATTGTATTCTATGATCGAGACGCTGGCGCCGGAAGTCATTGCGAAAGAACGTCATATTTATAAAGGAGTCAGCGCCAATGTGGACTTTTACAGCGGCTTTGTTTACAGCATGCTGGATATTCCTCTGGAATTGTTCACTCCGATTTTTGCCATGGCAAGAATCGTGGGATGGAGCGCCCATCGTCTGGAAGAACTGACCAATGTGGATAAGATCATACGTCCGGCTTATAAGAGCATCGGAGAAGAAAAGGAATATATTGATCTGGAGAACAGATAAAGAAAAAATAACAGAGAAAAGGAGTGCGGAATTCTTGCCGTACTCCTTTTCTGTTAAGTATCATGTTTTTATAATTTAAAATTTTACGCTGTTACCGTTCTGTGGAATGCAGAAGAAAGGGATCATCCACAGAAAGCCTGATTAAAGATCTGCTATAACAGTGGAAGCAGCTTCTACCTGATTTCCTGTATGGAAGGTGATTTCTTTTGCGTCACCCATTTCCGTAATAACCATGATTGTGATAGAAGGATGTCCTGCAGCCTTGATCTTATCCTGGCTGAAACGGATCAGCGGATCACCGGCTTTTACAACATCGCCGACTGTAACAAGCGGCTCGAAGCCGTCTCCATTCATATCTACGGTATCAAGACCGATATGGAGAAGAATTTCAGTACCATTTGCGAAACGAAGTCCGCATGCATGATTGCTGCCTTCCATTACGATCGTAACAGTACCATCAGCAGGAGCAGTTAATACGTCATTGACAGGATCGATCGCCATGCCATCTCCAAGTGTTTTGCTGGAGAATACAGCATCTGGAACTTCTTCGATCGGAACAGCTTTTCCTGTCAGGAAAGCTTTTAATTCATGAACTTCACCAGCTGGAAGTTCTGCAGCCGGAGCTTCAGCGGCCGGCTCATCTGTTGTATCTGCAGATGCTTCTGTACTGCCTGTATATTTTTTCCTTCCGACAGTCAGTGTTAAAACCAGTGGAACTGCGACAGCGATCACAGAGCAGAGTGCAAATAAGAGCATATACTGCGGCTGGATGGAAAGGATTCCAGGAAGTCCGCCGACACCGATTGCATTTGCGGTAATACCTGTTGTAACACAGATACATCCGGCAATTGCGGAACCGATCATTCCACATAAGAATGGGAAGCCGTATTTGATGTTAACACCGAACATAGCAGGTTCTGTTACACCGAGGTAGCAGGAGATGCAGGCCGGGATAGATACTTCTTTCGCTTTCTCATCATGTTTCTGAAGGAAGATCATTCCAAGTACGGCAGAACCCTGAGCGATATTGGAAAGAGCGATCATCGGCCAGAGGGTTGTTCCGCCGAAGTCAGCGATCAGCTGAAGGTCAATTGCGTTACTCATATGATGAAGTCCGGTAATTACCAGCGGAGCATATACAAATCCGAAGACTGCACCGAACAGACTCTTAATATTAGATGTCAGACCGGCATTTACAACATTAGAGATTGCTGTACCGATAGTCCATCCGATCGGTCCAAGGATGAAATGAGCGATCATAACGGATAATGTTAATGACAGGAACGGTACAACGATCATGGAAACAACGGAAGGGCATATCTTGCGGAAGAAACGCTCCAGATATACCAGAGTAAATCCGGCAAGGATCGCAGGAAGTACCTGAGCCTGGTAACCGATCATATCAACCTGTGCAAAACCGAAATCCCAGTATGGAATATCTGCTGCAGCTGTGGAAGCAACGCTGTAAGCGTTCAAAAGCTGAGGAGATACCAGTGTGATACCGAGTACGATACCAAGGGATTGTGTGGTCCCCATTTTTTTAGTGATAGACCAGACGATAGATACTGGCAGGAAATGGAATACAGCTTCGCCGATCAGCCATAAGAAGTTGTAAACACCGTTCCAGAATACAGATGTCTGAATCAGAGACTGTGTTCCGTCGCCAAACATGTAAATCTCACCGATAATGTTTCGGAAACCTAAGATCAAACCACCGGTAATGATGGCTGGAATCAATGGTGAGAAGATTTCAGCCAGATCAGACATTAACTTCTGCAGCCTTGTCTGATTGGATTTTGCAGCGTCCTTTGCAGCTTCTTTTGAAACGCCTTCGATTCCGGCAACAGCTACAAAGTCGTTGTAGTATGTGCTGACTTCATTTCCAATGATAACCTGGAACTGTCCTGCCTGTGTAAACGTTCCTTTTGTCGTTGGAAGATCTTCGATTGCTTTGACATCTGCGATACTCGGATCTGCCAGAACAAAGCGCATTCTTGTGACACAGTGTGTCACTGCTGAGATGTTTTCTTTACCGCCGACTAATTCGAGCAGCTGACGGCATTCATCAGTAAATTTTCCCATATTTTACCTCCATTTTCTTAATAAGTTCCATCCTGTCCGGACAAGTTTCTTTATGCTGTCATTATAGCCTGTCCGGACAAGTTTGTCAATACTTGTTTAAACAAATTTTAAGAAATACTGTATAGTGTATATAGTATGTGTGATTGGAGTTCTGAATATAAAAAGAAGGCATCTTTATCAGATACCTTCTTTTAAAAAGGGATAGTGGAGACGCTGAGCCTGTTCGTAAAAAGCGAATTTATCCGGACGGTGCCTGGACTGGGTAAACTCAAACATGATACCGTCACCGTTATAAGTCCAGCTGCTTACGACTGCCAGGCAGTTATAGTCTTTCATGTCCATATATTTTTCATCAATCTGGTTCATATGTTCCACTGTCATCCGCCGCTTTGTTGTAACGATCTTCTCGCCCAGCTTATGTTCCATATAATCATAAATGGAACCCTCCGCGATCTCCGGAGTCAGATTCTTAACGACGTCCCTGAGGAAATAGTTGTGATCGATGATCAGGGCAGTTCCGCCCAGATAACGGATCCGCTGGATATAGTAGATTTCTTTGCCGACAGGGAAGGAAGTGCGCCGGTGGATATGATCATCCACGGTCAGTTCGGCAAAGCAGAGAATCTTAGTTGTATAATCCTTGCGGTTTCTGGTCGCAGCTTCTTTCAGACTTTCGATCTCGCCGAAAATGAATTCAGACTGGTCTTTTGGGCTGTAGATGATGGTAACACCTTTGCCCTGGATGCTCTGTACATATCCGTTTTCCGCCAGCATCTGAATGGCCCGGCGGATGGTATTGCGGGAGCAGTCAAATTCTTCGATCAGAGTGTGTTCAGACGGCAGAGATCCGGCAGGAGGATATTCTTCGTGCTCGATTCTCTCCCTAAGAATCTCATAGATGCGATGATATTTCGCAGCGGCCATTTTCTTCACCTCGCTTTACTTGTTTATACAACTTTAGGATACCACAGGATGAAAGAAACTACAACACTTTCAAGAAAAAGAAAATTTTTACAAATGAAATGAGAAAAAAGATGAGTAAGAGGTAGTTGAAAAAAATTGTCATGTGCGTATATTGTATTCAATTCGGATTATGTTATACTTTTAACAAGTTAGCAATAACTAACTACAAAACAGAATCATGTAATGGAAAAAGGAGGCGCAATCATGAAACATTTTGAAGAGTGGGAAGGTTTTCAGGGAAGACTCTGGAAAGAAGAAATCAATACAAGAGATTTCATCCAGGAAAACTATACGCCGTATGATGGTGATGAAAGTTTCCTGGCCGGACCGACAGAGGCAACCGATCAGCTGTGGGGAATCTTACAGCAGCTTCAGAAGGAAGAACGGGCAAAAGGCGGAGTTCTGGATATGGATACCGATATTGTATCAGGTCTGACATCCCATGGCCCCGGATATATAAGCGAAGAGACCAAAGATCTGGAGAAGATCGTCGGATTACAGACGGACAAACCTTTAAAACGTGCGTTTATGCCGTTTGGAGGAATCAAGATGGCAGAGGAATCCTGCCGCAATTATGGATACGAGCCTGCAGAAGAACTTCATAAGATTTTTACCGAATACGCAAGAACACATAATGAGGCAGTATTTGACGCTTATACGCCGGAAATGAAAAGGGCACGTCATAATAAAATCATTACCGGACTTCCGGATACCTACGGAAGAGGAAGAATTGTAGGCGACTACAGAAGAGTGGCGCTGTACGGTGTGGACTTCCTGCTGGAAGAAAAGGAAAATGACTTCAATAACTGTGGATGCGGCACTATGACAGATGATGTGATCCGTTTAAGAGAGGAAATCGCCCTGCAGAAGAAGGCCCTGCGAGGAATGAAAGAAATGGCCCAAATTTATGGATATGATATTTCAAGACCGGCAAAGGACGCCAGAGAGGCCATCCAGTGGATGTATTTTGCGTATCTCGCAGCGATCAAGACCCAGAATGGCGCAGCCATGAGCATTGGACGAGTGGCTACCTTCCTTGATATTTATATTCAGAGAGACCTGGAGAAAGGAATTCTGACAGAAACAGAGGCTCAGGAATTGATCGATCATTTGACCATGAAATTCCGCATGGTAAAATTTGCGAGAATTCCTTCCTATAACCAGCTGTTTTCGGGAGATCCGGTCTGGGCGACTCTGGATCTGGCAGGAATCGGCGTGGACGGACGCTCCATGGTAACAAAGACAGATTTCCGATTCCTACATACACTGGAAAATATGGGACCTTCACCGGAACCAAACCTGACCGTTTTATATTCTTCCGCTCTGCCGGAAAATTTTAAGAAATACGCGGCTGACATTTCCATCCGCACAAGTTCCGTGCAGTACGAAAATGACGACGTTATGAAGCCAATCTGGGGCGACGATTACGCAATCTGCTGCTGTGTATCCGCAACACAGACCGGAAAAGAAATGCAGTTCTTCGGAGCAAGAGCGAACCTGGCAAAATGCCTTTTGTACGCCATCAACGGCGGAGTCGATGAGAAGACAAAACAACAGGTGGGACCGCAGTATATGCCGGTAACATCTGAGTATCTGAATTATGATGAGGTGCTGGCAAAATATGACGTTATGATGGACTGGCTGGCTGATCTTTACGTCAATACGCTGAATCTGATCCAGTACATGCATGATAAATATTATTATGAATCAGCGCTGATGGCCCTGATTGATACGGAAGTCAGAAGAACATTCGCCACAGGAATCGCAGGATTCTCCCATGCAGTAGATTCACTGAGCGCGATCAAATACGCGAAAGTGAAAACAGTCAGAGATGAAGATGGAATCGTCACAGAATACGAGACAGAAGGAGACTTCCCGAAATACGGAAATGATGATGACCGCGCCGATGACATTGCGGTATGGCTGTTAAGAACATTTCTGGAGAAGATCAAGAAACATCATACTTACAGAGACTCTGAACCGACGACCTCCATCCTTACGATCACATCCAATGTGGTTTACGGAAAAGCGACAGGATCTATGCCGGATGGAAGAAAAGCGGGAGAGCCGCTGGCACCGGGAGCAAATCCAAGTTACGGAGCAGAACAGAACGGTCTGCTGGCATCTCTGAACTCTGTGGCAAAACTGCCGTATGAGTGGGCTCTGGACGGAATTTCCAATACCCAGACCATCAATCCGGACGCGCTGGGGCATGAGGAGCAGGAAAGAATTGACAACCTGGTCCGTGTTATGGACGGATATTTTGATCAGGGAGCGCATCATCTGAATGTCA
>ERZ1090881.1139-NODE-1149-length-11607-cov-99.827043_pt1 | contig 11607 bp, 9 predicted proteins | sample MGYA00478470_ERZ1090881 | MGnify/ENA primary metagenome ERZ1090881 (study PRJEB33644, sample SAMEA5815736) | chicken gut metagenome | biome: Chicken; feature: Gastrointestinal Tract; material: Caecum | place: Ireland | collected 2019-01-01 | study: A study of...
TCTGACATACGCGCAGACCTTGCGTATATCAGCAAGTACGATTTGTTCGAGAGCGTTCACCTTGATAGCGTGTTCCGTGCAAAGATTTTTCTTCTTTTTACGGTATGTCGAACAAATGAAAGCATCTTTTCGCCTATCCTCCTTTCTTCTTCGGATCGTCATTTTTCCGCCGCAATCCGCACAATATAAAAGCCCGGAAAAGATATTGACTTCATTGAACTTCGTATACGCACGTTTCGTTCCACGCATTTTCTGTACCGTTTCAAAGGTCTCTTTGTCGATGATCGCTTCCTGTGTTCCTTCGAATACCGCCCAATCCTCTCTGCCCTGAATCACTTGCTTTTTATTCTTAAATGATTTGCGTTTTGTCTTAAAATTTACTGTGCTGCCGGTGTACTCATAATTAGAAAGGATATACTCTACGGAAATTCTGCTCCATATTTCGGGATAGGTTGCCGCTTTATAATGCTTGATTCCTCTATTCTCGGCGTACAGCTTCGGCGTTTCAATCCCCTCTTCCGTCAGTTTGCGGGCGATACCGCCCATCGTATTTCCGTCGAGATACATACGAAATATCTTTTTTACGATTTGCGCGGCCTCTTCGTCTATAATCCACTTTTCTTTATCGTTCGGATCTTTCTTATACCCGAACGGCGGTATCACGCTTAAATGCTTGCCCGCATTGCCTTTGGCCTTCAGAACACTACGGATCTTCTTACTTGTATCCTTTGCATACCATTCGTTGATGATATTGCGGAAAGGAGTGAAGTCGTTATCCGCTTGATTGTCGGTATCCACACCATCGTTTACAGCAATAAAACGTATATCCGCCTGCGGCAAGAGAATCTCGGTATAGTATCCGACCATGATGTAGTCGCGCCCGAACCTTGACATATCTTTCACGATAATCGTTTTTATAAGTCCAGCTTGCGCATCCGCCATCATTCTTTGAAAATCAGGTCTATCGAAATTCGTCCCGCTGTATCCGTCGTCCGCATAGAACCGTATATTTTCAAATCCATGCTTTCGTGCGTATTCGGACAAAATCTCTCTTTGATGCACGATACTGTTGCTGTCACCCTCTAATTCGTCATCACGGCTCAATCTTGCATATAATGCTGTTATATCACCTCCGCTTTGTTTCATTGTTTTCCATGCTGCTGTTTGTGTTCCTAACATTGTATTAACCTCCGTCAGTATTCAAATAGCAGATTCGTCCTTTATTGTTTTCTCGTTGTTGCTTGCCGATATTTCTGTCGGCATTTTGCTTTATGATAGTTCCTATAACATCGAGAGCTGTATTTTCGGCATTTGGATTTTCCTCCACTATTACCGTAAAAAACGTATCTCCGACTATCTCATGTTCTACCCTTTGTTTTCTATTTTCCGCGCCTACCATTCTCCCTCCATAAAATTGCAGGAAAGACATCGCGCGGCGGCATAAGTCCGATACGCTTCATCTTCCCTGATGTTCGTTTTCTTCCTTATGCCGTTCGGCATGATTATTCAGTTGTCTTTGAGAAAATTCTGAGCGCAAGGGCCGTAGTCCTTGCGCTCACGCTTTTACTCTTTATTTGGTTGATTTTGTGGGCCAAGCTGACTTCGCAGAGCTTCATACCCTGCGTAAATCAGTTCGACTTTTGAGATACGATGTTCTTTCAGAAAGGAACAGATCTCATCGTGCAAACCTCTCGAAAGACGAGTGTTAAACTGCTTTGTTGCCTGCTCCCTTTCCTCTTTGTTGCGAATCTCGTAATTTCTCCGAGCACGACGCTGAGGCGTTTCTTCTTTCTTAGCCATAATACCCCTCTCATTCGGTGATAGCACAAATAATTGCGCCGATGCAGTTCATAATAAATGCGCCTACGGCGACAATACCTACGAACAACACTTTGAGAATGCCTTTACCGATTCCTAATGCAGTCCTCATAATATTCCTCCTATTCAGTCCACATACACAAGTTCAGAAAGAATCTCACTCTCTATAATCTGCTGCATTTCAGTTTGACGGCGGTAATTTTCCAGAAAATCTCCCGTCCTCTTATACCGCTCATCTTTCGATAGCCTTGCATACATACTTTCGTACAGCTCGTCCGCCTGTCTGTCGATATTATGCAGGTACTCAGGCAGATTCTCGATTGCCCAAAACTTACCGACATTATGCTCTTCAAGATACTTCTTGGCAAGAGAACCATACTTTCCGTACAGATGCTTTTGCGGCTTGACTGCTGCACGATAGATCTTGATTTCCTCTTCGGTCAACCCTTCGCCTCTATCCGCTTTCGCAATGATTTCTTGTGCGTTCATATTCAGACCTCCTTTTCTTTTGATCGCCTCTATTATATCGTGCTATCACGATATTGTCAAGTGTTCCTTAGAAAGTTTTTGAAAGAACTTTAAGTTACCAGAACTGCAATCCCTCGGACGAGGAACGGGCAAGCGACAAGAATTGCGAAAATGACTACAAGACCTATAAAGTAATTCACGATCATTTTCTTTGCCTTCTCCTTCTCTTCGTTCTTCTGCGCTATGGCAAAGAACACGCCCATCACGATGCTCCAAATCGCTGCTGTGCCGAGAAATACCCATATCATGTACGAGCGGTATTGTTCAAAGAGTTCTTCGACGTAAGAAGATACCTCTTCATACTGATCTCCCATTTCCTGCGTATAGCTGTCGCCGCACGTTATGCAAGTATAGGTTCGCACCGTTATTCCGTTTTCCGAATAAGAATCCGTAATCGCATAGCTATGACCTGTTGCGGCAATTACTTCCGTATATTCGTCACCGCACTTGTCGCAGACATATCTTCGTTCACCGTCCTCCGTGCATGTTGCCGCTTTTACGATAAAATTTGAGTAGTTATGTCCTGTCGGATAAACACCATCTGATTCCGCTGTTTCATACCCGCATACTTGGCAAGTATAGACAATTTTCCCGTACTCGGTACATGTTGCTTCCTGCGTTGTCTTGATAAAGTTATGACCGAGCGGCTGCGTCACGCTATCCGTGTAAGAACTTCCGCAACGCGAACAAGTATGCAACGTATAACCGCCCTCCTCACAAGTTGCCGCCACAGTTTTTGTTACATAGGCATGTCCGAGCGGCTCCGTTTCATTTCCGCTGTATCTTACACCACATCGAGTGCAAGTATAGACAGTTCCGCCTTTCTCTGTACATGTTGCCGATACCGTTTCCATCACATAGTTGTGACCAAGGGGTGCCGTCTCGTTATCACGGTAACTATCACCACATTTGGTGCAGGTATATATTGTGTATCCTCTTTCCGTACATGTTGCCTCTACGATGGAAGCCACATAACTATGTCCTGTCGCCTGTGTAGGACTGTCCGAATAACTTGCACCACATCTCGTGCATTTATAAGTCGTATAACCTCCCTCAGTACAAGACGACGGTTCCGTTGTTATTTCATAACTATGACCAAGTGCTTCCGTTTCATTTCCCTTATAAGAGTATCCGCATTTTGTACAAGTATAAGTGGTAAACCCTCCACTCGTACAGGTTGGCTCAGTTACGCTTGCAGAAAAGCTGTGACCTGTGGCAGCAGTTTGGTTGCCGGTATAACTATCCCCGCATCGGGTACAAGTGTAAATTGTATAACCTCCGCTCGTGCAAGAACCGGTTGTCGTCGTTGCCTGATAACTATGACCAAGCGCAGCCGTATTATTCCCCGTATAACTTTCTCCGCATATTGAGCAAGTATAAATCGTGTACCCGCCAGCCGTGCAGGTTGGAGCTACAACTTTGGAAACATAAGTATGCCCGGATGCACACGGATCTGATACCGTTATCGTAAATGTAGAAGTATTGCCACTTTTATCTGTTGCGCGGAAAGAATATAAGCCCTGCCCTTCTGTTGCTTGAATCACGTTCCCAGACGTATAGCTTTCCCAGATAGAAGAACCGGGCTTTTTATATTCTATCTTACTCACCCCGCTACCGCCGTCAGATGCCGTAAACGAAAAAGCCTCTTTGGTCGAACCGCCAGATGCTATCGTATTTCCGTTCCCAAGCGAGAATGTCCCTGTCGGAGCAACCGTATCGAGATACACATAATATGTAGCCGATTGATTCCCTACCTTATCTTTCGCGTAAAAACGATATAAACCATTCATTGAACTCGCAGAAATTGTCTTGCTTGCAGAACTTGTTGAAGAATACGAGCCAGAATTAGGCGTCATCCAATACAAATTCGCCACTCCGCTCCCCGAATCGCTTGCAGACACTGTAAATGCTCCGTTCACATACTTCCCGACTGTTGAAGTCGATGCTCCGCTTATTGTAGGACGCGAGGTATCCACCCTGAATTGAAAAGATGCTTCCACTTTCACCGCGCGAGGATGGTCACGAATCAAAGTTTCTTCTTTCCACTCTGTACCTCCGCTGTATGTTACTGTGTATAATCCATCTGAAAGAGACGAAGCCGTCATTGTGGTCGATGATGATGTTCTTAGCGTTACACCTGAACTGTTTTTTAGTGTAAAGGAATGCTCGCTGAATCTGGAATTTGTCTTAATCGTTACAGAATTTGAGCCAATATACCCGCCATTGTCAAGCGTGCCTGTTCCGCTATATGAAGAGCCATAAATCTGAAAAATTAAATTTTGTTTGCCGGATTTAGAACATTGGATTTCATCAGACTGCAAAACATTTGTGCCGCTCGCCTGAACAGTAGTAGCTGTACTGATATATACGCCTCTGTATGCGGTATAGCTAAAACGAATATTATATAAACTCGTAGTCGCTGCCGATGCTTGCAGGGTTGTTCCGCAGAACAACCCCATAATAACCACTGCAAGCACAACAACCAACGCCGTAAAAATAAGCGTAAGGTTTTTTCTTTTTGTCATGCAATTTCCTCCCCTGTTTTTTCATCAAACAACTTTTGCGTATAATCTCCCGCTTTGATAAGCACGCAGCTTCTCAGTTCCGTAGAGCCGACAAAAAAAGTCTGTCCCGTAACCGCCGAGATGATCATCCGCTGTTCTTCGTCGTTGAAGCTGTCGCCCGCCTTGTAAACGTCGAGCACGTCCTTCATATCGGGCGCGGACAGCTTGAAGATAAAGCTGTACTGACTGTTCTTGATAATCGCCGAAGTCTTGCCGCGAAGTTCCTCGTTCGCGTTCCAATCCGCGATATTCTGCGTTGCGGGAATGAACGAGCCGTTGTACTTTCGGATTCTCTTGCTCATCGAATAGAAGAAATCGAGAGCGATCGGGAATTTAGGGTCGATATAGAGGTGCGCCTCATCCGCAATGATAAGCGTATGCAGGTTTGCTCCGCCCTTGTTCTTTTCCCTCGCATTGATAACTTCCTGTTCAATAAATCTGAAAACGAGCAGCATCTGCGCGTTCGCCACGACGTTGTTCTTGTTTGCGAACAGGCTCTGAAAATCGAAGTCTATCAGGTCAGCATCCGTCTTTAATGTGGACGGCGCGTTCCAGATGTCCGAATATCTGCCCGTAACAAACTTCTGCAAGTACAGTTCTGCCGTGCGCATATCGCGTAAAGTCAGGCTATCCATACGCTCCTTATCCTTTGACTGCAAAGTTTCAAGCAAATCGGAAAAGAGCGGGAAGTATTCCGCAGAGAAAGCCGAACAGTCCGTATTCTCCGTAATGCCCATTCTCTCGTATGTTTCCACGACAAGGTTATTGATGAGTTCAATGACATCGACGGGTGCGTCTGCAAGCACGATTTTGAAAAAACTCTCCAACATTTTTAAGTGCGTATTGAACGTAACCTTAGGGTCGGCAGGCGTACCGTCCTCGGTGAGTATCTTATAGATATGGAAAGGATTGATTCTCCCCTCTCTCGCGTTGCCCACATCGATGATGTTGCCGCAAAGATTTCGGGTGAGCGACAGATACTCTGCCTCCGGGTCAAGGACGATAACTCGCGTTCCGTTTGCCCACTCGTTGGCGATGAGCGTTTTGAGAAAATACGACTTGCCCGAACCGGACTTACCTATGATCATGGCATTGCTGTTTTGGTACAGCGTTCCCCTCTTCCACAAGTTGAGAATGAACGGATAACCGTTCGTCTTGTTCGCGCCTAAAAGGATGCCGCCCTCGTCCAGAACGCAAGTCCTTACAAACGGGAACACCGCTGCAAGCGATGAGCTGTTAATGCCGCGTTCGTGATTTTTGAGCGTCGATACGGGCGATACCGTTGCTGATTTGAACGCTTCGATCTGCAATCCATACAGTGTAGACGGTTTGAAATTGCCCGTCAGCATAGCACGGCGTACCACTTTTTTATAGTTCTCGTCTTTGAGATAGTTATAGGCGGTAATCGTCAGCGTTACGTCCAACAGGCTCTCGTTTTCCGTCTGTAAGCTGTCCAAAAGCGCGTTCATCGTTTCCTGATGCGTTTCCGCGCTGTTCGCTTCGCTCGCCTTGTCCGAGATGATCTGCTTCGTTTCCATTTCGCCGATACACTTGTCGATGCGGCGAATTGCCTTATACTTATCTACGGGCTTAACGTGCATGACAGCTTTTGTGTTGGGGATATTGAAAAGCCCCGCTCCCCATGCGTTCTTGACACGCAACGGATAATCAGCGACCGCGAGCACGCTTGCCTCTGTACCGTCAATGACGTATCTGTTGCCGTGGAATACAAGCTCTTTGGGCTTTACCCACGCGAGCAAGTCCTCATCGGCAATATCTTTCTCCTCTCTCTCGTCGAAATTGCGAGAAAAACTGTACTTCAAAAATACAGCCGCCTCTCGCTGACCTAAGAGCTTGGTAGAAAGTCCGCTCTTAGAAATCTCGCCCGCAACATTGATTGCCGTGCTTTCAAGGTCAAGCTCGTTTCTGCCGTAAACCACGATATAGTAATCGGACAGATACTGCTTGCGGATATTGTTCAGCTTGTCGATACGGTCTATTCTCTCCTGCAAGATACCGCGCCTTATGTCTTTGACTTCTCTTTCCTCTTCCGACTCTCTGAGTTCGGAAAGCCTCGTGAACACATCTTTTGCAAAGCCGTCCAGATTTACGGGGCGGTCGATCTTTATGATGTCTGCACTCTGATTGAGGTCGAGAAGTTTTAAGGCATTGGCTATGTAGTTGATGTCGATATTTTGCTGCACCACGTCCTCTATGCCGAAGTTCTTTTGACCTATCTTAATGACCCTGCCGTACATACCGCTGTTATATATAAGCAAGCCGTTCGTCTTGATTTCTTTCAACCCGATAAGCGTATCAACACTCTCTTTCGGGTTCTTCGCGTCCGCCGTATATCTTTTCTTGGCGAACAAAAACTTTATATTTTCAAAAATGCAGGTATAGAAAATTCCGTCCGGCGTGGGCATAAACATGACGACGGCCAAAAGCCCCGTAATAATCGCAAACGCCCAACTGCCTGCCGTAATCGCAATAAAGATAATTGCAAACACCACAAGCGCGACCACAACGTCTGTCATCGAATAGCATTTCCATACCGTGTTCTTGACTTTTATTTTTTTAGGAATTATCCTCAACTGCTTTCACCTCCTTCGCTTGTTTCAGTTCCGCCGTCTGGCGCACCTCCTTCCGAACCGCTCTCCGTGTACTGATCCGAGCTGTCGTCTGCCGATGAATCCCCCGAACTTCCAGAATCGCCGCTGTTATGCGAACGATTGCTGCGCCGTCTTACTGCACGGCCGATACCTCTCACTCCTTTCATCGCCAGACCGAATGTCAATGCGCTGGCTATTCTTCCGCCGTAGAAAGCACTTCTGAGCCAGCCGCCACCCGCTCTCATATCGTCTGCCTGACCGAACAGTCTTGCAAACAATGTCTGACCTGCCGGAATAATCATTGCACCGCCGACGATCATGAACAGCGTAAACATCGAATTCGCAAATCCGCTCACACCGTCTATGTGCATCTGGTTGATGAGCGGCAACAAAAGAGCAAAGATATTGACCGCCAAAACTGCGCCGTATGCAAGCACGATTTTCGTCACAAACATTTCGCGCCAGTTCTTGAAACGCGCGCCGTCGTCCAAAGGCAGCGTGGACATAGAAATCGGCATCGTAAAGTATGTAAATACAATTTCATACACACGCTTTGCGAGGTTGAGTACCGCAATAATCATGGCGATCGTCAACGCAATACCGGCAATCAGCGCGGGCAAATACATAAACGTGTTCGGGTTTACCATGCCGTTACACTTCCACGATGTCGGCCAGATCCCAAACAATGCGGTATCATATCCGCCAAGTATTTTACTTACCGACAAAGAAGTCACATCCATATTCGATGCGGAATAGCCGTTGACCCAATCCGCGACGCAGGCATTGAAAATCGCCGTCGATAATTTTGTGTTGTTCTCCAACTGAAAGATTCTCGCCATGAGCTGCAAAAGTGAGTTTGCTATTAAAATGCCGAGTATCACAACAGCGAGCATTGCCATTGTGCCGAGCAGAGCCAAAAAGAACTTGCCGACAATCGTTGATACCGTTCGGTTATTTGCCACCATGTTTTTTACAAGTCCGACGATCGTGAAAATACACGTCAACCCTACGGCGGTAATGAAAATACACCAGAAGATTGCCCCAATGGTGGAATCTCCGATTACAAACTCTATGATGTTTACCTGCTGTCCGTGGTAATTCACGGTTGTAACGCCAGAAATCGCGGAGAATATTTCCATCAATCCGTCTATGAGCTGTAAAAGCCATAGGAATAGCTGCAAGGCTATCTCTTGTAAAAATATCAGCATTTATCCTCCTTTATCTGAAAACAGGGCGGTGAGAAAAACTCGCCGCCCTTCCATTCAGAAATTATGTTTTTATGCGCCAACCCAAGCGGACAGACCGTTGATGAGAAGAGGCGCGCCCATTGCCACGACGAAAATTATAACGATACCGATAATCAGGTTCTTGACCATGTCACGGGCATTGATCTTTTCTTCGTTTCTGTGTGCAATGGCGATTTTAATACCGATGTACGCACCCCAGATGACGACCACCGCCGCAAGCGCGATTACAATGTAAAGCCAAAAGCTGTCGATCAGCCCTTTGAGTTTCTCCACGATCTGAGCAAGGTTCTCGTCCAGTCCTGCTGCCAACAAATTGATATTCATGTGTTATGTATTCCTCCTTTTTCAGTTCTGATTTTTGTTCTTTCTCTTCTTCATGAAGATCACTGCGCCGATTCCGCCTGCCACGAGCAGTAAGAATACGATAAGCAGAATGATTGCCGTTCCCGCACTTCCTTTTCCCTCATCTTCTGCGGGTTCCGTCGTATCACCGGGCTGTTCCTCATTGCCGCTGTCGGGCGTTTCGTCGGGCAATTCTTCGTCACCGCCGTCGGGCGTTTCGTCGGGCTGTTCCTCGTTACCGCTGTCGGGTGTTTCGTCGGGCTGTTCCTCGTTGCCATAGTCGGGCGTTTCGTCGGGGATCTCCTCGTTGCCGCCGTCGGGCGTTTCGTCGGGCAGTTCCTCGTCACCGCCGTCGGGCGTTTCATCGGGAATTACAGGTGCTTCGCCTGCCGAAATATCGAACATCGTCAGCTCTGTGCCGTTCTCATCCATAATGGTTACGATGTAATTGCCATACAATCCGGCGTAGTCAACCTGTCCGTATTCGTTTGCAAAAAGCTGAATTTCCTCGCCGCTTTCACTTTTCAGATTTACCGTGAGATTGCCGACTTTGCTGTCACCGCAAGCACAGACGCGAAGTGCGATGAAATATTTATCCTCGGCGTTATCCTGCACATGCAACTGATACAGATGCTTGTGCTGAGGCTCCTGAACTTCCTCTTCGATATATCCCGTGTCACCGCTCGTTACAAAGTCCGAAAGATAGCTGTAATTGCAGACAACGCAAAGATGTCTTGTGTAACCTACGCTGTCCTCTGTCGCTTCCACTACAATGTCGAGATAGGTATGCCCCGTTGCCTTGGTATAATCGGTAACATATCTGTCGCCGCAGTCTGCACATTTATGTTCGGTATAGCCATAGCTCACGCACGTCGCGGGAGTTACCGTTTCGATATAGGTATGCCCCTTGGGTTCAACGAAATCGGATACTTTTTCCTTACCGCAGATCTCGCAAGTGTATGTGGTATAGCCGCCCTCCGTACAAGTGGGTTCGGTCACCACTTCCGAATAGGTATGACCGAGAGCTTCCACATAGCTGTCCTTGAACGAATAACCGCAGTCCGAACAAGTATGCAGAGTATATCCCTGCTCCGTACAAGTGGGCGCAACAACTTCGTCCGTGTATGTATGTCCCTTTTCGTCCACGAACGTATCCGAATATTCGTAGCCGCAAGTCGTACAGAAGTGCGTCACATATCCCTTGTGCATACACGTCGCGGGAACGGTGATGTCTACGAACGAATGTCCGAGAGCGGGAACAAAATTATCCGTGTAGCTTTCGCCGCAATTTGTACAGATATAGACTATATATCCCTGCTCGGTACACGTTGCCGCAACCATTTCGACTGCTTCAAAATCATGCTCGCAAGGCTCGCCGTTTTCGGAATACGTCATCGCCAGCGGCATTGCCGCCGCAACTTTGACTTTTGCCGACGCACTTGCTTCTTTTTCCGTTGTTCCGCAACCGACCATCGCTATGCTTGCGATAATGCCGATTATAAGAAGCGGAATGAATTTCAAAAATTTCCTCAACTTTCTTCTCCTTTTCTTTTTATTTTTTTGCCTGTTTCTGCAATTCAAGCAGTTTCGGCAGTTCTTCGCTCAGATATTTGTCGAGCGTATTCAGTTTTTGCTGTGTACTGATGTCCGTGTATTGTTGAAGCAACAGAGCAATCAATATCTGTTTATCTTCGAGCTTGGTTTTCATCAGTGCCTTGGCGTCCTCATCGGCGAGCATTTGTGCCACCTTGAGGACTTTCTCGTGTACTTCTTTGACCTTATCGTTCCACGCCTTATCGAGCGCGGCAAAATCAGGCATTTTCTCTTTCTCTTCCTGCGCCTGCTCTTCCTCTCGCCGCTCTATGGCATCGAGCTGTTTTTCTTCTTCCTCTTTCTGGCTTCCGCCCAGAATATCGAACACATATTCGCTTTTATCGAAAAGCCGCGCCTCACGCTTTGAAATGTCCGCCTTACCTGCCGCGAAGTACACCTCTTTCAGCTCATACGACGGCGTAAAGCGTGACCAGATAGGCTCATACCCTCTGACCGATACGATCGCGTCGCCCTTCTCGTTGCCGTTGAGCCGCTCAAGCATACCGATCGTAATGAGCGGCTGATTGCTTGCACCCGTATTCGACGACGCAGGGTTTTCCGCACTCGTATTGACAGAGAAATTTTTGACTTTCTTCTGTCCGCAAAGTTCCGAAAATTCTCTTCGCGTATCCGGATCGTCGCTGCCGATAAAAATCTTGACGTTGCAGTTTGTCTTGATAATATCGCCGATGTCCTTACCGTATTTTGCCGTAAGCTGTGAAAAGCTCTGCAACACAAACAGATACCGGATGCCACGCGAACGACCGACCGTTACCATGCCTTCGATATTCTCCATTTTCGGAAGATTTCCGAACTCGTCGAGGATAAAATAGGCTCTTCGCTTTAATATTGCCGTGTCCGTATCTTTCTTTCTGAGGTTTGTATTCGCCTTTTCGACAAGTT
>ERZ1090881.1142-NODE-1152-length-11588-cov-18.178098_pt1 | contig 11588 bp, 4 predicted proteins | sample MGYA00478470_ERZ1090881 | MGnify/ENA primary metagenome ERZ1090881 (study PRJEB33644, sample SAMEA5815736) | chicken gut metagenome | biome: Chicken; feature: Gastrointestinal Tract; material: Caecum | place: Ireland | collected 2019-01-01 | study: A study of...
TGGTACCCGCGTTCTCGATGCGGACCTTGCGGATCATCTGACGGACGATGATCTCAACGTGCTTGTCGTTGATATCGACGCCCTGCGAACGGTAGACGGACTGGACTTCGTGAAGGATATAGTCCTGCACGCCCTTGACACCCTCGACGCGGATGATATCCTGCGGGTTGACCGAACCTGCGTTGAGCTGGGTACCGGGGACGACCTTGTCGCCGTTCTTGACGAGCAGTTCCGCATTGAAGGGAAGCTCATAGTCCTTGAGCGGCACGCCCGTGCCCTCTTCGACGATGACGATGTGCTTGAGGTTGTTGTCCTTGTCGTCCACCTGCGCGATGCCGGCGAACTCGCAGATGGTCGCAACGCCCTTGGGCTTGCGCGCCTCGAAGAGTTCTTCGACACGGGGAAGACCCTGCGTAATGTCGCCCGTCGCTGCGATACCGCCCGTGTGGAAGGTACGCATCGTGAGCTGGGTGCCGGGCTCGCCGATGGACTGCGCCGCGATGACGCCGACCGCCTCGCCCACCTTGATGGGAAGGGTGGTCGCCATGTCCTTGCCGTAGCACTTTGCGCACACGCCGTAGCGCGTGGTGCAATTGAAGATGGAGCGGATGGGTACGCCGCTCGTCTTGTAGCGCTCAAGGCCCGCAATCGTCTTTGCCATGTTCTCGGAGATCATCTCGTTGCAGGCAACGAGGACGGTGCCCTCGTCGTCGAGGATATCTTCGGCGGCGAATCTGCCTGCCAGACGGTCCTCAAGCGATTCGATGATGTCGCCCGAGCCGTTGGTGATCGCCTTGACGAAGGTGGGACGGGGACGCTTGCCCGCGCAGCAGTCGTCCTCGCGGACGATGACATCCTGCGAGACGTCGACGAGACGGCGGGTAAGATAGCCCGAGTCTGCCGTCTTGAGCGCCGTGTCTGCAAGACCTTTACGGCCGCCGTGCGAGGAGATGAAGTACTCAAGAACGGAGAGTCCGTTTCTGAAGCACGACTTGACGGGGACCTCGATCTTCTTGCCTTGCGGGTTGACCATGAGGCCGCGCATGCCCGAAAGCTGCTTGATCTGGTCGATGGAACCGCGGGCGCCCGAGTCCGCCATCATCCAGATGGGGTTGAACTTATCCGCTTCGCCCTGCTTCTTCAAAAGCCCTGCGACCTGATCGGTCGCGTCGTCCCAGACCTTGATGACCGCGTTGTAGCGTTCCTCTTCGCGCAGGAGGCCTCGCGCATACTTCTTTGCGATGCCGGCAACCTGCTCCTCCGCATTCTGAACGATTGCGTCCTTCTCTGCGGGGATCTTCATATCAAAGACGGAGGTCGTGAGTGCGGCGAGCGTCGAATACTTGTAGCCGCGCTCCTTGATGGCGTCCAGAACGGCCGCCGCCTTGGGCGCATAGCCCGTCTTGAAGCAAGCTTCGACGATGCGCGCGAGGTGCTTCTTGCCGATCGCCCTTGCGCCGCCGATAAATTCGGTGGAGAGCTCGAGCTTCAAATAGTCCTCGGGCTTCTCGCGGCGGACGAAGTTCAGATCCTGCGGCATGTTATCGTTGTAGATGATCCTGCCGACCGTCGTCTTGAGCATACCCGTGACGAACATGTGCCCGGTCGCCTCGTCCCTGGTGACGTAGACGTGCCCGCGCAGCCCGTTGTTGGGAACGTTGGCGTCCCTGTCATAGATGCGCTCGTAGGGAAGTTCGAGATCGTCGAACTTGCCCGCGGGCAGCTCCACGGTGCGGCGGACGTAAATTTCGTCCTGACAATGCACATCCTTGAGCTGATAGCTCATGAGCGCCTCGTCGAAGGAGGAATAGACGGGCGGGATATACTCCTCGCCGTTCTCGTCGGGGCGGCAGAGCTCGTTGTACTTCTTGCCCTCCTCTCTTCTGAGAATGGTCAGGTAGTACGCGCCGATGATCATATCCTGCGTGGGGCTCATGACCGACTTGCCGTCTGCAAGCTTCAGGATATTGTTGGCGGACAGCATCAGAAAGCGCGCTTCTGCCTGCGCCTCGATGGACAGAGGCAGGTGCACAGCCATCTGGTCGCCGTCGAAGTCGGCATTGAAGGGGCCGCAGACGAGGGGCGAGATCTTGATCGCTCTGCCCTCGATGAGGATGGGCTCGAACGCCTGAATGGACAGACGGTGCAGCGTGGGTGCACGGTTGAGAAGGACGGGATGCTCCTTGATGACCTCCTCCAGGACGTCCCAGACGAAGTCCTTGCCCTTTTCCACGGTGCGCTTTGCGCTCTTGATGTTGTGGCACTTGTTGGTCTCCACGAGGCGCTTCATGACGAAGGGCTTAAAGAGCTCGATCGCCATCTCCTTGGGAAGACCGCACTGATAGATCTTGAGTTCGGGGCCGACGACGATGACCGAACGGCCGGAGTAGTCGACACGCTTACCCAGAAGGTTCTGACGGAATCTGCCCTGCTTGCCGCGCAGCAGCCCCGAAAGGGACTTGAGCTCGCGGTTAGAGGGACCGGACAGGGGCTTGCCGCGGCGGCCGTTATCAATGAGGGCGTCGACTGCCTCCTGCAGCATGCGCTTTTCGTTCTTGACGATCATCTCGGGCGCGCCGAGCTCGATCATGCGCTTTAAGCGGTTGTTGCGGTTGATGACGCGGCGGTACAGGTCGTTCAAATCGGAGGAGGCAAATCTGCCGCCGTCCAGCTGGACCATGGGACGAAGATCGGGCGGGATGACGGGAAGCACGGTGAGGATCATCCACTCGGGGCGGTTGCCGCTCTTGCGGAACGCCTCGATGATCTCGATGCGCTTGATCGCCTTGACGCGCTTGGGGCCCGTCGCGTTGCTCTCGATGATCTCCTTGCACTGCTCGCTCTCTTTCTCCAGGTCGACCGCCATCAAAAGTTCGCGGATCGCCTCCGCGCCCATGCCGACTTTGAGCCCCGTCACGCTGTCCTCGCCGATGAGGCTCTGCACATCGCGCAGCTTTCTGTCATTGATGACCTGCTTGTAGACGATGCTCTCCTTCTCCTGCGCCAGAAGCGCGGAGAGGGACTCTTCACTCTCGATCGCCTCCGACTTGAGGAGCTTGGCGCAGCGCTTCAAAAGCACATAGGATTTGCCGCTCTCGCCCGTACGCTCTTTGAGGGAATACAGCTCGGCGATCGCGCCGCCGTTCATCTTTTCCAGCAGCGCTTTCATCTCCTGCGCCGTTCTGACAGCGCCGGCAGACACGTCCTTGAGGTCGTTGAGCTCGCGCGCGGCATTCAGAAGGGACTCTTCCGCCGCGAGTTCGCCCGCCAATGCCTCGGCATATGCCGCCTTGGCTTCCTCACGCGTTTCATACGTTCCGACTTCCTTTACGTCGGCAAGGCCGACGACGGCGACATATTCCCTGTCCGCACCCAGATCGAACGCGCCGCCGTGACGCAGCACGACCAGCTTGGTGAGGTATCCGGGATCGAGCACCGTGTAGGAAGCAAAGTAGATGACCTGCTCCAATGCCTTGGGGCCGACGTCCAGCAGAAGGCCGATCTTGCTGGGCACGCCGCGGAAATACCAGATGTGCGAGACGGGCGCGGCGAGCTCAATATGACCCATGCGTTCGCGGCGGACCTTGGCGCGCGTGACTTCGACGCCGCACTTCTCGCAGACGATGCCCTTGTAGCGGATGCGCTTATATTTGCCGCAGTGGCACTCCCAGTCCTTGGTGGGGCCAAAGATCTTTTCGCAGAACAGGCCGTCCCGCTCGGGCTTTTGCGTGCGGTAGTTGATGGTCTCGGGCTTGGTCACTTCGCCGTACGACCATTCCCTGATCTTTTCGGGAGATGCAATGCTGATCTGAATGGAATTGAAATCGTTTAATTCGTACATATATCCCTCCCTTTACTCGTCGTCCTCGTCGCCGAAGAGGTCGCTTGCGCTCGCATCATCGGACGCATCGGACGCCTTGCTCTCGTCCTCGTTCTCCTCGTCGCCGAAGAGATCGCCGAAGGAGAAGTCGTCGTCCACGTCGGACAGATCGTCCTCATCTTCCTCCGCGCTGAACAGGTCGTCGGAGACGAAATCCTCGTCCTCGCCCGCTTCGTCGAAGATGGAACCGATGCTCTCGTCGTCCTCCTCGTCCTCGTCGGGAAGCCCGAAGTCGAAATCCTGTTCGACGTCACGCCTGTCGTCGCGGCGGGTGTCGCGGTCATCCTCGTCGTCAAACTCGCGGATGATGAGTTCTTCGTTGTTCTCCGTAAGCACCTTGACGTCGAGCGCGAGGGACTGGAGCTCTTTGAGGAGCACCTTGAACGCCTCGGGAATGCCGGGCTCGGAGATGTTGTTGCCCTTGACGATGCTCTCGTACGTCTTGACACGGCCGACGATATCGTCCGACTTGACGGTCAAAATCTCCTGCAGGATGTGCGCCGCGCCGTATGCCTCGAGCGCCCAGACTTCCATTTCGCCGAAGCGCTGGCCGCCGAACTGCGCCTTGCCGCCGAGCGGCTGCTGCGTGACCAGCGAGTAAGGACCGATGGAACGCGCGTGGATCTTGTCGTCGACGAGGTGGATGAGCTTGATCATGTACATGATGCCGATGGTGACGCGGTTTTCAAACGGTTCGCCCGTTCTGCCGTCGAACACCTGGAACTTGCCGTCCACCTTGCCTTCGGGATTGTAGAGATTGTTTTCCGCGAACAGCTGCTCGATGTCCTTCTCGGTCGCGCCGTCAAAGACGGGTGTGGCGATCTTCCAGCCGAGCTGGCGGCACACATAGCCGAGGTGGACTTCCAGCACCTGTCCGATATTCATACGCGAAGGGACGCCCAGGGGATTGAGAAGGATCTGCAGGGGCGTGCCGTCGGGCAGGAAGGGCATATCGGCGAGCGGCAAAACGCGGGAGATGACGCCCTTGTTGCCGTGGCGGCCCGCCATCTTGTCGCCGACCTGGATCTTACGCTTCTGCGCGATATATACGCGCACGAGCTTGTTGACGCCGGGCGAAAGTTCGTCCTTGTTTTCGCGGGTGAAGATCTTGACGTCCACGACGATACCGCCCTCGCCGTGCGGCACGCGCAGCGAGGTATCGCGGACTTCGCGGGACTTCTCGCCGAAGATGGCGCGCAGAAGGCGCTCTTCGGGCGTGAGCTCTGCCTCGCCCTTGGGGGTGACCTTGCCGACGAGGATATCGTTGCTGCCGACCTCCGCGCCGATGCGGATGATGCCGTCCTCGTCGAGGTCCTTCAATGCGTCGTCGCCGACGTTGGGGATATCGCGCGTGATCTCCTCTTCGCCGAGCTTGGTATCTCTCGCTTCCGTCTCGTGCTCCTCAATGTGGATGGAGGTGAACACGTCGTCCTGGACGAGCTTCTCGGAGATGAGGATTGCGTCCTCGTAGTTATAGCCTTCCCACTCCATGAAGCCGACGAGGATATTTTTGCCGAGCGCGAGTTCGCCGTTGTTGGTGGAGGGACCGTCCGCAATGACTTCGCCCTTTTCCACCCTGTCCCCCGTCGTGATGATGGGACGCTGGTTGAGGCACGTTCCCTGGTTGGAACGCTCAAATTTCTTTAAGGGATATTCGGTGACAAAGCCGCTGTCCTCGCGGATCTTGATGAGATCGGAGGAGACGCCCACCGCGACGCCCGCTTCCTTTGCGCGGACGGTGACGCCCGAATCGCGCGCGATGGCTTCCTCGATGCCCGTTGCAACAATGGCGGGCTCGGTCTTGAGGAGCGGCACCGCCTGACGCTGCATGTTCGAGCCCATCAGGGCGCGGTTGGTATCGTCGTTCTCGAGGAAGGGAATGAGCGCCGTTGCGACCGAGACGAGCTGCTTGGGACTTACGTCCATGTAGTCGATCGCCTCGCGGGGCATCTCGGTGATGAGTTCCTTGTGGCGGCAGCCGACGCGGGCGTTGACAAACCTGCCCTCCTCGTCGAGCGGCTCGTTCGCCTGTGCGACGACGTAGCGGTCCTCTTCGTCCGCCGTCAGATAGTCGACGTGATCGGTGACGATGCCCGTCGCCTTGTCCACCTTGCGGTACGGGGACATGATGAAGCCGAACTCATTGACCTTGGAGAAGGTCGCGAGCGAGGAGATAAGGCCGATGTTCTGACCTTCGGGGGTCTCGATGGGACACATACGGCCGTAGTGCGAGTGGTGGACGTCGCGCACTTCGAAGGTCGCGCGGTCGCGGTTGAGGCCGCCCGGGCCGAGCGCGGAGAGCTTGCGCTTGTGCGTGAGCTCCGCGATGGGGTTGGTCTGATCCATGAACTGCGAGAGCTGGGAGGATCCGAAGAACTCGCGGATGACCGCCGAGATGGGACGGACGTTGATGAGGCTGGAAGGCGTGACTTCCATGGGATCCGCCGTCGCCATGCGCTCCTTGATGAGGCGCTCGAGGCGGGACATACCGATGCGCAGCTGGTTCTGGAGCAGCTCGCCGACCGAACGCACGCGGCGGTTGCCGAGGTGGTCGATCTCATCGATGGTGCCGATGCCGTACTGCAGATCGAGGTTGGTCGAGACGGCGGCGACGATGTCGTCCACCGTGATGCACTTGTGGTTGAGCTTTTCGACGAGCGGCTTGATCGCCTTCTTCTCGGCGGGCGTGACGCCCATCACGCGCTCCTCTGCGGCAAGGTCGACCTTCGCGGACTGCGCGCTGTCGTCACGGGCGAGCAGCTCGTGAAAGAGCTTGCAGGCGGCGACGAACTTGAGGCGGTTTTCCTTGCGCTTCTCGCGGTTCTTCTTTTCCTCCTGCTTCTCATCTGCTTCGGGCGCGGTCTCGCGGGCGTAGTAGACGGCGTTGATCTCGTCGAGGTACTTCTCGGCGACTTCCTCCACGCTCATCGTCTCGCACGCTGCGGCAATCTCCTTGCTGAACTTGAAGTTGGGATAATAGATGGTCTTGAGAAGTCCGAACGCCTTGGGGTTCTTGTCCGACACCGCCGAGAAATCGATGGTGTTGTTGGAGATGATCTTGTGGCGGATCTCCCCGTCCACGGGATCGTTGACGAGGACGAATACCTCGCCGATGCCCGCGTTCTGAATGGCGCGCGCCTGCTCCTCGCTCACCTTCTCGCCCTTGGAGGCGAGCAGTTCGCCCGTCTCGGGGTGGAAGATGTCGTCCGCGACACGGCAGCCGGGCAGACGGTACGCAAGGTTGAGCTTTTTGTTGAATTTATAGCGCCCCACCTTGACCACGTCATAGCGGCGCGGATCGAAGAAGAGGTTGTTCAGGTGCTGGCGCACCGACTCCTCGGTGGGCACTTCGCCGGGGCGCAGTCTTCTGTACAGGGCAATGAGGCCGTCCGATTCCGACTTGATGGGCGGCGTATCCTTCTCGTCGCGCTCGATGGTCGCGGCGATCATCTTATCGTTGCCGAACAACTCCTCGAGGGCGCGGTTGGAACCGTACCCGAGGGCGCGCAGAAGCACCGTGGCGGTGAGCTTGCGCTTTCTGTCCACGCTCACCCAAAGCACGCCCTGGGGATCCTGCTTGAACTCCAGCCACGCGCCGCGGTTGGGGATGACGGTGGTTTCGTAGATCTTTTTACCCGTCTTGTCCGTCTCGGCGACGTTGTTGACGCCGGGCGAACGGACGAGCTGCGAGACGATGACGCGCTCCGCACCGTTGATGATGAAGGAGCCGTTCTCCGTCATCAGGGGGAAGTCCCCCATAAAGACGACGGAATCGATGATCTCGTCCTTGACTTTGTTGACGAGGCGCACTTTGACGCGCAGGGGCAGCGCATACGTCGCATCGCGGTTGCGGCACTCTTTCTCGTCATACTTGGGCGTATCCCCGAACTCATGGCTCAAAAAGTGCAGCTCGAAGTGATCGGAGAAATCGGTGATGGGCGAGTAGTCCTCAAAGATCTCAGAGATGCCTTCGCCGATAAAGCTGTCGTAGCTCTCCTTCTGGATCTCGACGAGGTTGGGAATATCGATGACTTCGTTGATCTTCCCGAACTTGCGCCGCTCCGTCTTCCCGTACTTGTGAATGGGTAAGTTCATCCGGCAATATACTCCTTTAACGTTTTTTTCTGCGCGATCTACCGAGTATATCTTTTCATCGATAAAAATCGAATTTTCCTGATTAAAAATGCCCCTTCCCCTTTACAAGCGCGCATATTTGCGGTATAATACTGCGGAGTACAGGGAAGAAATATGCGTTTGCGCCCTGAAAAATCCCATCCGTTTTGGGCAAAATGGCGCAAAGACGCATTATTGCATAGTAATACATTATGTTATTATAGCCTATCGGCGGAAAGATGTCAACAGCTTTTCGCAAGAATTTTTTATTTTTTCGGCAATTCGCGAAAATACGTCAAAATCCGACCACTATTTTTCAGGAAAGTGCGCACGCGCACACGAGGTGTTTATGAGGATCGACAAGTTTTTGAAGGTATCGCGCATCCTGAAGCGGCGCACCGTCGCGCAGGAGGCGGCGGACGCGGGCAAGATCCGCGTCAACGGCAGGGAAGTCAAGCCCGCCTACCGCGTCAAAATCGGCGACGAGGTGGAGCTCTCCTTCACCTCGGGCACGCTTAAATTCCGCGTGCTCGCCATCAAGGAGACGGTGAAAAAGGACGAGGCGAGCACGCTCTATGAGGTCATCGCATGATCTCTGCCATTCTCTGCGCGGCGGGCAGCGGCTCGCGCGCGGGGTTTTCCGGGAACAAAATTCTGCGGGAGCTGAACGGGCTGCCCGTACTGGTCTGCAGCGTCAGCACGTTTGCGGCGGTCGCGGACGAGATCATTATCGCCTGCCGCGGGGAGGACAGGGCACGCATCGACGCCCTCCTCTCCCCCTTCCCGAACGCGCGCACGGTCATCGGCGGCGGGACGCGCACGCAGAGCGTCTATTCCGCCCTCCAGGCGGCGCAGGGGGATATCGTGCTCGTTCACGACGCGGCGCGCCCGTTCGTCACGCGCAAGATCATCGAGGACTGCATCACCTGCGTCAGAGAGTTTGGCAGCGGCGTGTGCGCCCTGCCCGCGACGGACACGACCGTCCTTGCAGAAAACGGCTGCATCGCCTCCGTCCCTGCACGCAGGGACGTCTTTACCGTGCAGACCCCGCAGGGCTTTTTGCGCGACGAGCTGCTGCGGGCGTACACCGCGGCGTTTTCCGAGGAGCGGGAGGCGGAATTCACCGATGACAGCGGCGTGTATGCGGCGTACATTGCGCCGCCCCGCCTCTTTTTGGGGGACCGCGCCAACAAAAAACTCACCTATCCCGAGGACTTTGCGCCCGCGGAGCGCGCAGGGTTCGGCGTCGACACGCACGCTTTCGGCGAGGGCGATCATATCGTGCTGGGCGGCGTACGCATTCCGCACACGCGCGGGCTTGTGGCACACTCGGACGGCGACGTGCTCGTCCACGCGCTGATGGACGCCCTCCTCTCCGCCGCGGGGCTCAGGGATATCGGGCACTACTTCCCCGACACGGACGCGCGCTTTGCGGGCGCGGACAGCATGGCGCTGCTCGCCGAGGTCATGCAGCTCGTCAAAGAGCAGGGATTTGCGCCCAAAAACGTCAGCCTCACCATTCTGGCGCAGAGACCCCGCCTTGCGCCGCATATCGAGGCGATGCGGGCAAACCTCGCCGCCGCCCTCTCCCTTCCCCTTGACGCCGTCGGCATTGCGGCAGGCACCAACGAACACCTCGGCTACGTCGGCGAAGAGAAGGGCATCACCTGCTTTGCAATGGTGCTACTATTCACGAATTTTCTCACGCAAAGGCGCAATTCTGTGATTTGAGAAAAAGGCTGCCGACACGGAGCAAGCTCCTGACGGCACCTCTTTCTCTCGCCGCAAACAGGAAGGGCTTACAATATAGTTTGCGGCGATTCACTTTCTCCCCCCAAGCTGCGTGAGCAGCAAATGGGGGCATACTGCGCAAAATTGCGATTTTGCTTGTATCTGTGATTTTAGCAAAAGGCAGTGCACTTTTCTTGCCTCTCGCACACCTCACCCTAACAAAGTCAGGGGAGCCAAAATGCGGCGAAAGCCTCCCCTGCCGACCGTCTTGCGCAGGGAGGGCAAAGCAAATAAAAGTCATCATTTCACTCAAATAAGAAAACAGGAACGAAATATTATGCCAAAAGCGACGACACAATTTGTATGCGCGGAGTGCGGGTATACCTCGCCCAAGTGGCTGGGGCGCTGCCCCGACTGCGGGAAGTTCAACACGCTCGTCGAAGAGCCGATCGCACCCACTCTCCCCTCTTCCAAAAAACAGACCATGCGCACGGCAGTCTCGCGCGCCCTTCCCCTCTCGCAGGTCAAGTACGAAAAATATGAGCGCGTCTCCTCGGGCATTGCCGAGCTGGACGTCGTGCTGGGCGGCGGCATCGTGCGCGGCTCGCTCGTCTTGGTCGGCGGCGATCCCGGCGTGGGCAAATCCACCCTCTTGACACAAGTCGCGGCGCATCTGTCCAAGGAGCATACCGTTTTATACCTCTCCGCCGAGGAGAGCTGTTCGCAGGTCAAATTGCGCTGTGAACGGCTGGGACTCAACTCCGATACGCTGCTCCTGCTCAATGAAACCAACCTCGAAAACGCCGAGGAGAGCATTCTGAGCGCGGAGTACGTCATCGTGGACTCCGTTCAGGCGATCTACACCGATGCGCTCACATCGGCGGCGGGCAGCGTCGGACAGGTGCGCGAGTGCGCCGCACGGCTCATGCGCATCGCAAAGTCACGCGGGATCACCTTCTTCCTCGTCGGACACGTCACCAAGGAGGGCACGCTTGCAGGTCCCAAAGTGTTGGAGCATATCATGGACGCCGTCCTCTACTTCGAGGGCGAGCGCACGGAGAGCTTCAAAATTCTGCGCGCCGTCAAAAACAGGTTCGGCTCAGTGCAGGAGGTGGGCGTGTTCGAGATGACGGACGCGGGCATCTTCGGCGTGACCGACTATTCGGGCTTATTCCTCTCCGACACGCGCGGCGAGGCGGCGGGCGCCGCCGTCACCCCGAGCGAGACGGGCAACCGCTGCATGATGGTGGAGATCCAGACGCTCATGTGCAGGACGGCATACGGACTGCCGCGCAGAATGTCCCTTGGCGTCGACTTCAACCGCCTCGTCGTCCTCGTCGCCGTGCTGGAAAAGCGGTGCGGGCTGCCCCTTGGCACGCAGGACATCTACCTCAACGCGATGGGCGGCATCCGATTAAATGAGCCGAGCGCCGATCTTGCCGTCTGCGCCGCCCTCGCGAGCGCCGAGAAGATGACGCCCGTCGACAAATTCACGGCGGTCTTTGGCGAAGTGGGTTTAACGGGCGAGGTGCGCGGCGTGGGATATGCCGATAAGCGCGTCAACGAGTGCATTAAGATGGGCTTCAGGCGGGTCATTCTTCCCGAAAAGAACAAAAAAGCCTGCGAAAAATTCGCAGGAAAGATCGAGCTTGTGCCCGTGCGGTACGTCTCCGAGATGATCCGCGCGCTCTTCCCGCAAAACAGCGCGGGCAAGTAAGCCGGAATGAAACTTCATATACTTCATATTTACAAGCGCGCCCCGGAAGTTTCCCCGGCGCGCTTCATCTTTTATCAATCTTTTTTGGAAATATACTGCCGTTGCTTCTCAGGCTCCGGCCCCCCGCCCTGTGCTGCGGACAAAGTA
>ERZ1090881.1148-NODE-1158-length-11559-cov-85.583362_pt1 | contig 11559 bp, 8 predicted proteins | sample MGYA00478470_ERZ1090881 | MGnify/ENA primary metagenome ERZ1090881 (study PRJEB33644, sample SAMEA5815736) | chicken gut metagenome | biome: Chicken; feature: Gastrointestinal Tract; material: Caecum | place: Ireland | collected 2019-01-01 | study: A study of...
ATGTTGTTGAAAAATCGCACTTTGTACCTTTTGCTTTGTTTTGCACAAGACGTATGCTCAACAGAACTTTTGCAACGTTGGACCCAAAGCACCTTTTGCACTCACATTTACGTTGCCGACTACGTCCAAGTAACGACAAAAGAAGAGTTTTGCCTTTCAGCCGATAAACGCAACCCTTCAACAAACGCAAATTATACAAAAAACAAACGCAACGTTTTACAAAATTTTTGATGTTGTTGAAAAATCGCACTTTGTACCTTTTGCTTTGTTTTGCACAAGACGTATTCTAAACAGAACTTTTGCAACGTCGTATCAAAAGCTCATTGCGCACATATTTCCGTTGCCTACTACACCCGAGTAACGTCAAAAGAAGTTTTTGCCTTTCAGCCGAAAACGCAACGCTTTCAACAAACGCAATATTTGACATATCATTTTCACTTTTCTAAAATCTATTGTAACTAACGCATAAAAATGCTAAAATTTTAACGCTGAACGAGAGTTTTGAAAGGAAAAGTAAAAAGGGGGTACAATATGAAAAGGAAATTGTCCGTCATCTTGTTGTGTTTGTTGGCAGTTGTGTGCATTGTGCTTGTCGCCTGCGTGGACGACCCGACGGCGGGCGGTTTGCCGACAGACGTTCCTGAAAGTGCGACGGAACCGACGCTGGTGCTCCACTACGAAAGGCAAAATCCCGACGATTACCTCAAGTGGGGATTTTGGATTTGGACGGACGGCGGAGAAGAAGGGCAGTTGTTTAAGTTGAACTACCAAGACGACTTCGGCGGTGTGGCAATGTACCCGTTGTCCGACTTCGGAGCGGAAAGGGACAGTCTGATAGGCATTATTCCCCGACTGATTGCCTCGTGGACAAAGGATTGCGACGTGGACAGAATGTTGGATCTTTCACAGTGCGAAATGGGCGCCGACAACTTCATTCACATCTATCTGACGCAGGGGGATCAAAATTTATACAAGGACGCAGAGGAAATGAAATACAATGTAACGGCGGCATTTACCGCATACGACAAAATAACAGTCAACGCACGCCAGGAAATGGCAAGCGTAACCATTTTTGAAGCAACGCAATCCGTTGCGGTGCAAAACGGACCTGCAAAGGAAATTGTTTGCGCCTTGCCGCAAAACCACACTTTGCGCCTTGCCGAGGGGTACACTGCGGAAGTACAGTTTGCCGACGGCAAAAAGGTAACGGCAACGGTGGACATGATGGCGTTGTACGGTACCGACGCTTTCAACGACGCCTTCTACTTCGACGGCGAGTTGGGCGCAATGTACAGTGCTACCGAAACCACATTCCGTGTGTGGTCGCCCGTGTCCACAAAAATCGTGCTGAACATCTATCAAAAGGGCAACGGCGAAGAAACGCCTGTTTCCTACGACATGCAATCGGGGCAAAAGGGAACGTTTGAAGCGGTTGTCAGCGGCGACCTTGCAGGCAAGTACTACACCTACACTGTGTACAATCACGTTTATTCCACGGGCGTGGAAATTGTCGACCCCTACGCCAAAAGCGCAGGGCTGGACGGCGAACGTGGAATGATAGTGGACTTTTCCAAGACCAATCCTCTCGGTTGGGAAAACGTTTCGCCCGTTGCCTACGACAGAAAACAACTTGTAGTGTGGGAAACGCACGTTGCCGACGTTACCTCTTCGCAAACGTGGACAGGCACGGAAAGCAACCGAAGCAGATTTTTGGGACTTATTGAAGAAGGCACGACCTACACGGAAGGCAACGTAACGGTAAAAACGGGCTTTGACCACATCAAGGAGTTGGGCGTCAACGCAGTGCAACTTTTGCCGATATTCGACCAAGCCAACGATGAAAGCGCACGCATCTTCAACTGGGGTTACAATCCGTTGAACTACAACGTTTTGGAAGGAAGTTACAGTTCCGACGCTACCGACGGTTACACGAGAATTAAGGAATTCAAGCAGGTGGTGGCTGCTTTTAACGGCGCAGGCATCAACATTATTATGGATGTGGTGTACAATCACGTCAATGCCGCAGGCGGAAGCAATTTTGACGTGCTTATGCCGGGCTATTACTTCCGCTACGGTGCAAACGGAAGCATGTCCAACGGTTCAGGCTGCGGAAACGAAACGGCAAGCGAACATGCAATGTTCCGCAAATTTATGATAGATTCCGTGTGCTTTTGGGCGTCGGAGTACAAATTGGGCGGTTTCCGCTTCGACCTTATGGGCGTGCATGACGTGGAAACAATGAATATGCTTGCCGACGCTTTGAAACTTATTAACCCAAACATAGTAATTTACGGCGAACCTTGGACGGGAGGCACGTCGGCATTGCCTTCCTCGCAACAGGCGGTACAAAGCAACGCCAACAGTTTGCGTGGTGTGGGACAGTTCAACGACCAACTGCGTGACGCTTTGATAAAGGGAGGTTTGGCTGCCGTTACCGACAAAGGTTGGATAACAAACGAAAGTGCGTTAAGTTCTTCCGACGTTTCTAAAATTATGGACGGGCTGAAAGGTATCACTGCCTGCACAAACAGCATCACCGACCCAAACAAGACTACCAACTACGTTACCTGCCACGACAACTACACCTTGTTTGACAGAATTTCCGCCGCAGGCATCACCGATGAAGCCACCGTCAAAAAAATGGCGATGTTGGCAAACTCCGTTGTACTCACCTCCAACGGCACGGCGTTTATGCTGGCAGGGGAGGAATTTTTGCGCACGAAAGGGGGCGACGGCAATTCCTATCAGTCGGGATACGAAGTCAACCAACTTGACTACTCGTTGAAAATCACTCACGCCGACATGTTTGAAAACTACCGCAAACTGATTGCCTTAAAAACTCATTGCGGCGGGCTGAGCCTTTCCCAAGAGCAGGTACAACAAGCCTACAAAGTTCAAAGTCTTGACGGAGGTGCCGTGATTGTAATTGAAGTTACCGACAGCGAAAACGGTACAATGTACACAATAGTGCATGCAAACGGCGTGGCAAAGGACGTTGCGGTGAATTTGGAGGGGTACACACTGTACCTCGACACGTTGGGCGTAACGCAAGAACTTTCCTCTCAAACGGAAGTGTTGCCCTTCCAGACGCTGATTGCACAAAAAGCGATGTAGACATTTTCTGTTGGTTTTTGTCAGATTGCAAATTGTTGCAAACACATTGCGTAAACCTGCTTGTTGTATCACATTTAAGCATTTAAGCAAGCGGATTTTGTGAAAAAAAGTTGAAAAAATCGAAGTTTTTTCAAAAAACTATTGATTTTATAATATTGCTGTGATAGACTGAATAAGAGCAGAAGACCTCGTAAAAGGTGTAAGGTTGGTTTTGCTTGGACAAAGCCGTCCTTCATTGAAGGCTTTGCCGTAAACTCGATATTACTGCCTTTGGCAGAATATATAAAAGAAGGAGAAAAAAAGATGAAAAAACTTGTTACGACTGCATTGGTAGCAATACTTGTGGTGTCCTGCCTGTTTGCTCTTGTTGCTTGCGACAACGATCCTCTGGCAGATCCCACGTATTCCTACACGATTACGGGAAACTTCAATGGCTGGAAAGTAAACGTTGATGCCGAAGACGAAACAAAACTTGACGCAAACTACGCTATGGAAGCCGTTGCATTGAGCGACAAAAGAGTTGCCAGCATCAAAGACGTTTTGAAAGAAGGCGGCGTTCAATACCTGTACATAGCAGAACACACATTCACCAACAACAAGGTTGACGGTGCATGGGAAGCAGGCTGGTCTATTTCGTACGCTCTTACCGAAGGTGCGGAACTCACCGAAGTTGACGGCAACATGGCAATCAAAGTTTTGAAGTGCGAACTCAAAACGGCGGGCGACATTGCGGAATGGGTTCCCAGTTGGATCCCCGATGCAGGCAACACCAACGTAAGAAGCCTTACCCCCGACACACTGTATTGTCCTCCTCACAGCGAAACTCCCGCATGGGAAAACAGCGGTTCATGGAACGACAACCCCATCGTGCTTACGGCAGGAACTTACTACGTAGTATTTGCATCCTTCACCGACGGAACCTACGGTCTTGGCGCAATTGCAAAATAAGTAATTGAAAACAAAAAAAAGACTTGCCCACAGGGCGAGTCTTTTTTTTGTAATTTTTGCCATGAATTTGGCTACGTGTTTGAAATGCTTTAGTCTGTAATTAGGAATGCTTTTGCCGCAATGCAAAAAGGTTTTTGCATGCAAAGTTAAAATGAAAAATCTATTTTCATTGCAATTACAGCAAAATTTTTTGGTACAACAATGTTTTTTTGCCGTTGTTTTCCCTTTTCCGTTGTCGGATTTTACTCAAACCGTCTTACAACAGTTGCAGTGGTGCAATTACTTGTACAAACATGATTTCGCACGGCATGCCTGACAGTGCTTGCAAAAAGGTTTTTGCTTGCAAAGTTAAAACGGCAAATTTATTTTCATTGCAATTACAGCAAAATTTTTTGGTACAACAATGTTTTTGCCGTTGTTTTTCCTTTTTCGTCGTCGGATTTTACTCAAACCGTCTTACAACAGTTGCGGTGGTGCAGTTACTTGTACAAACATGATTTCGCACAGGTGTTTTCGGCGGTTTTCCCTTGCATATTGCATTTTACGACAAAAAAGACATTTTTCGACAAAATTTGCCGTTAACGTGCGCTTGGCGTGATGTACAATTACAGCGTCAAGTCCCTTGTACTGCCAAATCACAGCCATTTTGCACGGTCTATTTCCTTTTTGGCGGCACGGTCGAGGTTTTCGTCCGATTGCGGTAACGTTATTTTCATTGCGTCAATGTCCAGCAACACGAACTTTGGTTTGTTGTTTTTGAAAATCACAACGCAACCGCAGTCTTCGCAGCGGCGTACCACTTTGGAAAAGTTTTGGTTTGCTTCCGTCATGGAAACAATCTGATTGCTGTTTATCATCATGATGCATTACCTCGCAGTATTTTTACGGCGTTTTGCCTTTGAATTATGATAGCATATTTCTAGGATGAAAACAACCCCTATTTTTCCTGTTTTACATAAAAAACAGCAAATTAAATGTTTAAGCAAAAAATATTATGTCATTAAAATATTGTGAAAATGTCCGTTTTTCAGTGAACATTAGCAAAAAATTTTTCATTTTGTTGCATATTATTGAAATATTACAAACAGAATGATAAAATTAAATCAGTTAACGGCGTGTTGTGTGGTTTCCTTTGACACGCAATATTCTGCTGTAACGAAACACAAACAAAATTTGCAAGAAATTGCAATAAATCAGGAGGAAAAAATGAAAAAACTTATTGCTGCGGCACTTACATTAGTGCTACTCATCGCTTGCGTGTTCACGCTTGTGGCGTGCAGCGAGACGGAATTGGTAATTTGGGTGGGCGAAGAATCCGCCACCTACTACGCAAGCGTAATGGAACAGTACGTTGCCGACTACGCCGAGAAGAACGGAAAGGAATTTCCCTACAAAGTCGTGGTCAAGGGAGTGGACGCTTCTACAGCCGCCGAGGCAATTTTGAAAGACGCACAGGCAGGTCCTGCCATCTTCACAATTCCTCACGACAACCTTGGTAAACTTATCGGCACAAGCCCCGTTATTGCCGCATTGACAAGCCAATCGTTGCTTGCTCAGATTGAAGCGGACAACCCCGACGGCTACAAAAAGGTAGTTAAAAACACCCTCGGCGGAACGGAATACACATTTGCCGCTCCCTACATCGGACAGTCTTTGGTGCTGTTCTACGACAAATCCAAAATCACCGACACAGAGGTGGAAACATGGGAAGGCATCATGGCTGCGGCAAAACGTGCAGGCAGCGACGTCAAGGCTATGACGGTCATGGGTAACGACAGTTACAACCTCAGTTTCCTTATGCTCGCCCGCAATGCCGAAACCAAAACAACTTCCGTAAAAATTTACGAAGGTTCCACACTTTCCGAAATGCTTGAAAACAGTTACTGCACGGGCGACGACACGATGGCCAGTTTCAAGTGGGGACAACGTTTCTTCAACGACCCCAACGGCGGTGCGCTTTCCGGCAGTACGACATTTGACGCTTTGATGAAGGACGGAAAAGTTTTGTCCCTTGTCGGCGGTGCATGGAAGTACGACAGCGTTAAGGCGGCTTTGGGTGACAACCTCGGTATTGCTCAACTTCCCACCTACACAATCACTGCGGAAGACGCTTACGGCACATGCGAAGAAGGAACGGTTATGAAATCCGGAACATTTGCCGACTGCAAAGTGCTGTGCATCAACGGTATGAACGAAATCGTTACCGGCGGCAACAAACAACTTTGCGAAGACATCGTTGAATACCTCACCGGCAAGGAAATTCAGGAAGGCTCTTTCGAAGAATGCAACAACCTTCCCGCTTACAAAAACGCTGCGGCGGAATTTGAAGCAATGCAGGCAGACACCAACGAAGCACTGCTTGCCAAAAAGCAGGTGGAAATGGCAAAATGGGGAATTCCTCAACCTTTCGGATACGACAGTTTCCTCAACCTGTACTTCTATCAGAAGGGCGCCGACACCTACACACAAGACATTTTGCTGATGCGTGACTCTGCAAACAACAACGCCACGGCTTACGACACCGACGAAAAGTTGCTTACCGGTCTTACGATAATTCAAAACATTTGGAAAACGGGAAAGGCTTCGGGTAACTGAGCCAAAGGATAATCCGGGAGAAAAACTATGGCTGCGCAAGTAACGACAAAAAAAGAAAATATTTTTGTGCGTTTTGGTAAGCGTATCGCCGAAGGCTTCAAATACTTCGGCGAACGTTTCTCCGACGGAAGCGTCGGCACCAAACTTTCGCACTTTATCATGGGCGCAGGAAATTTCAGCCACAAGCAGATTGCCAAGGGAATAATTTTCTTTTTGGTGGAAGTTGTTTTCATTTTGTTTATGGTGCTGTGTCCGTCGGTAAACGACACTCCGTTGGGATACAAAGCGTTGATAAATCTCGGCGACTTGGGGTACATCGAAAATGCAAGCGGTAGCACTGCCATCGACCCCGACACGGGCATGCCTATTGCGGTACCCAACTCCATGCTGATACTTTTGTTCGGCGTGGTTACGTTGGGTGTAATAATGTTGTTTCTGGTGGTGTACTTTGCCAATATTTCCAGCGCCTACAAGGCAGACCTTGACGAGCGCTACGGCGAAGGTGCGTCCACATTCAAACAGGACCTTGCATCCATGTTGGACAGCAAGTTCCACATCACGATGCTTTCCCCCACAATTTTGGGAGTGACGCTGTTTACGATTTTGCCCACGCTGTACATGATTTTGGTGGCGTTCACCACCTACGGCGGGACAACGGCAGGTTCCGGTCAAACCAACTTCGGTTGGGCGGGATTTAAAAACTTCATTGAAATTTTCACACAACCGGACAATGAAATAGGTCAGCGTTTCCTTTCGGTGTTGGGCTGGACGCTCATCTGGGCGTTTTTTGCAACGGTAACCAACTACTTTGGCGGAATTTTCCTTGCCGTGCTCATCAACCGCAAGGGAATCAAGGGAAAAGTGTTCTTCCGCACGGTGTTCATCATGACCATTGCCATTCCGCAGTTTATCTCGTTGTTGGCAATGAGAAACCTGCTTTCGGCAAACGGTCCCGTAAACGCAATGCTGATGAATTTGGGTCTTACACAAAACCCCATCAACTTCCTTGGTCATGACTTGGAAAACCAAAACGAGTACCTGATAAAGTTTATGATTATTCTCATAAACATGTGGGTGGGCGTTCCCTACACAATGCTTATGACAAGCGGTATTCTGATGAACGTTCCCACGGATTTGTACGAGGCGGCAAAGGTGGACGGTGCCAAACCGCTGACGATTTTCTTCAAAATCACCTTCCCGTACATATTCTTCATCACCACACCGTACCTTATCAGTTCCTTCATCGGCAACATCACATCCTTCAACATCATCTTCATGTTGAGCGGTGGCGGTCCTGCCGTGGCAGGATTCAAGGCAGGCAAAACCGACTTGCTTGTTACATGGCTGTACAAGTTGACAATTGATAATTCCAACTACAACCAAGGCGCAGTAATCGGTATCATCACCTTCATCTTCACGTCGGTGATTACGCTGCTGACTTACAGACGCAGTAAGGCTTACAAAGAGGAGGATACTTTCCAATGAGAAACGAAATTACCTATTCTCAGAAAAAGCACGGAAGTATGCGTCGCCACAGAATAATTGCCAACATTGCAACCTACGTCATTTTGGCAATTTTGGTGGTAATCTGGCTGTATCCCATTCTTTGGATATTCCTCAACGCTTTCCGTTGCGAGTACAACGAAAACGGCGACCTCATCGGTATCGTAGTTTCCAACTACATTCCCAAACAGTTGGGCTTTGAAAACTTCAAAAAACTGTTCACCGAAACGCATTTTTTAAGACAGGTGGGCAACACCCTTATCGTGTCGGTGTTTTCCTGCATTTTGTCAACGCTTTTGACTCTTTCCACGGCGTACATCATGTCCAAGATAAAGTTCAAAATGCGCAAGCCCTTCATGAATCTGGCAATGATTTTGGGATTGTTCCCCGGCTTTATGTCCATGATTGCCATCTACTTCATTTTGAAGGCTTTGGGTCTGACGCAAACGCTGCTGGCTCTGATACTTTGCTACTCGGCGGGCGCAGGATTGGGATTCTACGTTGCCAAAGGCTTTTTCGACACCGTACCCAATGCGTTGGTGGAATCGGCAAAACTTGACGGCGCAACGCAGGCGCAGATATTCTGGCACATAATTTTGCCTTTGTCCAAACCCATCATCATCTACACGGCGTTGCTGGCGTTCACGGGACCTTGGATGGACTTCATCTTTGCAAGAGTTATCCTTGGCGAAGCCAACACGGAATTGCACACCGTTGCGGTGGGCTTGTATCAGATGATGTACGGCGCTCATGCCGACAACAATATTTTCACGACGTTTGCGGCAGGCTGCGTATGTATTGCAGTACCCATCGTCACGTTGTTCCTCTGCATGCAGAAGTACTACATCGAAGGCGCAACTGCAGGCGCTGTAAAAGGCTGATATCTGTACAAAAAAAGGCGGATTTTCCGCCTTTTTTGTTTGCCTTAAACACAAAATTGCTCGTACTTGCCAATTTTTCGAGTCATGCAAAAGCAAATTGACGCAGTGCCTGTTGTTGCAAATGTTTTTGCAGTTGTTTGTGTTTGCGGAAGGCAACGTCGTGTCTGAACGCACAACTGGCGTGCATGAGCAGTGTTTTGTCAGCGTGTTTTTGACGTAAACGCAGGCAGGAAGCCTTTTTCTGCGGTACACCGAGGCACCGTTGTTGTCGCCGTTGTTGCCCTTTCCCTTGCCGCAGTTGCAACGTGCATTGTAATACCCTAAAGAAGTTTTTTAGTTACACGGGCGTTTGAACGGTGGTGCAAAAGCAGTGTGATTGACAGTAATTGCAAAACTTTTTTTGTTTGAAAATTGGCAGTGAGCGTTGTACTGAAATTCTTGTTGCAACACAATTCTTTTTGTTTCGGCACACAGGCGTTATTAACAGCGGTGCAAAAAAGTAATTGCAAAACCTCTTTTGTGTGCGAAATTGCAGTCGATGCATTGTATTGAAATTCCGTGCAACAACAACGATGAAAAACGTTGCGGCGTGGGTTTTACAGGGGGGGCAGTTTGACCCGTTTTTTCAGCAAAAACTGCAAGCATTTTGTTGACCGTATTGACAAATACCGTTACGGTAGTGTAAAATTATGGGTGAAAATATGTTTGACAATTACAGACAATTAGTACAAAAACTATGTTAAAATGTCATCTCGGAGGAAAACATGAAAAGGAAAATCTCTGTGTTTAGTGTAATGCTTTTGTGCATTCTCGTTGCGACAGTGTTTTTGTCTGGCTGTGGGGAGTATCGTATGCCTATTGACGAAAATTTCGAACCCAACATTATCGACGATAACTACCGCACATTCTACGAAATTTTTGTCGGCGGTTTTTCCGACAGCAACGACGACGGAATGGGCGATTTGCAGGGCGTCATCAACCGTCTGGACTACCTCAACGACGGCGACCCCAAAAGTGGCAAAAGTTTGGGCATAACGGGAATCTGGCTCATGCCCGTTATGGTTTCTTTCAGTTATCACAAGTACGACGTAATCGACTACAAAACAATCGACCCCGACTACGGTACCATGGAAGACATGCGCAACCTTGTTGCAGAGTGCCACAAACGTGGAATAAACATAATAATCGACCTTGTTCTCAACCACACAAGCAAGTACCACGAATGGTTCAAGCAGGCGCAACAGGCAAGGGCTACGGGGGACACCGCCAATCCCTACTACGACTACTATTCCGTAAAAATAGGCAACGAAGGGGAAGGCTGGTACAATTTTGCCACCGATCCCAACGGCAACAAATGGGTTTACGAAGGCAATTTCAGCAGTGATATGCCGGAACTCAACTACGACAATCCCGCCGTCAAGGAAGCGGTGGAAGACATTGTGCGTTTTTGGTTGTCCGACGTGGGCGTGGACGGTTTTCGTCTGGACGCCGTAAAGTACTTCTATTTCGGCGACGAGGCACGCAACGTGCAACTGCTCGGATGGCTTAACGACACCTGCAAAAAGTACAATGAAGATGTGTACATTGTGGGGGAAAACTGGTCCAACGAAATTTCCGTCATCAACTATTACCGGTCCGTCAACTGTTTCGACTTTTCCTTTGCCGACATCAACGGCGCAATTATGACCTACGTCAAGTACGGCGGCGGAAGCATGTTCAGCAACGAAGTGGAATACTACTACAACGCCGTTAAGGAAAGCAATCCCGATGCGATAATGGCTCCCTTCCTTTCCAACCACGATATGGACAGGATAGCCGGCGCTCTTTCCACCGAGGACAAATCGCTGCAACTTGCATCCAGCATGTATTTGCTTATGCCGGGCAATCCCTTCATCTATTACGGCGAGGAAATAGGAATGAAAGGCAGTCGTGGAGCATCTAACACCGATGCCAACAGACGTCTTGCAATGTTGTGGGGGGACGGCGACACCGTTACCGACCCTGTCGGGGCGGACTACGACATTTCTTTGCAGACCAACGGCACCGTCAAGTCGCAACTCGGCAAGGCAGACAGTATCTACAACCATTACAAAAAACTCATTGCCATTCGCAACGCCAATCCGGAAATTGCCCGTGGCAGCGTTACCGCATCCGACATCTTCGGCGAGGACATCGCCGTGTTGAAATTCACCTACAACGGAAGTACGGTGTACGTTATTCACAACATGACGGGAATGCAACTTCCCCTCAACGTGCAGGCTTTGAACGTTTCCGTTTTGCGTGGATGGACCACATCGGAAAGCGTTTTGGAAGGCAACACTCTTACAATAGGCGCATTCGGCTCGGTAGTGCTTAAATAGTAACGGGCAAATATGAACAAATGCGGATTTTTGAAAAAGGGAAACGTCGTGTTTCCCTTTTTTGTTGTTTTTCTAGGCTCAAAGCACAAATTACATTTTCAGGTACTAAGCAAAATTTTTTCAGGTGTAAGCACAAATTACCTTTCAGGTGCAAACAC
>ERZ1090881.1150-NODE-1160-length-11548-cov-7.516053_pt1 | contig 11548 bp, 8 predicted proteins | sample MGYA00478470_ERZ1090881 | MGnify/ENA primary metagenome ERZ1090881 (study PRJEB33644, sample SAMEA5815736) | chicken gut metagenome | biome: Chicken; feature: Gastrointestinal Tract; material: Caecum | place: Ireland | collected 2019-01-01 | study: A study of the...
TCCTTCTAGATACTACCATATGAAAGAAGAAACTGCAAGGAAGGATTCCCTGCAGTTTCTCTGTTATCCATTGTCTTTTAAAAGATCGGTATCCGGCGGTATCACGCCTCGTTTTAACTTAGTATAGATAATCCGCTCAACGGATTCATCGATTCTGGACTCTTTGATCTCTCCGTTATCCACCGCTTTTTTGACCGCTTTATATGCCTCTGCCAGATCGTCCGGCATTAAGACGACGTCCACTCCTGCCTGCAGCGCCTTAACTGCCGCTTCCCCGGCAGAATAGTCATCGGTAATAGCTTTCATGTTCATGGCGTCTGTCATAACAACGCCGTCAAATTCCAGTTCGTTTCTTAAAATATCGGTTACCACTCTCTTGCTTAAAGTAGAAGGTTCCCTTTCATCGGTTACATTGCTTAACATCAGATGGGATACCATGACTGCATCCACATCGGCGTCAATTCCTGCCTCAAACGGCTTAAAGTCTATTTTACGCAGAGTCTGGATCGTCTGCTCTGCTTCCGCACTGCCCCGGTGGGTGTCTCCCCAGGTTTCTCCGCTGCCCGGAAAATGTTTTAAAACAGCTGAAATCTGCTGTTTCTGCATGCTTGTTACCAGAGTTGAGATGATATCTGACACATCCCCTGCATCAGATCCGAAACTCCTGTCCCCGATCTCTGTATTGGATTCATTGGTCAGAACATCGGCTACCGGCGCCAGATTCATGTTAAATCCCAGTTTCTTCAGCTGGCTGCTCTGCGTCTTTCCCATCTCCTCCAGCTGATCTTCGTCATAAGTCTCCCCGATCTCTCTGGCGGCCGGATAATGGGTTACTCCCATCTTTTCGTTGGAAGATACACGGGCCACGGAGCCTCCTTCTTCATCCACCGATACAAACAGCGGAATCCTTGACGCATCCTGCAGACCGCTGATCAGTTCCTTTGTCTGACCGGCGTCGGTCATATTTTTGGAAAACAAAACAACGCCGCCCGTCTTGTACTGCTTCATGGTCTTCTTCATCTGACTGGTGATCTTCTGCTGATTCTTCGTATCTCCTTCATCCAGCGAGTACAGCGGCACCATAAACAGCTGTCCGATCTTTGTTTCCAGAGACAGGTCTTTTGTGATGTCCTCAGACATTCCCTCTAAAGTTGCTTCGTCCAGGTCTTCCGTCCTGGCCGCTGTCTTCTCTTTCTTGTCCCTGGACTGGCATCCGGCACAGAAAAGCATTATGAAAATTAGAACGAGACTTAAGATTCTTCTCTTCATCCTTTGCGTTCCTTTCTATCAAAAAAATGAATGATGCCTGATCCTGCTGCTTCCGTCTTCACATCATTTGTTAACAGTATATCATTTTTCCAAAAACGTGTCTATGAATCTTCTGTGAATCAAAAAAAGAAAAAGTTCCTGCCCAAGGGCGGCAAGAACTTCCTCTTAAAACCGTACCTGAAATATAAGGCGAACGATACGTCAACCATGTATCATAAGCTATACCGTCCCACACTTCCGCATATCTCTCAGTACATTATATAGTATATACTTTTCTATTTACATTTTCTACTGTTTATTAGAAAAAATACAATTTTTTTTGCATTTTTTTCTTTTTTGCCGAAATATAGGCTGTTTTTTACATCATTTTACTTTTTCTGTGTATTTCTGGAAGGAAATCTCCACTCTGAACTGGTCTCCCCGGACCTCAATGCCGAAATCTCCACCACAATTTTTGGTAAAACTGTCTGCAATTGACAATCCCAGTCCATTGCCTTCACTGGTTCTGGATTTTTCTGCCCTGGCAAATCGTTCCATAATTTCTTCTTCCGTGAAATCCATTTCATAGGATGCGGTGTTGACGACTTCCAGTTTCAGCCTCTGATCGGTTTCTGTAATGTCAATAAAGATCCTCGTCCCCTTCATGGAATATTTTAATGCATTTTCCAGAACATTTTGTACCACCCGGTACATGCGGTTGACGTCTCCCAGGAATTTTGTATTTTGTGCTTTGCACTGAAACCGGATGTGGAATCCGGATGCTTCGATCTTATCACCCATATCTGCCATCGTCTGTTCCAGGAGTTTTCGCATATCCATAACTTCCAGAGATACTTTTGCATTTCCGCTGGTAGACTTTGCCAGTTCAAACAAATCTGAAATGATATTTTTCAGCCGTTCTGTTTTCTGGGTCAGGATCTTAACATAATCTCTCGCTTCCGGCGATAACGTCTCATCCCGGCTCAGGAGATCCACATAGCCAATGATGGACGTCAGCGGCGTTTTTAAGTCATGGGATACATTGGTGATCAGATCGATCTTCATGCGCTCGTTTCGCATCTGATCTTCCAGCGCTTTCTCCATTCCATTTCCGATATTGGCAAGCTTCTGGCTGTAATCGTAATAAACGCTTCCTTCCTCAATATCTGTCGTTGCCGTCAATTCTCCATTGGCGATCCGGTCAATCTGTTCTACCAGTTTGTTTAAGTCTTTCTGCTCTGCCGCATATTTATCAGAATATTTTACCAGATATTTCAGCCCGACAGCTCCCAGAATGATAAATCCAAGTCCCAGGGCGCCGGATATGTTCATAATACAAATTCCAAACAGGATAAAGACAATCAAAATCCTTCTTCCGATCCGGTATTGATGAATCCTGTCTTTTACATGCTGCTGTTCAAAACTCATTGCTTCATATTCCAGCTGATTTCTCTTTTTGGAATTCCGGTACCATTTTCGGAAATATCCGATGCATAAAGTCGAATCCAGCAGTTTATGCTCCTTCAGTCTCCATACCGTTGTCTGAATGCAGACCGCAGCCAACGCAATCAGCGCCGGCACCAGGAAACTGCAGATCATAACGATCATCTCTTCCTGTGCCTGATCCGTCAGTCCCATCATATAGTCCTGACCTACACTCCAGGTCCATGCATACAAACCAATCAGGCCGACTCCGATCCAAAAAGCTGCCAGCAGGATAACTTCCCACCATATATGATCCAGCCACCGGAAAAATCTGGTCCGGCTTCCCTGCAGCGCAGACAATACGATCAGCAGAATGACACCCAGAACTTCCAATCCCAGAATGATCGTCATTTCTTTTACATAACGGATCAGCTGAGTCTGCTCTTTCTTATATTCCTGCTCAATCAAATCCATACCCTTTTGAGTGATGCGGATGCGAATCGTTCCTGATTCCAGCCGCCTTCCTTCTTCCCCATTGATCAGCAGACCCTCTGGCAGAGTAATCATCATATCTCCGGAAACCTGATAAAAGTTTTCCGGATCGTACTGGCCTTCATATCCGTTTTCCCAGTTCACAAACTGTCCGGCCTGATTAATCTGCTCGCTTTGATCTCTCTGTATTGTCATCTGCATTGTGTTTCCGCCCTGAAAATCGGCCTTCTGACTGCCATACTGGCTTTCTTCCCGGACTGTTTTCTTCCCATATGGTTTAAACACCAGATCCGCATCCAGATCCATTTCATCTTCCAGCTTATCGAGAAGATTCCGGGAAATTCCCTGATAATCTTCTGTCTCCAGGGAGTATCCCTGTTCTTTTGACCACTGAAACAAGAGTCCCTGCTGAAACAGATTGGTAAAATATCCGTTTTCTTCAAACTCATCCAGAGAAACTCCGGTCTGAAGAGATGCCGCCCCATTGGTTCCATTCAGCCCATACACACCCCCTGCCGTCATCAGACAGATAACGGCCGCAATACACAGCGTATTAATCCATTTTTTCCATCTTATATCCAATTCCCCACACCACCTTTAAATATTTTGGATTCTTCGTATCAATCTCAATCTTTTCCCGAATCCTCCGGATATGGACCATAACTGTATTTTCCGTCGCGTAGGCTTCTTCCTGCCACACTCTTTCATAGATTTCATCCGCAGAAAATACCCGGCCCAGATGATTCATCAACAAATAAAGTATTTTGTATTCCGTTGCCGTCAGCTTTACCGGCTCCCCATCTACCAGAATCCGCTTTCCTTCTGTATCCAGAATCAGACCGCCATTTACAATCTTATCTTTGCTCTGCTTTGCGGAACTCATGCTGCCAAGCTGCATGTATCGGCGAAGCTGTGATTTCACTCTGGCTACCAGTTCATCCGGGCGGAATGGTTTGCTGACATAATCATCGGCTCCCATGGATAATCCCAGGATCTTATCACTCTCCTCTGTTTTTGCTGATAAAATAATGATAGGTATGTTCTTGCTCTCACGAATTTTCATAGTTGCGGACAATCCATCCATTTTCGGCATCATCACGTCTATAATAAGCAGCTGTACATCCTGAGACATCAGGATATCCATGGCTTCCAGCCCGTCGTAGGCTGCCAGGACCTGATAGTCTTCCAGTTCCAGGCGTTTTTTGATTGCTCCGACAATTTCTCTGTCATCGTCTACTACTAGGATCTTCGTTTGATTCATAATGCCCTCCCTATCTTTGATGATATTATCATATCAGTTGATTCTGTATTTTATGTTAATACAAACCTTTCAAAATTCTTACATTCTCCTTCTATTATAACGGCCATTGGAGATAAAACAAGGCGGAAGAATTATATTCTTCCGCCTTGTTTTATTCCTTTTCCAGCACAACTTCCCAGTCAGTCTTTCTCCCACAATCCGTCCGGTATGTATTGATTGTAAGCGTATCTTCTGCTGCTTCCAGAATCGAATATGCAGGTACATTTTCCTGCCACCGCGCTGCGATGTAGGACTGCCTGTCTTCTGCCAGACCATAGTATTTGCTGCCGGAAGAAGACCCGCCGGTGAGATAAAGAATGCCTTTGGGATTCTTATAAAGAACCCGCTGATTTTCTTTCACTCCCGGATCGGATTCTTTCCCGCCTTTTAACATTTTGCTTCTGGAATAGGCATGGTCATGTCCGGAAAGCACCAGATCAATCTTATTTTTTTCCAGGACAGGCGCCATTTCTTCCCTCATGGAAATAATTTCCGGTTCACTGGAATGAAGGGCAGAACCGTGAATATCCTGATGAAGCACGACAATCCGCCATCTGCAGTCTTCGTTTTTTCTGATTGTTTCTTCTATAAATTTTCTGTGCTCTTCCGTATCATCATTCTGGGCGTTGATCATCAGAAACAGGACGTTTCCATAGGTAAAATAGTAATCTCCTGCTGCTGCCGTACGTCCCAGTCTGCTTTGATTCGGCATATGGAAATGATAAGAAAAATTCGTATTGTCCCCATCGTGATTCCCCACAGATACTGCAGCCGGAAGAGACCGTAAAGCCGGAGGACTTAAAAATCCCGTATATTCGATTTCGTTATAGGAGACATCTCTGCCCGGGCATTGGGACTGCGGCGTCTGAATCTGATCTCCCGCTGAGATTATAAAAGAAGCTTTGTTCTTTGTCTGTTTCAGGGCTGCCTGGATTGTCTGATTCCATCCTTTCGCATCCCGGCTGACTGCCTCTGCCTGAGTTTTTCTGTATGTCTCAGAACCTGTATTTTTTGCCTCATTGGAAGATCCGATCTGAGGATCTCCTGCAAAAATAAAGCTGAATTCCTTAAATCCTTTTGTCCGGTACTCCATCGGTTCTGTGTATCCTTTTCCGTTGTCATAACTGTAATAATATACTGTGTTTTCTCTTAATCCTGATACCGTTACATAATTATAATGATACGTTTCCCCTCTGGAATCTTTCACTCCTTCTGCCGATGCCTGGACAGCCGGATAAAGTTTAGCTTTCTTCATATTCTTTCCCTCTCCGATTAATAAAGAAGGGATTTTTCCATCTGCCGTTTCCGGATCCATTTTTTCTGCAAGAGCTTTCATATCCGGATCGCTCTCTTCATCGGTGGTGTTCTCCGGCGTATACCACGCAAAATTGAGTTTGGATTCATCACTTCCGGGAAGCAGTGAAATCTGCGTCCAGTCATCCTTTACATCGTTCCAGTATGCCTGCCATCCGGCATCTTTTTGATTTTCCTGTGAGGCATCTCTCCTGATGAGAATCATTCCGGCTGCCGTAATGATTCCAATGATTATCAGAACACTGCCCCATAAGATTCTGTTTTTCTTTTTCATGTTTTCGTTTCCTAAGTTTCCGTCTTTACCTGTGCGGCTTACTCCCACTGCCTATGCCAGACATAAAGGCAGGAGCCTTCTTGCTGCATTTCGTTAAATTTCATATTTTCTGAAAAGTTCTTCCCTGTATCGTTCATCCTTCTTATACTCCTGAATCAGTTCTACCGCTTCTTCCCGTTTTGACAGCTTTCCGCCAATGCTTCGAAGCCACAGATTATTCTTTCTTGATAATTTGTGAAGCAGAATAAACTGAATCGGGATATCTGCGCCTTCCACATGGTAAATTCCTTCCTCTGCCCGCTCTGCTGGTTTTCTCCTGTCTTGATTTTTTACATTTCTGGAGGCTCTTTCTTTATGTTTATCTCCTCCTGCGCAGGCTTTTTGATCCACAGGAGGCTCTTTCTTCAATTTTGGCTCCTCCTGTGCAGACTTTTTAATTTTCCGGATGCTTCTTTCAAAAAAACAGCTCCGTTCCTTACTTCCCCTGTATCTGACAAAGAACTAAAAAAATAGAACGATCTCAGGCTGTTTTCCTGAGATCGTTTCTCTTTTTTTATAATCTTTCTGCGATTGCCTTGATGAATCCTTCGCTGTTAACTGCGTTTACATTTTCCAGTGTTGTGATCAATGCAAGGTCTTTGGTCATGGTTCCGGATTCGATAGTATCCAGAGTTGCCTTTTCCAGTCTGTCTGCGAAATCCATCAGTTCCTGATTACCGTCTAACTCACCGCGTTTTCTTAATGCTCCGGTCCATGCGAAGATGGTTGCTACAGAGTTCGTGGATGTTTCTTCCCCTTTCAGGTGTTTGTAATAATGACGCTGTACAGTTCCATGTGCTGCTTCATACTCATAATAGCCCTGAGGAGATACCAGTACAGATGTCATCATGGCCAGAGAACCAAAAGCAGATGAGATCATATCACTCATAACATCTCCGTCATAGTTCTTGCAGGCCCAGATAAATCCGCCTTCAGATCTCATAACCCTTGCTACTGCGTCATCGATCAGAGTATAGAAGTATTCAATACCAGCTGCCTCAAATTTCTCTGCGTATTCTTTATCATAAATTTCCTGGAAAATATCCTTGAAGTTGTGGTCATATTTCTTGGAAATTGTATCCTTTGTTGCAAACCAGAGATCCTGTTTTGTATCCAGCGCATATGTAAAGCAGCTTCTTGCGAAACTTTCAATGGAAGCATCCAGGTTGTGCATTCCCTGAATGATTCCCGGTCCGTCAAAATCGTGAATGGTTTCTCTGATTTCCTGTCCGTCTTCTCCTGTAAAGACAAGTTCTGCTTTTCCAGGTCCTGGAACCTTGATTTCTACGCCTTTATACACATCTCCATATGCATGTCTGGCGATTGTGATTGGCTTTTTCCACTTGCTTACGGTTGGTGTAATGCCTTTTACAGTAATTGGCGCACGGAATACAGTTCCGTCTAAGATTGCACGGATGGTTCCGTTAGGACTCTTCCACATTTCTTTCAGGTCATACTCTTCCATACGGGCTGCGTTTGGAGTGATGGTAGCGCATTTTACCGCAACTCCATATTTCTTTGTTGCTTCTGCAGAATCGAAAGTAACCTGGTCATTGGTTTCATTTCTATGTTCCAGTCCTAAATCATAATATTCGGTTTTTAAATCTACATAAGGCAGAATCAATTCTTCTTTGATCATCTTCCAAAGAATCCTTGTCATTTCATCTCCGTCCATCTCAACTAACGGGGTCGTCATCTGAATCTTGCTCATGATTGTTCCTCCTATGGTGTTATTTCATTGCTGCAAGGCCATTTTATCAGCCTTTTAGGCTATATTATAGCGAAAAAACTGAATTCTGTAAACGTTATACAAAAAAAAGCACAATCTCCTGGTATCAAAACTAAGCTTCTTTCTATCTAAAAACAAAAGCTGCCTCCATTGGAAGCAGCCTGTTTTCTCTTAAATTCTATGTTCCGTATGCAGCAGCTGATGAGCTCTTTTGCCTCCCGGTTCTCCCATATACTCCTGATATAATGTCCGGATATCCGGATTTTCATGAGAAAAACGGATTTTGGCATTCTTATCAAGGAAATATAGATTTTCCCCTCGTTCGCCTGCCAGCTCATATCCGTCATGGATTGGCTGTCCGCCTCCGCCGGAACATCCGCCCGGACATGCCATAACTTCTACAAAATGATAATGGACTTTTTTCTTTCGAATGGCTTCCATCAGCATCCTTGTATTTTTCAATCCGCTTACTACGGCAATGGATACCTTCTTTCCTGCAATGTCAAATTCGGCTTCGGTCCAGCCTTTCTGCTTCACGCCGCGGATTTCCTTAAAAGCGTCTGCCGGAGGATTTTCTCCTGTCACCATAAAATAGGCAGATCGTAAAGCTGCCTCCATCACTCCTCCGGTGGCGCCGAAGATTACCCCTGCGCCGCTGCTTTCCCCAAACGGACGGTCAAATTCCACATCTTCCAATGTGTGCGGATCAATGTAATCTGCTTTTAACATCCGGTCCAGCTCTCTTGTCGTCAGCACACAGTCTACATCATGTCCTGCAAACTCTTCATAAAACAGTGTCATTTCCCGTTCCGCTTTCTTGGCCAGACACGGCATGATAGACACGGCATAAATTCTTTCCGGTTCAATTCCAAGCTTTTTGGCAAAGGCGCTCTTCATTACGGCTCCGAACATCTGCTGTGGAGATTTTGCCGTGGAGAGACAGCCTGTCATCTGTGGATACTGAGTTTTCATAAAACTCACCCATCCAGGACAGCAGGAAGTGAACATCGTATCTTCCTCCAGTTCTCCTTTGGTAAATTTCTCCACAAATTCGTGGGCTTCTTCCATGATCGTAAGATCTGCGGAAAAAGATGTGTCAAAGACATAATCCACTCCCATACGGCGCAGCGCATCCGCGATCTTACCTACTGCTGCCTCTTCTCTGGACAAGCCAAGGGATTCTCCCCAGGCAGCCCGGACTGCCGGCGCGATCTGCGCAACAACAACGGTATCTTCCCGCTCCAGGGCGCGGTAAAAACTTGTTGTATCATCTCGTTCTCTTAAAGCTCCTGTCGGGCAGTGGGTCACACACTGTCCGCATAACGTACAGTCAGCTGATGTAATGTCTCTGCATCCGGATACACCAACCGTTGTTCTTGATCCGGTTCCGGATACATCCCATACGTTCATTCCCTGGACTTTATCACAGATCTGAATGCACCGCATACATTTAATGCATTTGTTTGCCTCTCTGATAAGAGGGAAATGCATATCCCATTCCTGGAGCACCAGTTCCTGTTTGTAAAAACTTCCTACTACGTTCAGGTCATTGGCAATGGACTGAAGACTGCAGTTCCCGCTGCGCACGCACATTGGACATTCCATATTGTGCTGGGACAAAAGCATCTCTATGGTATGCCGGCGGTTTCTCCGGACTCTTGGACTGTTGGTATAAATCACCATGCCTTCTTCCACTACATTATTGCACGATGTTACCAGACGGCTCTGACCTTCCACTTCTACGACACAGATACGGCAGGCGCTGATTTCATTGACATCTTTCAGATAACATAATTTGGGAATCTGAATATGGATGGATGCTGCTGCTTCCATAATGGTCGTCCCTTCCGGAACCGAAATCTCCCGGTGATTGATCGTAACATTTACCATTTTATATCCCTGCCTCCTTTAAATATTCCGTATCCGAAGTGATCACATCTCAGACATCTGGATGCCTCCTGACATGCTTCCGCTGTTGTCATACAATTCTCTACGCCTTCGAAATCACAGATTCGTTCTCCTGCTTCCCGCTCTGTCATGTTAACCCTTCCGCACGGCTGTTTATCTTCCAGAATCGGTTCCGGTATTTCCACATCACTCCTGATTTCATGATGGTATCCCAGATATTCGTCAATATTTGCCGCAATAACTTTTCCTGCCGCTACTGCTGAAATTACAGTGGAAGGTCCGGAAGCACAGTCGCCTCCCGCAAATACGCCCGGCATTTCCTCAAATCCTCCGAATTTCTCGACACTGATTCTTCCTCTCTGAACCGGAACTCCGGATTCTTCAAAATGCTGGTATTCGATGTCCTGACCGATGGCCACGATCAGAGTCTGACATGGAATCAAAACGTCCTCTTCTCCTGATGGTCTTACACTCGGCCGGCCATTTCGAATGACGCTGATCATCTGAGGTGTAACCCAGATTCCTTCTACTTTTCCTTCCTCATTTTTTTCAACTCTGGACGGCGCCATCAATGTACGTATTTCCACGCCCTCTGCCTCAGCTCCCTGGATTTCGTCCGGGAGCGCGGTCATGTCTGCCACTCTCCTTCGATAGAGAATGCTGACTTTTTTCGCTCCCAGCCGGACTGCAGTCCGAACTGCATCCATGGACACATTTCCGCCGCCGATTACAGCTACTTCCTGTCCATCCAGTCTTTCTTCCTGCCCAAGAGCCACATTTCTTAAAAACTGCACCGCTGAGATTACACCATCGGCGTCCTCTCCTTCCAGTCCCATCTTTTTATCGGTGCTTGCCCCGATACTGATCAAAACCGCATCATATTGTTCTTTTAATTCCGCAAGAGAAATGTCTTTTCCGATATCTTTTCCAAATTCTACCTTGACTCCCGTATCCAGAATTGCCTGAATGTCCTGATCCAGCCGTTCCTTTGGAAGCCGGTAATTTGGGATTCCGTAGCGAAGCATGCCTCCCAGTTCCGGCAGCATTTCATACACAGTCACCTGATGTCCCATTAACTGCAGATAATATGCCGCGCTCAGTCCGCTTGGGCCTCCTCCTACTACCGCTACCTGTCTGCCCGTAGACGGCGCGCACTCCGGCGGCGCCACATAGCCGGCGGCATCGGCAGCCATCCGCTTCAGTCCTCTGATATTCACCGCATCATCGATCATATTCCTCCGGCAGAGATCTTCACAAGGATGTTCACAGATAAACCCACAGGTTGTCGGAAAAGGATTATCTTTCCGAATCAGCCGGATTGCGTCTTCATATCTTCCTTCCCGGACCAGAGCTATGTATCCCGGAATATCAACTCTGGCCGGGCAGCGGAACACGCACGGCACCGGCTGATTTAATGTACTAAGACAGCGGTGATACATAATATGTTCCAGATAATCTTCTTTGAATCCTACGGCTCCTTTGTACACCATATTGGCTGCCTCATAGCCGATGGCGCAGTCTGCCGATTCCATAATAGACTGAGCGGTCTCCCGGATGGCAGTCAGTGTCCGGATATCCGCTTTCCCATCCAGCACATCTGTCAGAAGATTCTTCAGCTGTCCCAGTCCGACCCTGCACGGCACACATTTTCCACAGCTTTGCGCATGACAAAGTTCCAGAAAAGCCCGTGAAATATCCACCGGACATAAGCCCGGCGGACTGGACTCAATCCTGCGTTCCAGATCTTTGTACAGTCCTTCTACCACAAGCTGCGCATGATTGGGGGTCTGTAATTCTAAACGACTCATAAATTCCTCCT
>ERZ1090881.1156-NODE-1166-length-11529-cov-8.872843_pt1 | contig 11529 bp, 10 predicted proteins | sample MGYA00478470_ERZ1090881 | MGnify/ENA primary metagenome ERZ1090881 (study PRJEB33644, sample SAMEA5815736) | chicken gut metagenome | biome: Chicken; feature: Gastrointestinal Tract; material: Caecum | place: Ireland | collected 2019-01-01 | study: A study of...
ACTTAACCACATAAATGATTGATTTTAAATTATTTAATTGTTAGAACTATAATTTCTGTTTTACGAGCCTTCTTTCTCATTGTGCAAAAGTACACGAAATACATTGATTAACCAAAGAATTAAAGAAATAATTCTTTAATCCTGAATGTCCGGAGAGGATGGGGTAAACGGGACGATCGGTTGGGGGTATAAAGGATTTGTCGTGAATCTGTTAGAATAGTAAAATCTTTGTCTTTAAGAAGTTAGCTTTTGGAGTCGTTATCATGCTTATATTTAATTGGTCGTTTTCCGAGGTTTCCTCTAATTCTCTTTTCTGTGCATGAATTAAGAAGAAAACAAGTCAAATGGACATCATTTATAATACTTTGTAAATAAGAGTATTACCGTACCTTCTGATATGTTTATGTGAGCCTTGCTATCTGGGCTCATGGGCACAGATATGCAGGAGGAGATAAAGAAAAGACCATTTTCACTAAAGATAGCAAGAAAAATAAAATACTCTAAGTGATATAAATAGATAGAGATATAGTTATATACATTTGGATATCAGCATGATGTGTTGTATCCCAGCTCTTGTTCGGAGGGTGGAAGATGGAAGATTGAAATCCATTTACGTGGGAGAAGTATCCGACTGATCCGAAGAATGAGAAGGGGATTCGGATGAAGCTTTGTCCGTTATCGGGTAAAAAGAGCGGTTTCTATTCTGTTTTTAAAGCAGTAATTTTTTCACCTCTGGCTGCACGTGTACGAAGGGCACGTGGAGAGTCTCCAAAGGAAGCTTTGCAGAAATGTGCAAAATGTGATAAAGAGTCGAATCCGTAACGATTACTGATCTCGGTGATCCGTTGTTTGGTATGCTGGAGGTCTTCCAGGATGCCTTCTCTTTTCTTGCTCAGAATCCATTCGTATACAGGTACGCCATACATGTTCTTGAATAAACGGCGAAAAGTGGTAGTGGTATAGCCTCCCAGGTGTGCAAATTCCTCTACGTTTTTCACCTTTTCGTAATTCTGCATGACGAAATATTGGAAACTTTCCGTATAGCTGCTGATGGGATAGAAAAACTTGCTCAACTGGGGTATCGGGTAATAACAGATGATCAGATACATCAGTTCCTGACATTTCAGATCGATGAATGCGCCGCAAGGCATCTGTTCATCGAGGTAATCACAAATATCTTTCATGAAGTTGGTTATGCGTTGTGTCATAACCAATGGTGTATAAGTTAGCGGAGCTTCTGATTGTTGCAGGATCTCATGATAGCGCTGTTCACAGATCAGGGGTGGTTCGTTGAACCAGTACACTACATAATTTACGTCTGTCAGTGCCAGTAATTCTAATTTGGAGCCGATGGACTGGAGAATAAATTGTCCTTCACGTAATGTGGTGCCGGGATACTCTTCACTGTTGACCAGTAATTCTCCTTGTAGTATAAACAGGATACAATTTTGTGTGCATTTGTCGGGCGGAAAATGTTGTCCTTTGGGAAACTTCCGGTGAACAAGTATGCCTTCTGTAGCTTTGGGACATTGCGCACAATCTGTCTGTCTATTACATTGAGTTTCTCTGGCCATGAATTAAAGTTAGGTGTCAGGGTAAATAATACTTAGGGAACAAAGATAGGTTTTTTTTGCGAAAACTCTGTCTTTTTAATCTATCTTTGCTGCAAAATAGTAAATTAGTAGAAAAATGAAGAAATTTGTGCTTATTTGTTTTTGTGTGCTTTCTTCGGTAGGGGGATATGCTCAGAACTGGGATATCAATACGTTACATAAAATAAACAGTCTTGATAGTAAGTTTGCGAGGAATTATAGCAAAGCCTTTTCTAAATCGGCACCTTATATTGCGGTAGGTGTACCGGTGGCGATGGCTGTATATGCAGGTATCGATAAAGATAAAGAGTTGCTGAAAGATGCCATTTACATCGGTACGAGTGTGGCCGAGGCAGTCGTGATTACGTATGGTATGAAATATGCTTTTGACCGTGAGCGTCCCTACGACCGTTATCCGGATCGGGTAGATGCACGTAGTCATGAATCGAGTCCTTCGTTTCCTTCCGGTCATACGGCAGCAGCCTTTTCACTGGCTACTTCTTTGAGTATCCGCTATCCTAAATGGTATGTGATAGCTCCATCTGCTTTCTGGGCATGTTCTGTGGGATTCTCAAGAATGAATGAAGGGGTACATTATCCGTCGGATGTAGCAGCAGGAGCTGTGATAGGAGCTGGTTGTGCGGTAGCCAATATTTATGTGAATCGCTGGCTTAACAAGTGGTTGTTCGGTGAGAAGAAGAAGGTTACAATAAGTTATTGACGACATACGGTGAATGACGAACAGGCTGCAGGAAGCATAGTCTGTTCGTCATTCATCGTATATCGTTTTCCGTTATAGAAACGTTATTTCAATATCTTTTCGTACTCTTTGTCATTTAAGATTTCCAGTGCCCGCTCCACACTCTTATTGGTGGCATTCATTACTTGGAAATATTCATTCATATCCCATAAGTCACGGGCTATCAAAGCTTTCAGCTGCGCTTTAATCAGTGGCAGGGCTTTGTTGTACTGCTCTTCGTTGAATTCAATCTTTTCTTTATCGGCAGCTTCTCTCAGGTAGTTCAATAGCTGGTCGTTGATTTCAAACTTTTCATTGAATTTCTCGAATGTCTTATATTTATCCAATAAAGCCTTTCGGTTCTTTTCAATGAAGTTCATTGTGGTTTTAATGACTACCCCTTTGGCTACCAGGTTACGGTGATAGTCGGTATATAGCGTTGTGTCTACCGGAACGAAGTAGTCCGGCATGATACCTCCTCCACCATAAACCGTACGTCCCAGTTTTTTAGTCTGGCATTTCAGTGAATCCGGGAAGTGGATGCTGTCTGCACTGACCATTTCGCCATGATTATACCGGTCGATCAGATCCTGGTTGTATTTTTCGATGCTGCTTTCACTGCTTTTTCCTTTTCCCGGTTTTTCGTTGATGCTGCTGTCATAAGGCTTTTGTATGCAACGTCCTGCAGGTGTATAGTAGCGGGCAATGGTCAGGCGGATCATAGAACCGTCCGGAAGGTCGATCGGGCGTTGAACCAGTCCTTTACCGAAAGAACGGCGTCCTACCACCACTCCTCTGTCCCAATCCTGAATGGCACCTGTCACAATCTCACTTGCCGAAGCCGAATATTCGTCTACCAATACCACCAGACGTCCATTACGGAAGTTTCCGTTGCCTTTGGCAAAAAACTCACTGCGTTGTGCAGAACGTCCTTCTGTGTAGACAATCAGTTCTTTTTGTCCCAGGAACTCGTTTGCCAGATCGATGGCGGCATTCAGATAACCACCTCCGTTGCCTTGCAGGTCCAGAATCAGATCTTTCATCCCTTTTTTCTGCAACTCTTTCAGGGCTTTTAGAAACTCTTCGGCGGTAGTTGCTCCAAAACGGTTGATACGGATGTATCCTATTTTAGGCTGAATCATATAAGCAGCATCCAGGCTGAGGATTGGAATTTTATCTCGTTTTACATTAAATAAAAGCGGTTCTTTCACACCTCTGCGGATAATGGTCAGGTTTACTTTCGAATCTTTGGGGCCCCGCAGGCGTCCCATGATTTCTTCTGTTCCCATTTTTACGCCTGCTATGGCTGTGTCATTCACCGCGATGATACGGTCTCCTGCCAGGATACCTACTTTTTCGGACGGGCCATTACTCACCGGTTGTACGATGAGCAACGTATCTTCGATCATCTGAAACTGTACACCTATCCCTTCGAAATTGCCTTGGAGCGGTTCATTCATTTTCTTCACCTCTTCGGCATCCGAATAGGTGGAATGAGGGTCGAGTTGTGCCAGCATTTCTATGATGGCCGATTCAACGAGTTTGTTTTCATTGACCGTATCTACATATAAATTAGAGATGGCGAACTCTGCCAGTTGTAATTTTCGCATGGCGGGTGAGCCAAAGTTCTGTGCCTGTAGTCCCAAAACGGAACACAAACCGGTAAGCAGGTATATTATTCTTTTCATGATCACATGGGTTTATTACATTTCCATCCCTTTGGGAATGAACATACTGATATCCTTATTATAGCCAAGCAGTTCGCGGACGATGGTAGAGCTGACACAGGTCAATTCCGGTTCGGTAAATAACAGAATGGTTTCAATGCCGGCCAGTTTCCGGTTGATATCGGCAATTGTTTCTTCGTATTCGAAGTCTTTCACGGTACGGATACCGCGAACGATGAATTGGGCATCTACCTGACGGGCAAAGTCGATCGTCAGGCAATCGTAAGATTCGACCTTGATCCGGGGTTCGTCTTTATAGAACTTACGAATCATTTCCACACGTTTCTCGATCGGAAAGTATGTATTCTTGTTTTCGTTGATACCGATACCGATGACCACTTCGTCCATGAATGTCAGGGTGCGTTGAACTACGGAGTAGTGTCCGATGGTAAACGGGTCGAACGTTCCCGGAAAGATAGCTCTTCTCATGTTTATGCGATGTCTTCTTCTATAACCAGATTATCAATAATAAAGTTTTGCCGTTCCATTGTATTCTTACCCATATAAAATTCGAGTAGTTCTTTTACCGTGTCTGTTTTGCGCAGCGATACTTGTTCGAGACGCATATCTTTGCCGATAAAGTGTCTGAATTCGTCGGGCGAGATTTCCCCCAAACCTTTAAAACGGGTGATTTCCGGATTCGGGCTAAGCTCTTTAATAGCATTTACACGCTCTTCTTCGGTATAACAATAAAGCGTTTTCTTTTTATTGCGTACGCGGAAGAGAGGAGTTTGGAGTATATATACATGTCCTTTCTTTATCAGATCGGGGAAGAACTGAAGGAAGAAAGTAATCAGCAACAAGCGGATGTGCATACCATCCACATCGGCATCGGTAGCCACGATCACTTTGTTGTAGCGTAAGCCTTCGATACCGTCTTCTATATTCAATGCAGCTTGCAGCAGATTGAATTCTTCGTTCTCGTAAACTACTTTTTTGGTCAGGCCGAAAGAGTTGAGAGGCTTACCGCGGAGGCTGAATACGGCTTGTGTGTTCACATCCCGGCTTTTGGTGATAGAGCCGCTTGCCGAGTCACCCTCGGTGATGAAAATGCACGATTCCTCTTCCAGCCCTTTGCCTTTCACATCGTTCAGGTGGATGCGGCAATCACGCAGCTTCCGGTTGTGCAGGTTGGCTTTCTTGGCGCGTTCACGTGCCAGTTTGGTCACTCCGGCAATGGCTTTGCGTTCTTTTTCCGAATCCTGTATCTTTTGCAACATGATTTCGGCTACATCGGCATGCTTGTGGAGGAAATTGTCTACCTCCTGTTTTATGAAGTCACCCACGAACTTATTTACTGTGATGCCTCCCGGCGACATATTGGTAGAGCCGAGTTTGATTTTGGTCTGGCTTTCAAACATAGGTTCTTCCACGTTGACAGCAATGGCGGCTACCAGTCCGTTACGGATGTCAGTATAGTCTTGATTCTTGTTATAGAACTCTTTGATGGTGCGGGCGATGTGTTCTTTGAAAGCACTTTGATGGGTACCTCCCTGAGTGGTATGCTGACCGTTTACAAATGAGTAGTACTCCTCTCCGTACTGTCCGGTATGGGTAAAGGCTATCTCGATATCTTCGCCCTTCAGATGTACGATGGGGTAGAGGCCGGTAGCTGTCATGTTATCATTCAGCAAATCTACCAGGCCATTGCGCGAAAGGATCCGTTGCCCATTATAGATAATTGCCAGCCCGGTGTTCAGGTATGTGTAATTGCGCAGCATCGTCTCGATAAATTCGGGACGGAAACTATAATTCAGGAATAAAGTTTCATCCGGTTCGAAGAAGATGTAAGTACCGTTTTCTTCTTCCGTATCTTCTGTGTGGTCTGTCACCAACTCTCCTTTGGTAAAGGTGGCGCAACGCACTTTACCATCCCGGTAACTACGTACTTCAAAGTTTGAGCTCAAAGCATTGACAGCTTTCACGCCGACACCGTTCAGTCCGACACTTTTCTTGAAAGCCTTGCTGTCATACTTACCACCGGTGTTCAGCACACTGACTGCCTCTATTAGTTTTCCCTGTGGGATACCGCGGCCGTAGTCGCGTACACTGACACGAAGATTCTCTTCCACTCTGATTTCGATCTTCTTGCCGGATTGCATTTTGAACTCGTCGATACTGTTGTCAATAACTTCTTTCAGAAGGACATATATTCCGTCTTCGGGATGCGAACCGTCGCCCAGCTTACCGATGTACATACCCGGACGGGTGCGCACATGTTCCATGTCGCTCAGGTGGCGGATGTTGTCGTCTGTATATTCTACAGGGTTGTTGTCTACAGGTATCAGTTCGTTCTCTTCCATTGTTTTTAGTCTATCTTCTTAGTAAACGCACGACGACGTTTATGTTGTTCGGTTTTAAAGTATTCCCATTGTGCCTGAACCTTTCCGTTCATTTCCAGTTCGGGGTTGCTTTCTGCAAAGATAAAACCTAATTTTTGATAAACCGGAATTAAATCGGAAAATAACAAAGCGTTAACACCTTTGTTTTGGTACTCCGGTTTCACGGCTACAAGCAGCAGGTCAAGCATTTTGGCGCGTCGTTTCATGAACAATGCCTTTAGCAGATAATACCATCCGAGGGGCAAAAGGCGTCCATGCGATTTCTGTAACGCTTCCGAAAGTGAAGGCATTGAAATGCCTACGGCAATTAACTTGTCTTCCGCATCTGTGATTAGGGTTACCATTCGCAAGTCGACAATCGGAAGGTACATTTTAACATATTGGTCAATTTGCCGTTGCGAAAGCGGAGAGTATCCGTACAGCGGACTATAAGCTTCGTTCATCAACTCAAAGATGGCTTGTCCGTAATCGGCTGCAATCTTTCTGGATGAGGTATATTTCTTTATCTTGAGGTTATATTTACGCTGAATAAGATCGGATATGCGCTGGTGCTTCTCAGGGATGGCGTCAGGAATATAAATTTTGTATTCCACCCAGTCGGCATCTTTCCCAAATCCCAGTTTCTCCATGTGTTGCGGATAGTAGGGATGATTGTAGATGGTTGCCATGGTGCTGAGTTGGTCGAATCCTTCGATCAGCATACCTTCTGCGTCGAAGTCGGTAAATCCAAGAGGTCCCTGAATGTTCTCCATCCCTTTGGATTTACCCCATTCTTCTACGGTTTGCAGAAGTCTGGAAGATACTTCAAGGTCGTCGATGAAGTCGATCCAACCGAAACGGACATCTTTTTTGTTCCAGGTGGCGTTGGCACGGTGATTGATAATACCTGCGATGCGCCCTACGATTTTTCCGTCTTTATAAGCCAGAAAGTACTCGGCCTCACAGAACTCGAATGCCGCATTTTTCTTCTTATTGAATGTATTCAGCATGTCGTCGTAGAGGTCAGGTACGGAATAAGGATTCTCTTTGTATAATTCGTAATTAAAACGAATGAATTTTTTAAGTTCTCTTTTTGTCGATACCTTTTTAATTGTAATGGCCATAGCTTGTATTTATGATGAGGGGGCAAAGATACGTGATAATCTTTAAATTACCACGTACGAAAACTAAAAACTATGTGTCTCGATGTTATCAAATCTGATAGATCAGATAGGTGGTGTAGGCTATATAGCATAACACCAGAATACTTCCTTCGATCCGTGTGATGGTGCGTTTGGCAAAAAATAATCCGAAAAACCAGAGCAGAATGCCCGAACCGACCAAGGTGAAAAGGTCGAAGTTATTGATGCCTGTCAGCCGCAAGGGAGTGATGGAAGCACTGCATCCCAATACAAAGAAGATGTTGAACAGATTACTGCCGATCACATTACCGATGGCTATTTCCGGATTCTTTTTCAAGGCAGCCACTATCGATGTAGCAAGTTCCGGTAGGGAGGTACCTCCGGCTACCAGTGTGAGTCCGATAACAGATTCGCTGACGCCAAGGTGCCGTGCGATGTTGCTTGCTCCCTCTACAAACCATTGTCCCCCGAAAATAAGTCCGGCCAATCCGCCCAGAATGAAAAGTACGGATTTCCACATCGGGAGGCTTTTGATTTCCTCTTCCGGTTGAGTATTGTTTGTGGGTGAGGCTATGGCAAATGTGTAGCCCAGGAAGATGGTGAAGAAACAGAGCAGAATCAGTCCGTCCGAGATGCTTAGTATGTTGCTGGAAGCTTTATTCAGAAAAACGTCATTGGCGCATATCAGCAGGACGATGGAGGAGAGAATGCATAGCGGAATCTCTTTCCGCAAAGTATTCCGGGTAATTACGATAGGAGCAAATAGAGCGGTGCACCCGACGATCATCAATGTATTGAAGATATTACTTCCCACTACGTTACCTACGGCGATGTCCGCGCTACCTTTCAGGGCGGACGATACGCTAACGGTCAGTTCCGGGGCGGAAGTTCCGAAAGCTACGATAGTCAGGCCGATTACGATGGAAGGAATACGGAATCGCTTGGCTACGGACGCAGCACCATCTGTCAGGCAGTTGGCACCTATCAAAATGAGGAGTAATCCTCCAATAAGCAGTAATATATCCATGTCTATACCTTTAAATTACGGATTCGGGTGCAAATATAATGATTTCGATCTATGCTATGTCAAAAACAATCTGTATGTTTGGCACGTTTATCCATTCCGGTGACAATTACTTTATGAGTTTTTGATATGAAAAAGAACAGATTATTCGGCCTTTTGTTGTTTCTGTTGGTGACCAACAATATGTGCGCACAGTTGGGAAAGGCGGTTCGTGAGATATTGACGGGTGATAGTGTGGCTACCCGGACCGCAGTTCGGAACGATTCGGATTCCGTACGGATGGCAGATATGAAGAAAGAGCTGGAGGAGGCGCGTCTGAGCGAAGCCAATATGCGTATGGAAATGGAGCAGATGAGGCTGAAAGCTTTTGCTGCCGACTCTGTGAAATTAGCTCAGCAAAGGGCACGTATCGACTCACTTCGCCAGTTTACGCCGGGAGTACCGGTAGTGGTCGAAGGCGATACATTGTTTTATTTGTATACCAAGCGTGGGGGATATACCCCTTTGCAGCGGGCCGAAATGATCGATGCGGCCATCATGCAGTTGGGTAAACGGTTTACCCTGCATCCCGATTCTGTCTATATCGAGAGCAGCGATATCGTAACCGATCTGATGTACGGCAATAAAGTCATTGCTTCGTTTACCGATCAGGACGGACTATGGGAAGGACGTTCGCGCGAGCAGTTGGCAACGGATAAGCGGAAGATTGTAGTACAGAAACTGAAAGAGTTGAAGGAGGAGCATAGTTTGTGGCAACTGGGTAAGCGTATTCTGTATTTTGTCCTGGTATTGGCAGGGCAGTATCTGTTGTTTTGGCTTACAGGCTGGCTGTTCCGTAAACTGAAAGTACGTATCCAAAAGCTGAAGGATACCAGGCTGAAGCCGATCTCTATTCAGAATTACGAGTTATTGGATACGCAGCGGCAGGTCAACCTGTTGATCTTCCTTTCCAATTTGCTGCGCTACGTAATCATGCTTCTCCAATTGTTGATTACCGTTCCCCTTTTGTTCGCTATCTTCCCACAGACCAAGGGGCTGGCCTATCAGATATTTTCGTATATCTGGAACCCGATCAAGAACATACTGGTAGGTATAGTCGATTATATTCCCAATTTGTTTGCCATTCTTATCATCTGTTTTGCCGTTAAGTATCTGGTGCGCTTGGTTCACTACTTGTCCCGTGAGGTAGAGGCGGGGCGGCTCAAGTTCGGTGGCTTCTATCCCGACTGGGCAATGCCTACTTATCATATCATCCGTTTTCTGCTTTATGCTTTTATGATTGCGATGATCTATCCCTATTTGCCGGGGGCTAAGAATGGAGTATTCCAGGGGATATCTGTTTTTGTCGGTCTGATCATTTCTTTAGGATCCAGCACGGTAATCGGTAATGTGATTGCGGGGCTGGTCATTACTTATATGCGTCCTTTTAAACTGGGCGACCGGATCCAGCTGAATGATACTACCGGGAATGTAATCGAGAAAACGCCTTTGGTGACCCGGATCAAGACACCGAAGAATGAGGTGGTAACCATTCCGAACTCGTTTATCATGTCATCCCATACAGTGAACTATAGCGCTTCGGCCCGCGAATACGGTCTGATTATTCACTCGGAAGTGACCATCGGATATGATGTTCCCTGGCGTCAGGTTCATCAGCTATTGATAGAGGCTGCCTTGAATACTCCCGGGGTGATTGACGATCCGCGTCCTTTTGTGCTTGAAACTTCATTGAGTGACTGGTATCCGGTTTATCAAATCAATGCTTATATCCGTGAGGCGGATAAATTGGCTCAGATATATTCGGACCTGCATCAGAATATTCAGGATCGCTTTAATGAAGCGGGCATCGAAATCATGTCGCCTCACTATATGGCTATGCGTGACGGCAATGAGTCTACGATTCCCAAAGATGATTTGAGGCCCAAGACTGATAAATAATAAACAGAGCCGGCTCTTTCGTCACGAAGAAGCCGGCTCTTTCAAAATTGTGCATTTTTCAAGAGAGTGATTTATTTTTTCCGGGTTACCGTATAAAGTATATTCCCTTTTTTATCGATCATCCGCAGGTTCAGTTCCTTTTTATCAATGGAGCAGACTGAGAAGCCAGGTTCGGGGCTGCAGAACTGAGTTCCCTCAATCGGTTTCACCTTGCGTGCCAGTGATCCGGCAGAGTTTACGATATAGTCGATGTCGCTTCCCGGTACGCGGATGTGTTGGAAGTTGTGGATATGTCCGCAAATGTACATATCTACTTTATGCTTTCTCAGAATAGGATCGAGGCGGCTCTGTAAGTCGCTGCGTTCGCTCTGGTCTTTCGGGGTTTCGGCATAGATCGGATGATGCCCGGCAACGATCACCCAGTCTTCTTTGGCAACAGTCAGCACCGAGTCCAGCCAGGCCAACTGTCCGTTCATATCCTGATGACATGCATCGGGATAGGTTGCGCTTTCGTTACGGTATTTATCGATCAGAGGAGCAGTATCTATCCAGACGATGCGGACGGTGGCTCCTTTTTCTTCGAATGTCTTGGTGTAGTAACGGGCAGGCATGGTCCAGCGGCGGCTCACTCCGCTGTAGTCCAGTACAGCTTGTGTGTTGCCCCGGTATTCGTGGTTTCCCAGTACGGGATACCAGTCGATCATGAGTTCCGGGTGACTGTAAATCAGTTCAAAGTTGGTCATCCAGAGCGGGTCGTTCACGCTGCGTACTCCTTCGAAATGATGGACATCTCCGGCAGCCAGCACAAATTCCGGTCCTATTTCCTCACCCATAGTTCCCATTAATTCGGCAATCGGCTTTTGATCGTAGTAGCCGTTACGTCCCAGGTCGTTAGCAATGTAGAAGTTAAACTTCTTGTCAAACATAGAGTAGTAATCCTTGAGCTGGGCCGAAGCGGTTGCGACAATGGAGATAAACAGTAGTATCAGTAAGTTTTTTAATCTGTCTCTTATACACATCTGACGCTGCCGACGATCTTACGCGTG
>ERZ1090881.1165-NODE-1175-length-11477-cov-5.018210_pt1 | contig 11477 bp, 7 predicted proteins | sample MGYA00478470_ERZ1090881 | MGnify/ENA primary metagenome ERZ1090881 (study PRJEB33644, sample SAMEA5815736) | chicken gut metagenome | biome: Chicken; feature: Gastrointestinal Tract; material: Caecum | place: Ireland | collected 2019-01-01 | study: A study of the...
GTTAAAGAGCGCGGATTTTATCAACGAAACGGGCGAAAGAGCGGCGCGCGAGCGCAACGTGAAGTGGCTGCCCACCGACTTCAAGAAAAAGGGCGGTTGCGTGCGCACAAAGGAGCTTTGCGACAGGTACGGCATATACCGTCAGCACTATTGCGGTTGCACTCCCAATAAAATAGTAGTCGCCGTAACGGGCGGGATAGCGAGTGGAAAAAGCACCCTTACGGGTATGTTTGCGGCTCTCGGCGCGGATACTATAGACGCCGATAAGATAACGAGAGAATTGCAGACGCCCGGTCACGCGGTCTATGACGAGATCGCACGCGCGTTCCCCGAATGTTTCGACGGCGGCACGGCTGACAGAAAGAAGCTCGCCGCAACGGTGTTTTCGGATGCGGAAAAACTTAAACTTCTCGAAAGCATAGTGCATCCCGCGGTAAAGGAAGAGCTCATGCGGCGCATAGCGCAGTCGACGGCGAAAGTGGTCGTCGCGGAAGTGCCGCTGTTGTTTGAAAGCGGAATGAGCGATTTTGCGGACGTGATCGTCAACGTGTCGTCCTCCGACGAGGTGCGCCGCGCGCGGGCAAAAGAGCGTAACGGCATGACGAGCGAAATGTTCGACAAGGTGCGTTCGCGGCAGTGGACGGACGAAATGCGTCGCGCCGCGTCCGACGTGACAGTGCTTAACGACGGTGACAGCCGTTCTCTCGGAAACAGGGCAAGGGAGCTTTACGGAGAATGGCTGAAACTCACGGGAAACTGAAATTCATACTGCTTTTTGCCGTCGCGGTCGCCGCGGCGGCAGTATGCTTTATCGCAAATCTCGCGTTTCCGCAAAAGTACGAAAAAGAGATAGCGCGCGCTTCCGAAGCGTTCGGCGTTGAAGCGCCGCTCATCCGTGCGGTGATCCTCGCGGAGAGCGGTTACGACGAAAGCGCGTTAAGCGCGGCGGGAGCGTCCGGACTGATGCAGCTTATGCCGGGAACGCGGGCGATGATGTCCGAAAGGACGGGAATAGCCGCGGACGGAAGCGCGGAGAGCGAAATAATGCTGGGAACGGCGTACCTTTCGCTCATGCTGGAAACTTTCGACAGCGAGGACGACGCGTTAGCCGCGTACAACGCGGGGCCCGCCAACGTCGCGCGGTGGAACGAAAACGGAGAAGAACCGTTCGGTGAAACGCGCGAATACGTCGCAAAAGTGAAACTGTACCGCAGAGTATACGCCCGCATATTCGCCATTTAATTGACGAATCGGCGGGCGTGTTGTATAATACCGTTATGGACGTAACGCGTATGTACCGAATAATGATGATGCTTATCGCGGGCGGAAGAGCGACGCGCAACGAACTTGCCGAAAAGTTCGAGATGTCTACGCGCTCCGTTCAGAGGTATGTCACCGCGCTCATGGACGCGGGCATACCCATAGTCAGCGAAAGCGGCAAGAACGGTGGTTACAGCATACCGAGCGAGTACAGGCTGTCGTCCGTGCTTGTCGGGGAAGAGGACGTCGCGCGGATAAAGACCTGTCTTACCGCGCTCGAAAGCACTTTCAAAGACGATCTGACCCGGGAGATACTCGACAAACTTTCCGCGCTCAGCAGTACGGACGAACCGCCCGCGCTCGTAGTGGACTTCGACAACTGGAACGGCGAGGGCGCGTCCGAAAAGGAAGAGGCGATGAACGCGGCGATACGCAATTCCGTTACGGTGGAAATGCAGTACACCGACAAGAGCGGAATGTCGACCGACAGATTGTTCGACCCGTATTGCATTGCGCTGAAAGAGGGCGTCAGGTACGTTTACGGCAAGTGCCACATACACGGCGACTACCGCCTGTTCAGGCTCGCGCGGATAAAGAAAGTCGCGCTTACCGAGCGATCGTTCGTACGCGGTGAAGATGCCGACGTAAAGCGCGCTCTCATGATAGACGGCGGAACGACGGAGATAGTCATAAGTTTCGACGAAAGCGCGCGAGCGGGCGTTGAAGAGTGGCTGGGCAGCTCCGCCGTGACCGAGGGAGAACCTCCTACTGCGAGAGCAAGCGTGTACGGCGGCGGCGAGCTGATAAGAAAGATACTCTCGTTCGGCGCGGCGGTAAAAGTGGTTTCCCCGGAGAGTCTCAGGCTGGAAGTGGCCGCAGAAGCCGCGCGCATAGCGAGAAATTACGAGAAAGAGGAAAGTGTTTCTTAATTTAACGAAAAAAGTGCCGCAATTCGTTTTGAACTCCGCCGCATTTTGTGGTAGAATAATACGGATAGCGGAAATTTTCCGTTTTACAGAAAGAGAGGAAAACAATTCATGACCAACGAAACAAACACAAGCGGCAGAAAGTCCCGCGCACTCACGGCGTTCGGCAAGGTATATTACCCCTTGCTCACGCTCATCGCGGTCGTGCTGCTCGTATTATCGTTCGTGACTTATTATGCCGTGTCTGCGCCTAAGGACGCCGGCTTCGATACCTCCGCCGCGGCGGATACGGCGATGACGCTTGCGTCCGACGGTTCAACGTGGACGGAGCGTAACTCGTGGTCGCTCGGCATAGGCCGCGCCGATGCGGCGGTGTCTTCCATACAGTCCCGTATGAGCGGGATAGACGGAGCGTACCGTGCGAGCGCGAGTGCCGTGGGCGGCGTCGGCGTGACGGACAAGACGGATACCGTGCAGGACGTCGTTGCCGACATAAATTTCGACAGCAAGGCGACATACGTCTGGCAGGATCTCGCAACGCTCAATCTGACTGTGGATAACGACACCGTGTTCGCCATGAGCGACAACAAGCGCAACGAGGATTACTCGGGGCAGGAGAGCGTGGTGTACGCGGGCGTCCAGCCCAATAACCTCGTGGTCATAGTTCCGGGCAGCGTTACCCGCGCGGCAAAAGATACGGGTGGATATTCGGAATACGGCGACGCGGTCCTTTTCATGACGCACTACGACTCCGCGAGCGGCAGCCCCGGACTCGGTAGCGCGTCCGCCGTGGGCGCGATGCTGGAAGTCATAGATAACGTGGTATCGTCGGATACGGTGTACGAAAACGATCTCGTGTTCGTCATAACCGACGGGCGTTACGAATCGAGCGTGGGCGCGTATGTGTTCATGAATCAGTTCACGGGCTTCGGCAACGTGGTCGGCAGGGTAGGCGCGGCGTTCAATTTCGACGCGATAACGGCGGACGGCGCACTCATGATAACGGGTACGTCGTACGGCGATTCGGGCATAATGGGCGCATATCTCGCGTCGGGAGCGTCCGCTCGTGCGGATTTCTCCGTAAAGGGTTTCGTTGAGGACATATCGTTTAACGATATGGATGCTTTTTACAGCAAGAGCCTTGACAGTTGGAGCTTCTCTGCGATGAATCTCGTCATGACGGGCGGCTCTTACGAGGAAACTTCCCCTGCGACGTTCACCGTCGAAGAGGGAAGAAAGATAGCGGAAGACACGTCCGCACAGTTCGCCGCGCAGATGGCGGCGCTTGCGTCCTACTTCGGCAACGCCGATCTCGGCGCGCTGACCTCTTCCACCGATTCGGCGGCATATACCTGGCTGGGTGCGACGGGGATAGCGACGGGACCCGCCGTGTACGCGATGAGCGCGGTACTCGTTCTGCTCATAGTCGCGGCGATAGTGACGGGCGTTAAGCTGAAAGGCTTCGGCATAGTCCGCACGCTCAAAGGCGCGGGCGGCGTCGCGCTCGTAACGGGTCTTTCGCTTGCGGCGTTCGCGGCGGCGTACTTCCTGCTCGGCTCGCTCATGGCGGCGTTCGGCGTAATAACCATGAACATGCTCACTGCCGCGCGCTTTGCAAACGCCGCACTCATAGCTCCCGCGATAGTGTTCGCGGCGGCGGTAAGTTGCGGACTGTATCCTATAATAAAGAAGGGCTTCAAGGTCAAGGCGGCGGACTGCGTGCGCGGCGGCGCGCTCCTGATAGCGGTCATAGGCGCGGTGTTCGGATTCGCATATCCGCCCGTTGCGCTTCCTTTCGTGATAACGGGCATTGCGCTCATGGCGGTCATGATAGCGACTACCGCACTCAAAAAACCGTTCTCCGCGCGCTTCGGTTTCGGTATCGAGAGACTGTTCCTCTATACCGTTCCCGCAATGTTCGCTCTGCCTTTCCTCGTGCAGACGATGCTCATGATGAGCAATCTCGTCGCAACGGTGTCCGTGATATTCCTCATGCTCGCCGTTACGTTACTGCTCTCCTCCATAACGCCTTACTTCGACTACCTGCAACCCGTGATGACGGACGCTTTCGCAAAACTGCCCAAGCACGTCGTCCCCGTGATAGAAACGGTGAACGAGGAAGTGGAGGACGTGTCCAAGAAGGGCAAGTTCACGACTGTCACCGAGCAGAGACTCGTAAAGCGTAAAGAAACGTGGAGATACCACAACTGGTTCGGCATACTCGTCATAGTGCTCGTGTCCGTAGTCGCTCTGCTGCTTTCGGCAAGCCTGGGCGCAAGACCGACGGCGACGTTCGCGCTCAACAGGACGACGACGTTCGGTTACGGAGATTCGGATATACGCGACAGCATATTCGATAACTCCATAGTGTGCTATATAGACGCGTCGTCGAGCAGCGTGGGCAACTTCGCGTGGAAGATAAAGGACGAAGCGGTATACCGCGACATCAAGTATATCGACAGCGATTACGACTATTGGAACTGGACGTGGAGCGAAGAGCTGGGCGGCGAGTACGACAAGAACGTAAGCGTGTCCGCGGGCGATTCCGATTTCGAGATTTTCTCCTCTCCCGAGGAAAAGGAGATGAGCGACGGCACGGATATCGTCAATATCCACCCGATAGACAGCGCCGCGTCCATGGTGACCATGACTCTCGGCAACGTACAGACGGGCGACAAGATAGAGATATATTCGGGCGAGCTTACCGCTCCCGGCGACGTCAGCGACCTTGTGTTCAGCTACACGTTCGAAGTGGCGGCGAGCGAGATAGAAGTCACGCTTCCGTTCGGATCGGGCGACTGTACGATGTTCGTTTCCAACGGAACGGGCAGAACGGTACGCGTAAGCGGATATTGTTACAGCCTCGGTAACCCGACGATATCTCAGGCGCTCAGCGATTACAACGCGATAGCCGCCAAGTTCACCGAGATGTACGGCTACGCTCCCGAGTACGCGGAAGTGATACGCGATACGCTTTAACGCGAATAATGTAGTTTAATAAAAGACGGAAAGACCGCTATGTGGTTTTTCCGTCTTTTTTGTAATGCAAGCAGTAGACAAAACAAGACTTTTTTGATATAATGACGGTAACGGCAGACCCGCACGGTATGCGGGCGACAGTCGGGGAGTTAGCAATGGCAAAGACAGGAAAACCCAAAAATTCGCTGAGGTTCGACAAGCCCGCGTCATGGTGGGGCAGTACATGGCGTGAGGCGCTGCCGACCGGTAACGGCATAATCGGCGCGGCGGTATACGGCGGCGCGGGTAGCGACATAGTCATGCTCAATCACCGCGATCTGTGGTGGCAGGGACACGTCGGAGTATTGCAGGACGTCGCGGACAAATTGCCTGCGGTTCGCAAAAAGATGGATGCGGACGACCCTGCGGCGGCTCAGGACATAATATCCTCCGCACTCATATCCAAAAACTATCGGCCGCAGATGGCGTATCCGCTCCCTCTGTGTGATTTTCACATAGATTTTCCTCTCGACCGCCCCGTGCGCGACTATCAGCGTTCGCTCGAGCTTGACAACGGCGAGATAACGGTGACTTTCCGCGACGGCGCGACGCGTTACGAGCGTTCGTGCTTTGTCAGCCGCGCGAACAACACCGTTTGCTACGAAGTGACCAAATCGGGAAAGGACGCGATCAACGCAACTTTCTCGCTCTCTCTCCACGACAAGTTCAACGCGCGCACTCCCGTTTCGGTGAGTAAACTTCCCGAGGGCGTGAACGTCAGGTACGAAAACTACTTCATGTACTTCTCGGCGCGTTCGGACAACGGCACGGAGTTCGGTTGCGTCGCGCGCATAAGCTACTACGGCGGTTCGCAGTCCGTCGATCCCATAAAGGGCATAACGATAAAGGGCGCGGAGCGAGTGCTCGTACTCATCCGCACGTTCATAGAGAGCCAGCGCGAAAAGGAGTGGAAAAACCTCAAAACCGCGCTCACTTCCGTAAAACTGACATACGACAAACTGCTCAGAGAACATACTTCTCTTCACGCAAAACTCTTTGCTTCGGCGGACGTCGACTTCGCCGCCGACGGCAGGGACGACTCCGTGGAAGATCTTCTGGACAGGACGTTCAAAAGCGGCGAAATGCCGCCCGCGCTTGCCGAAAAGCTGTGGGGGTTCGGAAGATTTCTGCTCATAACCTCATCTTCGCCCGAAACGCTCCCGTCCGCTCCTTACGGACTGTGGTGCGGCGACTTCAAAGCGCCCGCGTCGCATATAGACGCGTCGGGCGGCTTACAGGCGATGTACGATCAGATCTTCACGGGCAATCTTGCCGATTACATAAACTGCATATACTCGTACTATGCGAGCGTGACGGACGACCTCAAAAAGAACGCCAGCCGCCTTTACGGTTGCCGAGGCATAATGATACCCTCCGTCATAGCGCACGGAACGGGCGCGCTCGGCTCCGTCGACCCTAAGGTGATACACTTCACCGCGGCGGCGGGTTGGATATGCGGAATGCTGTTCGACTACTACCTTGTCAGGGGCGACGAAAAATTCCTGAAAACCAAGGCTATGCCCATGATGAAGGACGTGGCGACGTTCTATGAGGAGTTCCTCAAAATAAAGGACGGCAAGTACGAGGCTTGCCCGTCGTACAGCCCCGATACTACTCCCGGCAACTATGCGATAGGGGACGGCGAGCTTAAAATAGCGCGTAACTCCACCGTGGACTTCGCGGTTCTCCGCAGACTGCTCGGCGACCTGATAAAGGGAAGCGCGGCGACGGGACTTTACAAGGACGACGTAAAGAAATGGGAGTACATGCTGACGTGTATTCCCGCATACGCGTTCAACTCTGACGGCACCGCGCGAGAATACATAGACAGGAGCTTTGCGGATAACGACCGCGCGCCTTCCGCGACCATGTTCTATCCGCTTTTCCCGGGAACGGAGGCGGCGACGCTCTCTCCCGAAGCGGTAAAGGGATTCCTCGGCGCGGCTAAGAAGAAGTTCGACACCGCAAAACGCTCCTTTACGAGCGAGCTGATGGCGAGGTACGCCAACATATTCGCACGCGCGGGCGACGGAGAAGAGGCGTACGGCGCGATAGTGCGCATGGTGAGAACGACGGCTATGAACAACCTCGTGTTTGCGGCGGGCGACTGGCGCGGCATGGGCATGGGCGTGGGCGACGTCTGGGCGACGTATTCGGTAGTTCCGAACATGAGCGTCACCAATGCATTGCAGGAGATGTTCGTTCAGTCTTACGGTAACTGCGTGAGTCTGCTTCCCGCACGGCCTCAGGCGCTTTCGACGGGCAAGGTAGAGGGATTTGAAACGCGCGCGGGCGTCGAAGTGGTTTCCCTCGAATGGAACGGCAGACGCGGAACGGCGACGGCAAAGCTCAAAGCGCGCAAAGCGAAAGAGATAAGCGTACGTCTGCCGTCGGGAGCGACGTATAAACCCGGTAAGGGCGGCGAGAAGTACGACGCGGAGAGTTGCATGATAACCGAGCTCAAACTCCCCGCGAACAAGACGATAAGTATAGATATAAGGTTATAAGCGTATGAAGATATTTATAGTAGGTATAAACGGAAAAATGGGCAAGGCGATCTGCGAAAGCGCGGAGCGCGGCGGCATAGAGATAGCGGGCGGCATAGACGTAGCCGCAGGCGGTAAATATCCCGTGTTCAGGGACGGCAAAAGCGTAAACGTCGATTTTGACGTTATAATCGATTTCTCCCGTCCGTCCGCTCTCGGCGAAGTGGTGTACCTTGCCGAGACCCGCAAAGCCCCCGCGGTCATAGCGACGACGGGTTACGACGAAAATCAGCTTGCCGAGATCAAGGCACTTTCGGAAAAAGTGCCCGTGTTCCGCTCGGCGAACATGAGTCTGGGCGTAAACGTCGTTGAAAGCGTCCTTCCGACTCTCGCGTCCGCGCTCAAAGGCTTCGACGTCGAGATAGTGGAAGCTCACCACAACCGCAAGGCGGACGCGCCCTCGGGTACTGCGTTGCAGATGCTCGAAAGCGTAAAAAAAGGTCTTGACTACGACCCGCGCATAGTGTACGGGCGCGAGGGCGAGAGCAAACGCGAAAAGGGCGACATAGGCGTTCACGCAATACGCGGCGGTACGATCGTGGGCGAACACACCGTCATGTTCATAGGCGAGGACGAGATCGTGGAGATAAAGCACACCGCGCTTTCCCGCCGCATATTCGCGGAGGGCGCGGTAAAAGCGGCGGTATTCCTCATCGGCAAAAAACCGGGCATGTACGATATGAGCGACTGCATAAAGTAATCTTGCCGGTATTTTGAGTGGAAATTTTGCAGGAGAAACCCCCTTCTTTGAAAAGAAGGGGGTTTCTCCTGCACCTCTTCCTCCAAGAAACTTAAAGCAAATGTACGGTGAGGAGAGACTCCGTTTGCTTTTCAGGCAAACGGATTTGTTGCTTTCGTAATACGGACTGCCGTAAACGGGCTTTTTGCCGCACGGCAAACATAAAGCGCTGTGCTTGAACGCGGATTGTGTTTTCGCGGATAATTTTTATTATAACGAAAACCTCTTTATTGCGGCGAAAAACTTTATTGTAACGAAAAACCGCCGGGACAGTGAAATCCCGGGCGGTATTCTGTTTTACCTGCTATGCGGTTTCGGCTATCGGTATGACGGGTATCGAGACCGAACGGCTTATTGCGCGGTCATAGGATACGACGATAAAGTCCTTTGTCCGCAGGCGGCGCATGTCATCGTCGTCGGCGATGAATTTTCTCGTATGGACAATCTTTCTCCCGTTGTCGAAGAACGAATATGTAACGTGCACTTTGAAGCCCCTCGGCTTTATCCGCAGAAGCTCGGCGCAGTGCAGTTTTCCGCATTCGAAGACTTTATCGCATTTTTCCGCTTTGCGCATATAGTATTTCGGTACGATAAACCCGATTGCGCCGAGCATTGCCGCCGGCACGAGGAGCACGAGAATTATCGGATTGAGTACTATGCCGAGCACTGTGACAGCAATCGCCGCAATCGCAGAGAACGGCTTGACGAACGTCAGCGCAGCTGCGTCGAGGACGTCGATGAAGTAGTCGGTCAGCATTCTTTCCCGCCGCGGTTCCGGCGAAATGTTTTCGAGATATTTGTCCGCTTCCGCAAGCGATGACAGTTTTCCGCTTGTGCCGCAAACGAACGTCAGTTCTCCGCTACCGTAAACGACGGGATCGAATTTATCGATGACCGTCGTTTGCTTGGTTTCGTTACAGTTGTCCGCGTTTTTTGTCAAAACTTTATTTTTTCGGAGATGTATTCTTCGAGTTTATCTTCCGGCAGTCTTATCTGCTCCATGGTGTCGCGGTCGCGCACGGTGACGGTGCCGTCCTTTTCGGTGTCGAAGTCGACGGTCACGCAGAACGGCGTACCTATCTCGTCCTGACGGCGGTAACGCTTACCGATGGAGCCCGCCTCGTCATAGGTGCACATAAACTCCTTGGAGAGTTTGCGGTATATTGCGCGCGCGCCTTCCGAAAGGTTCTTTTGCAGGGGAAGCACTGCGGCTTTATACGCCGCGATGGCGGGGGAGAAGCGCATGACGACGCGGGTATCGCCGCCTTCGAGCGTCTCTTCGTCATAAGCCTCGGTGAGCGCGGCGAGCATGAGTCTGTCTGCGCCGATTGAGTACTCGATGACGTAGGGAACGTACTTTTCTCCCGTGACGGGATCGGTATATTCCATATTCTTTCCCGAGAACTGAGAGTGACGGGAGAGGTCGTAGTCGGTGCGGTTGTGTATACCGTTCAGCTCGCTCCAACCGATGGGGAAGAGGTACTGAATGTCGCAAGCCGCCTTTGCGTAGTGCGCGAGCTTGTCGTGATCCTTGTAACGCAGGTGCGAGGGATCGAAACCGAGGTCGACGAGGAAGTCCCACGCCGCCTTTTTGAAGTACTCATAGTACTCTCCGTCCGTGCCCTTTTTGCAGAACCACTGATGTTCCATCTGCTCGAACTCTATCGTGCGGAATATGAAGTTGCCCGGCGTGATCTCGTTACGGAACGCCTTGCCTATCTGACCTATGCCGAAGGGCACTTTCGCGCGCGTGGTGCGCTGTACGTTGAGGAAGTTGACGAACTCGCCCTGCGCCGTTTCGGGGCGGAGATAGACGACGTTCTGACCTTCTTCGGTAACGCCGCGCGTAGTTTCGAACATGAGGTTGAACGTACGGATGGGCGTAAAGTCGCTCTTGCCGCACTTAGGGCAGGTGACGTGATGCTCGCGTATGTACGCTTCCATTTCCTCATTGGTCATCGTATCGGGATTGACCTTGCCCTTGGAGTGCATTTCGATAAGAGTGTCCGCGCGGTGGCGGGTCTTGCAGTTCTTGCAATCCATTTTGGGATCGGAGAAGGACGTCGTGTGTCCGCTCGCTTCCCATACGCGGCTGTTCATGAGTATCGCCGCGTCTATACCGTAGGAATTTTCGCTCTCCTGAACGAATCTCTTCCACCAGGCGCGTTTGATATTGTTCTTTATCTCCACGCCGACGGGACCGTAGTCCCAGGTATTTCCCATACCGCCGTATATCTCGCTGCCGGGGTAGATGATGCCGCGGCCTTTGCAGAGATTGACGAGCTTGTCCATCGTAGCTTTCATAGATAGATCTCTCCGTTTGACTGTCGCTTGATTGTTACCATATATATTATAACAAAGAGAGCCCTTTGTCAAGCGAGGCGGGTATACAAAACGCCGCCCGCCGCGCTAAATGCGAAAAATGCGCAGGGCTTCAACGTAGCGCGGCGTGAACGACGCTCTTCCGAGGCGGATTTTTAAGCGGGAGAGAGGTGACCTCGGGCGCAAGCGTAGCGATCGCTCTTCTCATGAAAAAAGCGTCCGACGCATCGCTTTGACGGCGGGAGCGTCGGACGCGGCAGGGCGTCAGCCCGTGGCGGCTATGTATTTACTTGCAGCAGCAGTCGTTTTTACCGCAGCAGCAGGACATGAGAAGCCATAAGAATACGAGATCGCAGCAGTCTACTTTCTTTTCGCAGCCGCACCCGCATCCGCCGCCCGAGCCGCCGCAGCAGCACAGGAGCAGCAGTATGACGAATATGTCGCTGCAACCGCAACCCTGATTGAACATTTGTGAACCCTCCCTTAAATGATTGTATATTAGCGGACATCGCCCGCCGACGAAGCACATCCGCCCTTCCCGCCGCGCGGGCGACGTCATTTCCGCGCGGCATTCGGGGCTTTCTCTTACGGTGCACCTTGTAGCTTCATCTTCGGTCGGGGGATATCCTACTTTATAGTACGGGGAGCGGCGGTAAATTGTTACAC
>ERZ1090881.1168-NODE-1178-length-11472-cov-8.630726_pt1 | contig 11472 bp, 7 predicted proteins | sample MGYA00478470_ERZ1090881 | MGnify/ENA primary metagenome ERZ1090881 (study PRJEB33644, sample SAMEA5815736) | chicken gut metagenome | biome: Chicken; feature: Gastrointestinal Tract; material: Caecum | place: Ireland | collected 2019-01-01 | study: A study of the...
CCCTTCGATCCGCTCACGATATTGCCGCCGCTTGCGGTAGAGTCGGTCGCGCTCGCGGAGCACTATTCGTAAAGGCCCGCGCCGCTGCCCGAATCCGTTTTTCCGTCGATATTGATGTCAAAGACGTGAGTGTTTGACGTCGAGCTTATTGCCTGCGCACGCGCGAAGAGGTCGTAGTCTCCGTCCTCGGGAACGTAAACGTCGAACTTGTAGAAGTAATTCTTGTTATCGTCCGTATTGGATACCGCCGCGTTTTCCGCACCGTGCGGTACGTTCTTTGCGACGTATGCGTAGTTCTGTAACGTTTCGCCTGAGTACAAGGCCTGCAGATCGTAAATGTTGGTCTCGGGGAAGGACGCGCCGTACTGCAGATAATTTTCGATGTAGGACACGTTTACCGAGTAATGGCTGTAATTCTCGTTCTTTGACCACGGATTAGTGGTTTCCGTCTGCTGGGTTTCGTCGGTGTACATGAATATGGAATCTTCCGCCTGAATGTGGTAGGGAGAGATGACCTTAGTCGAATCCACTACCTCGACGGAGAACGTCTCGCTGAGAGTGAGGTATTTTACCGTGAACGTGTGTTCGCCCTCATCCGTGAGATATGAGTACCACTCACTTTCGGGGATGAGCGTGCCGTTGTCGTAGAAGCTGTAACCCGATTCGAGAGGGATGTATGCGCCGCCCTCTTCCGCGATGAGCACTTCCACTTTGGTGAGGTCTATGCCCTCATCGGTGGAGTACTGCGCGCGCAGTGCGGACGAGTTGATGAGCAGCGAGCCGTTAAGCTCCCTGACGGTTATGCTGACGTCGAAGGTCGCGCCGTATATCTCGAACGTGATCTTGGTCGTTCCCGCGGGGAGCGGTTCGTTCCTGTAAGACCAGTTCTGGCACACGCCGTACCCGAGAGAGAGCGTCTGCGTCTGCCCCTCTATCATCCACACCGAGTCGAACGTGATACCCGTCGGGTCGAATATCTCGCCCTCGAGGTAGCTGGTCTTTGTCGGCGGGGTGACGTTGCTGACGGAAACCACATACGGATCTTTGTTTATGTTATTATCCGTAGGATTTCCGGAGGGCGTTTCGCTGCCGCAACCCGCAAACGCAAAAATAAGCACCGCGAGGATAAGAGCGAACGTCATCGCCATCATTTTCCTTTTCATGATCTTTCCTCCTGAATAATAGTATCGTCCCTTAAAGGGTGCGCTTAAATTATAAACTCACGCCGAGGGCAGACTCAATGCCTTCGGCGTGAGTGACGTTTTATGCGTCCCGAATGCAACTAACGCTATTCGCTCATGAACGCCATGTCTATTTCGAATATGCCGTCAGTCGTCTTTATCTTCATTTCGCCCTCGTATTTATCCACGACGTGGCGTATGCTCTTCATTCCGAAACCGTGGTACAGCTTGTCCTCTTTGCTCGTTACGGGCAGACCGCGCTCGAAAGTGAGTTCGCCGCTGTAAGGATTTCGCTCCGTAACGATCACGAACGCGCCCATGCGCCTGACGGACAGGCTGACCGTACGGAAGGACGCGGGCAGCTTTTCCGTCGCCTCAATGGCGTTGTCGAGGATATTGCCGAAGAGGGAGTATATGTCCTCGTCCTTCATGAACGAAAGCTGCTCGCCGTCGGCTATACAGCTCAGGCGTATCTCCTGCTTGCGGCAGAGCAGGCTCTTTTCGGTTATTATGACGTCGAGAGCCTCGTTGCCCGTTACGAGAGACGAGTCATATACGGATATGGCGTCCGCAATGTCGTTTATGTCCGTTGCCTCTTTCATACTGCGTATGCGGTGTTTGAGGTCGTGACACTTCATGTTTATGAGGTCGATATTCTCCTTGACGCGGTGATACTGCTGCTGCTCGCGGTGACGAATGGAGCGTTCCGCGGCAAGATCTCCCTCCGCGCGGGCGCGCTTGGGGATTTCGAGAAGAAGGAACATTGCAAATACGCAACAAACTATATTGTACGCGTGCGCGATGGTAACGAGCGCGATAGCCTCGTTGCCGTAAGAGGCGTAGGTGACGAAGGAGGAGAACACGACGTCTATCATCGTCAGTGCGGACGCGAGCGCGATCATGTATGAGTTTTTCATGTTCATGACGTCCTTTCCGAACTTTCTGCCGAATACCATGAACGCCGCAAAGTATACGACGATATACGTCGCTCCGAACACGATCGCAACGAACGCGTCCATTCCGCGCACCATAGTCTGCGCGTCCGCGTAAAAGTCGCTCCTCAGCTCCCCGTTGAGTCCCATGACTATGTTGAGCAGTTCATACGTCTCCTGCGCGATATGCTGAACGGTGTACCCCGCGACGGAGCAGAACACTATGTTCTTGACGCTCCCTTTCATCACTATTGCCATTCCCGCCGCGGACACCGCGAACAGCGTCAGGAACATGAGCGCGCTGTACCACGGCGTCTGCGAAACGGACGCGGGCAGGGGATATGCGACGCTCGCCCCGAAACAGAGTATGAGCGCGGGCGCGAGGCGCAGACCGAACAGCCTGCGGGTAGAAAGGCGCGCGGCAAAAAGCGCCTCAGCAAACAGCAGAGTCGCCATAAAAAGCGGTCTGTATAAAAACAGCGTCTGACTCGTGTCGTACATATATCTATCTTTCCCCGATCGCGCATTGCCCGCCGCAGGCGGCTTTAACGCGTTTGCCCGCTTTGCCGCCGCGCCCGCCCGACCTTAAAAACAGAAGCCGCGGCGCGCGGTCAGTCCTTGCCCAGCCATTCGGCGACGGCTTCGAGCACTTCCTTTTTCTTTCGCATGGAAACTTGCAGCATTTCGCCGCCCACATCCATGGTATAGTCGCGCACGGAGCGGACGTGCCGCACGTTCACGAGGTAAAACCTGCCCGCGCGCACGAAACCGTGGGGAATAAGCTCCTTTTCCGCGTCTTTCAGCTGTTTATAAACGCGGAACGAGCGCTTGTCTATCGTGTGATAAATGACGCTGTGACCGCGCACTTCCGCATACGTTATCTCCGTTACGGGCAGTTTGACGAGTCCGTCCTCCGTCTTTACGGAAATGGCCGCCACGTTGCGCTCCGCCGCCTTTCTGAACGCTCTGTCCATGGCGAGGCGGAAGCCGCCTTCCGTTACGGGTTTGACGATATAGTCCGTCGCGTCCACTTTATATCCGCGCACGGCGAACTGCGCCATGTCGGTAACGAACACGATGACCATGGAGGCGTTGCGCTCCCGTATCTTTTCGCATACGGTCATTCCGTCCATTCCGGGCATCATTATGTCCATGAACACGATATCGACGGAATTGTTTTCGCAGAAACCGAGAAAAGCCTCGCCCGTATGAAAAACGAGCGTGTCCGCCAGCCCGTAGTCGCGCTCTCGGCGATATGCGTCGACGTATTTTTTAAGCGTCGCCGCCTGCGCCTCATCGTCTTCTACAATGGCCACTCTCATTATTCTCTCCTTGAATGCGCCCCCGCAACGCTTATATTATACCATAATACGGGAGTATTGCAATACCTTTCAATATAAATTGTGCAAAATTTTTTTTGCCGTTATGCCGTAACGGTATACGTTGCGAAAAAAATCGTTGACATGGTAGCGTCATTATAATATAATTACGTTAAACGGTGTGGCGGGTCATATTGCGGCGACCACCGGAGGATGAGATCATATGGAACGAAAAAAATTTCTGCCGATTTACATAAGTTGCGCTCTGGCTGCGGCTCTTTTCGTCGCGTTTATTTTTATACCCGTCGGAGGGTTCGGCTATCCGTCCGTGTTTGAAACCCTCAGGCTTTCGGCGGAGCTGGGCGGCGTGCAGTTCGCGCTGTCCGGTTCGTTCATGATAGCGCATATAGCGATAGTCGCGGCGTGCTTTGCCAAGTGCGCGGCGGTGGGCGCGATGACGGCGACGGGGAGAGTGAACGCGCGCGCGGGCGCACGCTCATTTATAAATACCGTGGCGATCTCCTCTCTTTTTATAGGGTTGGTCTCCGTGGCTACCGGAGTGGTGAACGAGCTCGCGGTGGGAACGGGCAGATACGTTCTGTTTGCCGTAATGCCCGTCGAATGGGTGTACTTCGGCATAGGCGTCGGCGTGCTTATCGTTTCGGCGATAAACGGCGCGATAGTCTGCGATAGCAGGGCGCTTCGCATTGCGACCGCGCCGCGCGCGGTCGCGCTCATACTTTCCGCGGCGGCGTTTGCGGTTTCCTGCGCGTTCGTCCCCGATCTCGGTGCGATGGGCGACGTGACGTATCTTTCCTCTTTTATACTGCGCGTCGTCAGTCTCGCGTTCTCGTTTTTGCTGTTTATGCTCAACCTGCGCGCGCTTGCGGCGAACGTCACGCCCAAAAGCGAAGCGGACGCGGTATACGTCGGCCACGGAGCGTCCGTCACTGCGGGAATATTCGCATTCGTGACGGCGACGGCGCACGTCATACTCTCCGCTATTTTCGATTGGAGCGAGTCGTTCGTATGGTATTCCGTTTTCGCCGCGATAACGGGAGCGGCATACATAGTGTTCGTTATAGGTTGCGGAGTGGCTCACGTCATATCCACGACGGACTCCTCCCGCGCCATTGCGCATAAGACGCTCGGCATAGGCAGCGCGTCGTTTTTCATCATGTTGTCCGTCGGCGGCACTGCGTTCGGCGGGCTGGGCTATGCCATGTCCGCGATAATCCCCGCTTGCGTTCTCGTCCTTTGCACGGCGATAAACACGCTTTGCTCGGGACTGTATAACTCCGCGGTCGAGCGTGCCGAAAGGTTGAGCGAGGAGGAAGAATGCGAGGAAGACGACGATGAAGAAGACGTCGCGCCCGTTTCTCCGAGCGGCGGTGCGGAATATATGCGCCGTCCGCCCGATTACTCCGCGATAAATATGCGTTTTCCCGCATATTATGCACTGCAACGTATAGACGTAACGCCCTTTACCCCGCGCGAGGCGTTCACTCATCCCGATCTCATGGCGATCTGCGCGGACATCGCCGCATACGCCGCGCGTAGCGGTATGCCCCTGTCCGCTCGGACGGTTCGTTCGGTCGTCGCGGGGCTTGCGACGTCTCCGCTCGTCTACATAGTGGGCGACGCGGAGGCGGCAGACAGCGCGGTGCGCGCGGTCGGCTCCGTTTTCGGCGGCGGTTACGGCACGGAAACGATACTCGAAGGCGACAGGACGGACTCCCTTCTCGGCAGATACAACGACAGGGGATTCATGGCGTCGGGATTCATAGTTTCGCTTTACAGCGCGCTCAAAAACAGGGAGGAGCTGCGCGCGGTCACCGTTGCGGGAGTTATGCGTGAGGAGAGCTCGTTCATTCTCCCTCAGGTGTCCTCTTACGCCTGCGACCCCATACGACGCAGAAGTCTCGTGCTGTGCGATTCGGACGTGGCGGATTCGCTCGTTCTCGTCGATCACGGCAGGACGGACATAACCAAAAACGTGCGCTTCGTCGTTGCGGCGGCGAGCGGCGGAGTGGTATCCGCCGCGGCGCGTTACGGCGCGGCTGCCGTTCGCGCGAGCTCGGAAAACGGCGTGCGCCCGTCCGCGGAGCCTGCCGAGATCCATATGACGCTTTCCGATTGGAACGCGCTCGTTTCGGACGCGCTTTCGTCCGATTCGTTCCCCGCCGAAAGCGAGTGGAAAAAGACGGACAGACTGGAAGACGCGCTCGGCAAAATAGGATTGCGCTCGGACAACAAGCGCACGCGCATGCTCGAACGTTACGTTTCGGTATACATCGCGTGCGGCGGCAGTGAGGAAGAGGCGATAGACAGCGGCATATGCGCGGTCATCTTGCCGCGCGTGACTCTGCTCGACAGGGAAAAGGTGCGCGAGGTCGGGCTTGCCGACGTCATGGACGGTGCTTTCGGACCGGACGCGCTCCCGCAGTGCAGGGAGTTCCTCCGCAGTGCGGGGCTGGTATAGGAGGCGGGTATGACGACTGTTATTTCAAGCGGTTTCTGGGACAACGTGTGGGACGTCATATCCAGTCGTGTGGCGATAGGCATATACGTCATTCTCATGCTTGCCGCCGTAGTTATCCTCATAGTGTCCGTGATAGTGGACGAACAGAAGCGCGTCGAGCCGCTCCGCACCCGTCAGAAGCGCGCCGAAGAGAGCGAGCGTGAAGCTGGGAGTAAGAGCAAGGAGACGAGCGAGTCGCGCTTTTACATGCTGACGGAGACTGACATCCGCATGAAGAGTTACCGCGCGCCGAACATGACGGGAATAACGCTGAAAGAGCTTTGCGAGCGGTTCAGGAACTATGCGGCGGCGGAGAAGAAGCTGTATTACACGCCCGAAGACATAAGGAAGTTCATAGCGGGCATGGCGGTGAGCCGCATACTGATAATGCAGGGCATGAGCGGAACGGGAAAGACGTCGCTTGCCTACACGTTCGGAGAGTTTCTGAACAACGGGAGCGTAATAGTGCCCGTACAGCCGATGTGGAAGGAGAGAACGGACCTTGTGGGATACTACAACGAGTTCACGAGGAAGTTCAACGAGACGATGCTGCTGCAAAAGATGTACGAAGCGAATTACAGTTCGGAGATGTATATAACCGTGCTTGACGAGATGAACATAGCGCGTGTGGAATATTACTTTGCGGAGTTTCTGTCGCTGCTTGAAATACCGGACACGGATAAGCGGTGGCTGGACGTAGTGTCGGACAAGTGGAGCAACGATCCCGTAAAGCTGAACGAGAGCGGACAGATCAAATTGCCTGACAATATGTGGTTCATAGGAACGGCTAACAACGACGACAGCACGTTTGCGATATCCGACAAGGTGTATGACAGAGCGATGATAGTGAACCTCGACCGCAAGAGCAAGGAGTTCAGCGCGCCGCATACGGAGGGTATAAAGCTCGCGGTATGGGAGTGGGAGAAGCTGGTACGAGAAGCGGAAGAGGAATACGGAGTGACTGCGCGGAACCTGAGGCGGCTGAGCGAGCTGGACGCGTATATGATAAAGACGTTCCGCGTCAGTTTCGGAAACCGAATAATGAAGCAGATAAACAAGTACGTTCCCATATACGTGGCATGCGGAGGGGACGAGCTGGAAGCGCTTGACGACATACTGTCGAAGAAGATAATAAGGAAGCTGGAAACGCAGAACCCGGTATACGTCAAGAGCATGAGCAGGCAGATGTCCGAATACCTTGACGAGCTGTTCGGAGAGGGAAAGATGAAAAGCTGCAAGGAAAGTCTCGAACGCCTTGCGCTCGGAGCGTAAAGCGGGGAAAAGGGTATGGATAAGTTACAGACGTATTACCGTGCCGTAAGAAAGTACCGCGAGATAGTCGCAAAGGATCCATCCTGCCGCTCGCTCGTAAACGCTCTCGAAAAGGCGGGCGGAAAGAACGCGATAGAGATCGTCCGCATGAAGTGCGATATTTCGGAGGACTGGATCGCGGAGATAGAAAAACAGCTCCCGCACGTGGAAAAGGCGGTGCGCGCCGAGCGGCAGTTCATCCGCCGAGAGGGGGAAGTCGTTCCCATAGAAAAGGCGAAACGCCCCTCGCGCGACAGTTTTCAGCACCTCGCGCGGCACAGCAATCTTCTGACGCGCGAACCGGAGCCGGGCGGCGACGTCATTCCCGACGGAATTTTCATAGTGGAAAAGGAGAGCGATTACAAGGTATACGAGAACAGGTTCCTATACACTCTCCTCTGCTACATGCGCGACTTTATAGCCGTCAGGCTTAATAAGATAATAGAGCTGGGCAACATTTACCGCGCCAAAGCGGACATAAACAAAAAACTGCTCTCCGACGGGCGGGACATCACTTTTTCGATGAGTCTTTCGGAGGACAGCAAACTCGACTTCTACATGATGACGGACGACGAAACCGCGAAAAAGATAGAGCGCATACGCGGCGCGCAGTTCACCGTCGCCGCGCTGCTGGATACGCCGCTCATGCAGGCAGTATCCACCGCTCCTCTCGTCCGCCCTCCCGTGACGCGCACCAACGTGCTCAAAACGAACGTGGACTTCAAAGCGGCTCTCGCGCTTTACGAGTATCTTACGGCATACGAGGGCGACGGATTCACCGTCCGCGAGTTGCGCCGCACTCTCGATCCGCTTCCGGCAGCGGCGGCGGGTGATTTTGCGGAAACCGCGGCTCTCGCGCTCTTTCTCACTTGCGAGCACGGCAACGATCTGACCGCGCGTTTGGAAGCGGGCTATGCCGCAGAGGAAGAGGCGGAAAAGGCGAAAGCGCGCGCGGAGCTTGCAAAGCGCGTCGCGCAACTGCGCCGCCGCATAAAGGAATCGGGCGGCAGTGCGGACGAGTATATGCTCGCTCTCGAAGAGTACAACCGCACGCTCGAAAGCGACAGCGCGGCTCTGGCGCGGGTGAAAGAGGAGATGGGGACTCTGCGCACCGAAAACGACAGGCTTTCGGCAAAGCTGGCGGACAGCGACGCGCGCGCGGAGAGAGCGGAGTCCGACTACCGCGCACAGCTTACCGAAACGGCGCGTGTGCGCGCGGACGGGCAGAAGGCACTTACCGATCTTAAAAGCAGCCTTATAGCCGAATGCGACGGCAAGATAGCCGAAACGCGCCGCGCGGCGGCAGAACAGGTGAACGCGGCGGCTAAGAGAGAGGGCGAGATAAAGAGCGCGTATGACGCGCTCATCGAGCAGAAACGCGTGCTGTCCGCGCGCGTCCGTGCGCTTTTGCACGAGCGCGGAGCGGATACGGACGAGGAAACTCTCACGGAAAAGGAGAATTTCGACGAGCTGGAACGCGAATACCTCGCGTTTTACGACCTGTTCGACAAGCAGTGGAAAAAGACCAAGATCAGGATAAGGAAGGACGTGCTCCGCAATCGCGGAAAGAACGATAAGCAGTAAAGCAAGGAGAGTATGAAGAGCGGCGGACGAAAAAAGAGACTCGTTGTCCTCATGATATTCATAAGCGCGGTGTCGCTGCTTCTGGCGGCGGCGCTTATCGGAACGATGTTTTTGGGAAACGCCATAGACGTTCCTTTACTGCGCTCCGAAAACGTGTATATCGTGCTCATACTCGCCGTTATATTCCTCGTCATCATTATTTCCATGACGGTCATAGTACTGCGCAGGGGGAAGCTGTATAAGCGCATAAGAGAGCGCAACGCGCGCATACTCGCGGGCGAGGAAACGTCGGAGGATAGCTCCGCCGAAGAGGGGATCGCCGAAGAGGGCGAGCGTGAAGCGGGGAGTAAGAGCAAGGAGACGAGCGAGTCGCGCTTTTACATGCTGACGGAGACTGACATCCGCATGAAGAGTTACCGCGCGCCGAACATGACGGGAATAACGCTGAAAGAGCTTTGCGAGCGGTTCAGGAACTATGCGGCGGCGGAGAAGAAGCTGTATTACACGCCCGAAGACATAAGGAAGTTCATAGCGGGCATGGCGGTGAGCCGCATACTGATAATGCAGGGCATGAGCGGAACGGGAAAGACGTCGCTTGCCTACACGTTCGGAGAGTTTCTGAACAACGGGAGCGTAATAGTGCCCGTACAGCCGATGTGGAAGGAGAGAACGGACCTTGTGGGATACTACAACGAGTTCACGAGGAAGTTCAACGAGACGATGCTGCTGCAAAAGATGTACGAAGCGAATTACAGTTCGGAGATGTATATAACCGTGCTTGACGAGATGAACATAGCGCGTGTGGAATATTACTTTGCGGAGTTTCTGTCGCTGCTTGAAATACCGGACACGGATAAGCGGTGGCTGGACGTAGTGTCGGACAAGTGGAGCAACGATCCCGTAAAGCTGAACGAGAGCGGACAGATCAAATTGCCTGACAATATGTGGTTCATAGGAACGGCTAACAACGACGACAGCACGTTTGCGATATCCGACAAGGTGTATGACAGAGCGATGATAGTGAACCTCGACCGCAAGAGCAAGGAGTTCAGCGCGCCGCATACGGAGGGTATAAAGCTCGCGGTATGGGAGTGGGAGAAGCTGGTACGAGAAGCGGAAGAGGAATACGGAGTGACTGCGCGGAACCTGAGGCGGCTGAGCGAGCTGGACGCGTATATGATAAAGACGTTCCGCGTCAGTTTCGGAAACCGAATAATGAAGCAGATAAACAAGTACGTTCCCATATACGTGGCATGCGGAGGGGACGAGCTGGAAGCGCTTGACGACATACTGTCGAAGAAGATAATAAGGAAGCTGGAAACGCAGAACCCGGTATACGTCAAGAGCATGAGCAGGCAGATGTCCGAATACCTTGACGAGCTGTTCGGAGAGGGAAAGATGAAAAGCTGCAAGGAAAGTCTCGAACGCCTTGCGCTCGGAGCGTGACAAATGGAAGAATTCCGCAACACACAAAGCGATACCGATTCGCCCGAGCGTTCGGGCGGCGAAAAGCCGAAGAAAAAGAGAAAACTCTTTATCCTCGGCAGTATCCTCATAGGCGTCGTCGTCATGCTCCTCGTGTATTTCGTCCTGATAGCGACGGGAGTGATACGCATCCGCGCGAACGAGCTTACGATCGGCACGCCGTCGGCGGTAAAGACGTACGACGGTACGCCTCTTACCGCGCAGGATTACGAAATAACGAGCGGCGCGCTTCCCGAGGGCTATACCGTGACCGCCACGTATCCCTCATACGTGACGAAGCCGGGCAAGACGGACAACGTCGTGACGATTTCCGTAATAAACGAGAAGGGAACGGACGTAACGGACGAGTTCGACATAAATTACGAGTACGGCGAGCTGGAAGTCCGACCCGCAAACCTTACGATATACAGCGAAAGCGACGAGAAGATATACGACGGTACGCCGCTTATAGGGCAGATACCGACCTCTCTGACTACCGTCGGGCTGATAAACGGTCATGCGATAACGGTACTCGGGCGGCGCGCGTCGATAACGGACGCGGGCAGTGTGCCCAATACCTTTGCCGTCGCGGTGACGGACTCGGAGAGCGGGCTGGACGTGACCGACTGTTATAACCTGAATTTCACGGGTACGCTCACCGTCAGTCCGCGCGACATACTCTGCGTGTCGGCGAGCGCGAACAAGATGTACGACGGTACGCCGCTTGTAGGTGACACCAACGTGACCGTGGATGAGAGCGCGCTGGCAAACGGCGACAGCGTCGCGGAGGCGTATGCGGACGGCGTGCTGAACTACATAGGCAGCGTGCCCAACAGCGTGCACATAACGATAGTGAACGAGAGCGGGCGGGACGTTACTTCCAACTACAAGGTGCGCGACGACGGCATAGGCACGCTCACGATATTCCCCGAAGTGGTGACAGACCTCGGCAAGCGCGCTCCGACGGGGAGCGATCCCGTCGCGGAAGTGGTCGCGGGGAAGACGGGGACGATATACCTGCGCTTTGCCAGTTACGGCGAGTACGTGTCGGATAACGGCGGGGGAGCGGCATGGGTGACGAGCGGCGACAAATACGCATCGGGCAGTTCGCTCAATCCGCTTTACTACACCGCCGCGTCCATAGACGCTTACGGCAGTAC
>ERZ1090881.1176-NODE-1186-length-11434-cov-5.870287_pt1 | contig 11434 bp, 7 predicted proteins | sample MGYA00478470_ERZ1090881 | MGnify/ENA primary metagenome ERZ1090881 (study PRJEB33644, sample SAMEA5815736) | chicken gut metagenome | biome: Chicken; feature: Gastrointestinal Tract; material: Caecum | place: Ireland | collected 2019-01-01 | study: A study of the...
AGATGAGCGCTAGTCTCGTGGGCTCGGAGATGTGTATAAGAGACAGAAATAATAGGAGGAACATCCATTTTGAACGCTCCTCCTATAAAGATCAGTTAATTAGCAGCAACCGGAATTGCAGCATCCGTTGTTATAGCCGAAGTTTCCATAATTGTAGCAGCAATTCGGATTAGGCACAACGTAAGCCGGGATCGGACAATCGTTTCCGGTCCGACGGATAATTTCGGCAGTTTTGGCATCCATTGTTGCCTGCAGAAATGCGTTCTGATTGGACTGAGACACCTGATTTCTCAGATCCGCGATGAGCTCGTCTTTCTGCTGCATCTGGTAGCTTACCAGCTCGTCATGCAGGGCACGGTAATTTGCATTGTCATTCTGCATAATCTGCTGGGTCTGATTCTGGATCGCAGTGGTAATTGCGCAAGTATCCTGTGCCTGCTGGAACCGCACATTCATGATGGCTTCCCGGTTCTCGCAGCAGCAATCTGCCAGCTGTCTGGATACCGCGTTGGTGTCCTGCATCTGTGCAATGGCGTTGTTGTTCAGGGTCTGCTGCAGAGCAAAGTTACCCTGCTGGATGGTGTTGGTGATGCCGTTCATCTGAGCAAGCTGATCATATCCGAGAGAACACAGACCATTCTCCAGGCCATTGAGTTTGTTGGTAACAGCCTGGTTATTAAATCCGGCCTGAAGGTCAGCACAAGTTGCTGGAGCACAGCTTCCACAACCATATCCAGAGTTTCCTCCGAAGAGTCCGCCACGGTTCCCAAAGCCACCAAACAGAGCCAGGATAATAATGATTGCCCACCAGTCATTTCCCCAGCCGTCGTTGTTACGACAATTCTGAGCTCCTGTTACCGCTGCGATATCTGCCACACTGGGCACTACGTTGGAATTAAACATAGTAATTCCTCCTCATAAATATTTATTTACAAACGGAATCTTTCTCGGACTGCGCGCATAAATTATCCGAAAAAGATCTCAATTTGTAGCAAATAAAAAAAGAGACCCTACCGAAGTAAGGTCCCTGGGTCCATTTTGAATGAATTTCAGAACGGAAGATTAAACTGCTTTCTCGCCTGTTCCATCATCTGTTCTTTTGTCATTCCCATGGACTGCATAATGTTGTTCGCGATCTGCTGACCTGCCTGTGCATCACCAGACATAATCGCGTTGATCGCCGCATCCTTCCAAGGGGCATTCGGAAGGTTATTCTGGTTAGTTTGTACTAACCGCTGTGCAAAATTTAACATTTTACTCATAACTTGATTCTTCCTTTGATAATGTTAGCTAGGTAACGTGACTCCCTCCATAACGGCTCTCGCCTCGAGAATTGCAATGTAATCTTTCATTGCAGCAGTCTGAAGATCATAGGTGCTTCTCGGACATGTCGGAGTAAAATCAAGGATACCATTATCCCATCTCTCCAGCATATACTTAAGTTTTCCGTATCGAATTTTAACCTGACAATATTCTGCTATAAAACGTTCTTTATAGTCATCACTTGTCATCAGCTCAACAGTGTCTTTTAATTCCATAGGTCTCATATCACACATTGTTCTGTTCCTCCTTTACTTGTTGTGGTTTGTCATAAGGTTTCTTTGGTTTGTTTCTATTGGAAAGCATCTTTTCAAGACGATCAAACCGCTGATCGATTTTGTCCAGACGCTCTTCAATCGGGGATTTCTGGGGGACAGCTTGTGACTGCTCCGGAATGAATTTCACCGTAGCAATCGTTCCGTCCTTCGTCCATGTTTTGGCGTAAATGGCAGAATAATCCTGCTGTGGGAACAGCGACACCGAGCCGTCCATCGGAACTTCCTGCGGAGTAATCTCGTCTAAGTTGTTTACGAGACGACCAGGTATGGACTGAAAACGGTTCAGCTGCTGATTTTGGTAAGGATTCGGTGTCTGGTTTCCAGCCATATAGCCTCCGGTTTGTGGAGCGTAGGATGCTCCGGGTGCATAGTTGTTGTTCCAGGTGTAAGGGTTCGCTGGAGTTGGGTAAAATGGATTGTTGTTTGCCATAGTGGAGTCTCCTTTCTGTAATAATGTTTTCTTTATGGATTTTCCGACTCATCATATGGTATTTGGAATACATCTTAGAATTCGGTAATATTGTCATTAATAGTATCTGACATAACTTGTAAATAACATTTCGCCATAAATTCATATCCTATTGCTGTTAACTATGGTCTGCTTTAGTTAATTACAACAATGACTTCCAATATGTTTTAGCATCTTTAACTGATTCAAGCCTATAATATCCGCTGCCATTATCAATTTCATGTTGGGTAGGCATTAACCAACCACCCTCGCAAAATTCATTCCAAGCATATACAAGTATTACTTTGTCTGCTATATCAAGAGTTTCGGAATAGTTAATGACATCAGTAATAGCTGATGTTAGTTCTTTTTTCGTCGGATTCGCAAAATCTGCATTAATTTTAAAATCACTTCGTGCAGACATTGCTCTTCCGCACGATACAGGCAACATCATGGTTCCGGAAGATTTGCTGAAGTTTTGTTTTGTAACAGCTAAGTTATTCTGTGCCAAAGCACTATAGTCAGCCTGTTTATATGTATTATCACTGGTTAATGCAGGTGGGTAGCCGCCATACGCATAAATACCATCGACTCCGTACCCATTGTACCCTGAAGAAATAACTTTCATATTTTTCAGATGACAGTACGGTTCAAAAATTCCATCGCTTTGACTATTAGCAGAATATACATATTCCAGCAATACCGGATTTCCATCGACATACAAATATTGTGGATCACTCATAATTTCATCATATATAAATTTCCGTGCCAACATATTTTCCAGACCAGTTTCCGATTTTGGAGAAAACGTGTTTATAAGGCAAAATTTTATTTTATACTTATTTGATGCGTTCAGAACCGCCTTTATAACAGGATTCCCTTCAAGCCACGCTTCCTTATTAAATGCACCATCCGAAAAATATTTAGGCGACATACCCATTACGATGGCCCAAAAATCAACCCCATATTCATACGCCATGTCAATTTGGGCTTCGATTTGTGCCTGCGTGCTGGTGTTTACCCAGCCAAGGGGTACACCATTGTATGCCGATAGTGGCTTCCTCGATGGAAGCAAAGGGTAAGACTCTCCTCCAGCATTTTGCAATTTTGCAACTTCCTCCGGGAAAGAGATTGAAAACGACATCTGTACAGTAGGGTAGTGACCATATAGGCTTTTATATTTTTCTCTCCAATCTGGATATTTAGAATCGTAAATACTGGATTTTTCATATAATGCTTGGCTTTCCGTAGAATATGTTGTATTATCCCACTTGCCTCTCCAACCATCAAAAAATACAGCTCCAATAAGTCTCTGGGCATGTTTTATAGTTTTCGGGGTTGTTAGGATTTTGCCGGTTTTTGCTGCAGTTCCATATTTCAGCTCAAAATTGAATGATTCTGTATTATCGGATTCCCAAAATGTAATATTCAATGAATACACTGATTTCGCTTGTTCGTCCGTTAGATTGAAATAATATTCTTTATTTATCCCATTAGTGGTAATTATGTAGACTTCTGCATTTTTAAAATTTACAAGACTAATTCGGCATTTTTTGTTGGGATCGTGATTGAAAATTTTGAAAAAATAATCACCACCTCTTGGGATGCAGATATTATAATAAACATCTTTTATATTTTGTGGAGTCGTTTGTTTTATTACAGTTCCATCGTTAATTGCAATATCACTCAACACTTGTCGTTCTGAACGTGTATAGATTTTAACATTCAATTTGCCAACAAATGTATTGTGTTCTCCTACGCGTAAAGAAACATACGATACATCATCGAATATTTTTAATGTGCATTTTCCAAAATTGTACTTAACTATCCTTGATGTTGAAGCAGTATTGCTATATACTACATAGCTGTAAAATTCTAGAGAACCTTTGTTTTCTGCATCTGAACTTAGTACAACATCAATAATATCACCAGATACAAGTGCATGTTCAACAGCGTTAATAAAAATATTGGCGCCAGACAAAACATCAAATGTTCTGTCGTATATCAATTTGCCTCCAATATAATCACTATTGACTAAATCTTCCTTTAGCGAACTAACCTGTTCTCTGACAGCGTCACCAGCATTTGGATACGTATTCCCATCAGCCCCAACTCTTATATCAATCAGTTCTGAATTTCCTTCCGTCGGATTGTTATTTGCCACCAAATTATCGATTCGCTCCCTGGCAACCAGATCCACCGCACCGGCTTTTCCGTCCTCATAACAATCATGAATACTATCATGAATGGACTGACGAACGTCTTTTCCGTACCGGGAAGTAAGAATTTTCTGAAGATTTTGCTCTATATTACTCATGATAATTTCTCCTTCAATTGATCAATCCGTTCACTGAGTTCCTGAATTGCTTTATAGGCAATACCAATCGCTTTGTAAATATCAACATTTTCTCCATAACTGTCCAATAAGTCTTCCGACAACGGATACTCATTACCGATCACAAAGCCAATTTTTTGGTCATCATTTTTCCATTTTGAACTCCGTTCTTTTAACTGGTACCAATAGACGGCGGTTTTTAACACTTCTTCCAGACCAGATTTTTCATAGGGACGAATGTTTGTTTTTAATTCTGCTTTGGATCCCGTGATCCAGTCCATCGCTTTGCAAGTTCCATCATCTGTTACTACAAAGTTATAATTCGCAGGATTAAACGGATCTTCCTGGTTCCATCCACCCCACACAACCCATGGACCAGTAGCGCCGATACCATTTCTCTGAGTATTAATAGTATCCCAATAGATAGCCAATTTTCCGTCCGGATATGCTCGCTTAATCTGCCAGCCACCAATCGTAAAGGGAACACCTTGCTGTCCTTCTGCAATCTGTCGACCATCGTAATTCAAATAATCTGACAGATTAAACCGGTTCGCATCCAAAACACCATTATTCAGGTCGAAACGTACTCCATTTACACCCGCCTGGTAATTCTGCGACTCCAGAATGCCACCGCGTACCCGGTTCGCAGACATTGTACCAGCGGTAATCCAGTCCGCCACAAATTTTCCATTCAGTGTCCAGGCGCTATTGTAAGGACCTCCATATCCATTTTGACTGAACGCAATGCCATTACTGTTGATCTGCATGATATTGGTTGCCTGCTCTTTTGTTGGCGCATTCATGTACAGATCCCGCAGCCATTTCCCATCGGAATCGTACTCTGTCAATTTATAACCGCCCTTCGCACCGTTGATATAATCGGTTGCTTCCTGGATGGCCTCTGTATAATAGTCAACCAGAACACCCGTCAAATCCTGGGCGGTCTTTTGAATCTTTATATCTACACTTCCTGCACTTGACGAAATGGTCGGGATCTCCCCACCAAAGGTATACTGGGAATTCCCCAGATTGGCCATGTCAATCTCGATTTTCGTACAAAGATAATGATCGTCAATCTCATGCGGCGGTGACACCACGCGCACATACTGACCCACATCAATCGCATCCGTATCCACACCTAACCGATGAAGATCCGCTGCGGAAATACTGATCACGGTCGCTTCGGAAATGGCCTTGTCCAACTGCGCTTGACCAAGTTGTTTCAGCTCCGTAGGATCCTCTACATCGTCGAACGTCACCACTTTCGTGATAATTCCGAAAAGATTCTCTCCGGTCGTGGATCGTAAAGCATTATTCCCGTTATTTACGGATGTGATGTCTACCCGATTTCCATTTTGATCGGATTTTCCAAGCGGAATGATCTGTGTGTAGACCTCTGATGCATCGATATTTTCTGTTAAGTCAAGAAGATTTTCTCCAAATCTTATTTCCTGTAGAGACAGGTTGGATTGATTGTTGTAATAGTCCAAATAGGTGGCATTCGCCGTTTCATCTCTTCTCGTGATAAAGTAGCCACCAAACTGCTCTACAACATTTTCTGAAATATTGTTCAGAATATTGCTCCATTCTTCAGATTTTGCAGTTACCCGCCAGGAACTTTCCGCTCCATTGACGGTTCCCAACAAAATCTTACGGTAAGAGCTACAATGATTGTTATAATACGTCAGCAGCTCCGAAAGATAACTATGCACGGTTACCCCATTACTGCTGTGATCATACGGAGGATACGGCACGTCGTTCAGAAACGCCAGTTCTCCCTCCGCAAAAATGGTTTTGTTCGAATAAAAGTCTCGTTCATCACTGGAAACCCGGCCTCGCCAGATCTCCGTTCCATCCTCTTCTACCGTCAGAAGGGATTTCATTTTACTATAATCGGAATAGGCCGGATTGGTAGCCGGAAGTGTAAACTCCAGACTACCGGCCTTATTCACTTCTTTTGTGAGTTTCGGGGAAGTTACCACATACCCGCTTTCAATCAATGTCGGTGCATACATGGTATTTCCGTCCGATAATATCGTAAACATTATAAACTACCTCCCCGATAATCAATGGTTACGGTACCATTACCCGTAAATTTTAAGGTGTTTTCTCCCGGTTGCAGTACAATGTACCCATTGACATTCTTTCCGGGAACCAAGCTGTATTCTTTGTTATTAAAGGTAAGTGTCATATTGTTACTTCCGGTATTACTTACTGTGATCGTCGGAACGACATGCTCCTGACGGTTGATAACGGTTACTTCCAAAGATCCGCTGACTGTCAGGTTCTTCAGTTCATTGATAATACCAGTCTCAAAGTCAAATGGATCCCACAACCAGTCTTCTCCTGTAGAGTCGATATTTCGCTTATAAGGATAGACATTGTAGTCGATCGTAATGAGAGAAGCGATCTTGTCGGATTTCCATTCATTTACGGAGAAACGACCCTCGTAATAGAAACTCAGATCATCCTCCAATACGGCTTTCCGCCGACGGCCATGCAGATAGTTCAGGATATCGGAGTATGCAACATCCCAATCCTTATGTCCATTGGCCACATAAAACTCCCAGGAACCGGTTCGGTTCTCATATGTCGGGTAGCCCGTTAAGGCCTCCGTTGCATCGATAGAACCATTCCCGCCTGGAATATCCAGAAAATTGGTCTTTACCTCCGGAGGATTGACCACTGGCCGGGTTGATGGTATCAGATGCCAGTCATCCCAGGTATTGATGGCATCATCAAATATAATGGAATGGTACATCAGACACCACGCCCCTTTCTTGCAGACCAGATACCAAGTCTCTGGTCGATTTTTGTTTCAATCTGTCCAACCAACGCACCAGTCTCCGTCACGACTTTCATACTGGCGATCGCTTCCCGTAAAGTCAGGATCTGATCGCCCATGGTCTGGATCGCACTCACGACATCTCGATTGGTCAGATCTTTCGGTGTGCGATTCTCCATCATCGTAGAACGATTCTGAGAAATTGCCGCCAGATTGTTGTTCATTAACTGACTGTTTAGTCCACGGAAACCGGCAGTTAAACCAAAGTTTCCATTTTGAATTGTCTGATCCAGGGTAGACATTCCTGATGCAACCGCGCTAAGGTCCAGTACCGGACGAATCGTCGGTGCGTAGTCTATCCCACTATTCAGGAAGTCCATGGACTGATTCATCGAATCACTTAATGTGGTATAAGCAGTGTCGCCAACGGTACGGCCTGCCGCTATAATATAGGAAACAAATTTCAAGAAACCATTCGCCAGACCTTTGTCGGACATTTCACCCAACCACTCGAATTTCCTGGATGGTGAATGAATCTGCAAGGTTCTCTGGGCCGCCCGAAGCGCCGCACTTGCTGCAGAACTTGCGGCGTTGATCGCCCCAGCTCGATTATTCCGGATACCGTTCGCCAGACCATTCATCATCTGCGCGCCGGCGGCGTAGAATCGACTATAATAACCACTTACAGCGTTTGCCGCCTGATTCGCTACGCCTTGCATAGACAACACAACAGTCGTACCATTCACACGAATGCCATTCGCAAATGCCTGCATCAGAGTCATCGCAACCTGACTGAAACGTACCGAAGTTCCGTTCAGATAGGACAGACCCTGCGTAATCATCATGGTTAACAACGCTTTGAACGTCGTTACAACGGTCGTTCGTTTAGTGTTTAGTGTAGACACCATGCCCATGATCAGGTTGGTCGCAAGTTTTCTCGCATCCGCTGTTATCGTAGGCATATTGGTATTAATTACCGAGCGGAGTGCCGCAATAGTATTGGTTCCCAGCTGTCTAGCAGCAGACTCTGCCTCTCCAATGTTGGCAGAGAACGCGTCGATAAATTTCTGAACACCGGTTCCACCAATGGTGGCCAATGCGGAATCCATTTCTGAGAATACCCAGAAGTCCACACCTTCCATAGACTTTGCGATTTCGGTTAAGCGTTTTACTTGGGTGATGGAAGACGACACTCCCGCATAGTCTATTCCGGATACGCTGTCTGCATAAGCTTTCAATGCATCTCCAAAAGCAGATAACTGATTACCAAAAGTGTCCATATCATTGTTCCCGGCAAAGAAACCAAGAACACCACCGGTATTCGGAAGATTGTTGGCCAGTTCGGTAACCGCCTTTGCGGCATTGACGGAATTTGTTACTACGTTTGCGTCTACACCAGCAACAGCAACACTATATTTACTCAATGCTTTACCGAAAGGTTCCAGTTGATCAGCGATTGTGCTGAGATCATTTTCACCTACGAAGAAACCTAAAGCGCCACCGGTATTCGGTAGATTCGATGCCAGTTCTGCAATCGCTTTCGCCGCATTTGCGGAATTTACGACCACATCCGCGTCGACACCAGCAACTGCAACACTATACTTACTTAATGCTTTACCGAAAGGTTCCAGTTGATCCGCAAACTCTGTAATGCTATTCTCTCCAGCAAAGAACGCTGCGACACCACCGGTATTCGGAATGTTCGTAGCAAACTCCGCTAAGGTTTTTGCCGCATTGGCAGATGCCTCTACGACGGATCCGTCGATTCCTTTAATTTCCTCGTAATAATCTGCGAAATAAGGTGCAAAATCTGCAAGTTCCTGACCAAACTTCTTAAGCGAGGAACCTCCTCCAAAAAATGATGCAATACCATCCAAAATATCAGCCGCAGTCAGTACCAAAATGGCTTTCGCCAATGTCTCTACACCGGTCAAAGCAGATTTATCAATACTGCTGATACCATCAAAGAATGGCTGTGCATTGGTCATAAAATCTGCTAAATCTTGTCCGATTTTTGGAAACGAGGAAGAAATTCCGTTAAGAAATCCTCCGATAATATTACCTGCAAAAGATCCAATAGCAGTACCAATCATAGAGAGGATTTCTGTTCCACCTTCGATCAACCACTTGAAACCTTTGATTTGAGATAACCCACCCAGAGCTGCTAAAATTGCGGTCAAACCGGCCACGACTACTCCAAGGCCAGCAATTCCCTGTAAAGCTCCGGCAATCGGTACTAAAGATATAATTAACATACTGGCGGATAGTGCCAACATAGCAGTAGAGAGCGATTTCAAAATCGCTTCCACATCGTCGATTGGTAAAGACGCCAGCAACGCAAATACCGCGCTCAGACCAACCATTACCAGTGCCATAGCACCGGCTCCAATGATCGCACGTTTCGCCAACGAAGCACTGGCAGCCAGTAAGCCAAATATCACGACCAGAGCGCCAATCGCAGAAATCGCCCGAAGTAAATTCTCCGAACTATATCCTCCGAATACTTCGAAGATACCATCGAGGAAGGTACGCAATAACGAGACACCTTTCGCGATTAGTTCGGGAATATGGGATTCCACCACATCCAGGAATCCAATAAGGATATTAAGAAGTTTCTCTGCGAACTGCGGTCCATATTTTTCCAGATTCGTGAGCAAATTATCAAACAGAATGAAGATAGTATCAACAATCGCGGGGACCATCGCTTGAATTGCGTGTAGAGCGGCCAACACCATAGAAGTGAACGCTTCTACTAACGTAGGGGTCCCTTCGGCTATTGTGGATGCAAATACAATAATTCCCGACGCAATTGATTTTGCGAATACAGGTATTGTAGCTGCTACACCCAACAATGCACCAACAAGAGCTGCTGCTCCGGCTGCACCAGTTACCGCCAAACCAGCCAAACCGACCGATAACGCCGCGATACCTGCGCCGATGCCAGCAATCGCGACACCGAAAACTCCAAAGGCCGCTGCTACTATCAACAAACTTGTTCCGAATGGCGCCAGTAATGCCGCAGTTCCACCCAAAACAGCCAGCGTCACCGCTAATGCTCCAATACCAACCGCAAGAACTTGCCATGGGGTATGACCAAGAATCTCAATTGGCAGAATCATTAAATTCAGAGCTGCCGCCAAAGCCAATAATCCAGCAGTGGACGCACCGCTTCCGAATTTACTGATGAGAATTAAAGCGCCAGACAAAGTACCCAACGCTATGGCTACTGATACCAATCCTTTTGCCAAGCTTGCAATGTTGGTATGACCAAGAATCTCAATCGGGGCCATTAAGGCGATCAATGATACACTTAAAGCCAATAATGTTCCTGAGATTTTTGTCAAATCTACCGCACTCATGCTGTTTACGGCAACTGTAAGACCTGTAATTAATGTTGCAACAGAAGCCATGCCTTGCAGTAGTACACCGAAGTCAAGACTTCCCAATTTACTTACTGCAACGTACAACAATAACATGGAAGAAGCCAACTGTAAAATGGTTGATTTGGCTTTACCAAGTTCGGTAAATTTTGAGAAATTAATAAAGACTGTAATTTCTCCTAACAAAAATCCAAGCGAAACCAAGCCCTTGGCAATATCTTCCCATCCAAGCTGAGAAAAACGTTCCATAGCGTCTGCCATTTTTGATACAGCAATTGAAAATACAATTAAACTTGCTGATACTTTCAATAGTTCAGCGGAATTTGTATTCTTTGCCAATATCTTTGCAGAAGCTGTAATACCAGCCATGATGGATCCAAGCGCTACAATCGCCGGCCAAGTGGCGTCCCAGGATTGGAATACGGAAAACTTCTCCAATGCGCCAGCAAGAATTGATACTGCACCGGCTATTATCACAAGGGTAGTCGCGGCGCCGGTAACCCCACCAAGATTAAATTTATTTAATAAGGTAAGAGTTCCAACGACTTCCAGAAGTAGCACAGTTACTCCAATTAAACCGTCTTTCAGAGATTCTCCATCCACTCTGGAAAGTGCAATCAAGGAAACTGCCAAAATACCAACTGCTCCTGCAATTTTTAATAAGGTATTTGCCCGAATGGTATTCTGCCAGGTTTCGATAGCACCACGGGCACTGTCCAGTACATCCACCACTCCCTCAACAACATCTTCAAATCCGGAAGTTGCCTTCTGGAAGGATTTCACAAATTTCCGGATAAGAAGAACAATGCCACCAAGCATTCCAGTTCCGATCACATCGGTAGCGTTCACTCCACTGAAAGCAGCACCTATCTGATCCGTTATGGGTGA
>ERZ1090881.1178-NODE-1188-length-11429-cov-6.690171_pt1 | contig 11429 bp, 10 predicted proteins | sample MGYA00478470_ERZ1090881 | MGnify/ENA primary metagenome ERZ1090881 (study PRJEB33644, sample SAMEA5815736) | chicken gut metagenome | biome: Chicken; feature: Gastrointestinal Tract; material: Caecum | place: Ireland | collected 2019-01-01 | study: A study of...
ATGGCCTTTTTGTTTAACACTTAGTGTTGCACTTCAATTTTAAATCCGGGGAAAATCCTCTTTTCTATAATTCTTTTACCATATTAAAACTACTTACATTATCAGGATCAGGGATATCATCACTAGTCTTACCCTCGTTTACAAAGCCTCGCTTTTCATAAAATAAAAATAACTTCGGCAAGCAAGTCAAAGTGACCGCTGTCCTATTTTGCTTCTTAGCAATCTTAGACAATTTATCTAATAATTTGGTAGCTATTCCTTGCTTTCGGAATTCCGGACTAACTGCCAGACTTAAAACTGTTTGATATTGATCATCTTTACGATTAAGATGATTTTTAAAATAGATTTCATCTTCAATATAGCGCTTATTAAATGCTGGACCAAAAACATGTCCTACTACTTGATGATCAATTTCTGCTACTAAAAAAGTATCAGGATAGTTTTCAATTCGCCCGATCATATCTTTTTGAGTCATTTCTTGACTCATCTCAAAAGTATCCGATTCAATAGAAACTACTGAATCCAAATCATTCATAGTTACTGATCTAATTATTAAATTCAATTTTTATCTCTCTTCATTATTATTTTTATCTTTTCTGATATATTCGTTCATGAGTTTAATCGGAAAAGGAAGAACCGTCAAATTTTTAAATTTAACCCAAACAACATCCATAGATTGTAAAAGCTGCTGCATATCTAGCAATTGCGACTTATTATTATCGTTTAAACATTCAATTTTTCTAACAACTGAAGCTACCGACTCTTTGGACTGCATCCCATTTCCAATAACTCCCACATTATAATATAGTTGATTTTGTGCGTAGAAATAATTCAAATTGATTAAACCGGCTAAATATTTATTTCTAGCCTCTTTGTTACGATATGCTAAAGTGCCTTTTTGATTATTTGCCGCTTCATATAATGATGGCGATGGTATTGTTTTTAACGAAGTTTTGCTTACAGCATAGTAATTTTCATTTTGTTTATCTAAAATAATGTAGTCGTAAGCGGTCGTTAATTGATCGTTTCGTTCAATAAATAAATCATTCAAGAAAAACGGATCTTTAAAATTGGAAGTAATTACTTTAATTTGAAAATTAGTTTCATGACTCGTAAATTCTAGAGTTTGATTGCTTTTAGGATAATATTTATAAAAAGCCAAACTATCTAAGTCTAACCCAGTATTCAATGGTGAGAAATCTTGCATCTCTAAAATTGCTTTTACAGTCAATTCTTTAACTGCATTGATTAATGCGCTATCAATTACCGTTCCACTTTTATGCAGTACTCCTTCAATTGTTATATTTTGAATAATTTTAGCTTGATTTACGTAATACGTATCTTCTTTATCTTGGTTATCTTTTTTCGAATAGTAACCTAAATTGTGAATTAATGCTAAATTGTAATGACTACTTGTTTGACTGGGCTTAATTTTTATTGACAAGTTTTGACTAAAAAAGTCAGATATAGTCTTTACTGCTGATAAATTTTCTTGCGTTCGATCAATTAATGTAATTTCTTTATCTGACCAAAATGACTTAATTTTTTCTAATAATTTTTCTCCCCTTTTTTTTTGATTAACGCCTTGATCATAACTCTCAGTTTGGATTTCTCTAAATTTTAATTTGTCAAAATATTGCGAGTAATGCTTATTCAATTGATCAATTAAATAATACATAATGCCACTTTTACTAGTTAAAAAGCTAGTTCTAGCTTGTCCAACTTTGCCATTAAGATAAAAGAAAGGTGTTTGATCTGGCTTCAGATTTTTATGGGTAGGATGCATTAAATACCAATCATTTTCTTCTCCGTCATGGTAACAATTTGCCATTTGTTTGATTGTGCTTTCTTGCAAATTAATCTCATAACGTGGACTGCGACCCCATGACTTTATATTTTTAATTAATTCTTGAGCTTGGTTTTTTTGATAATAGGATAGTTGAGTAAATGCTCGCGTTTGAATATTAATTACTAGATTTTTACTAAAGCTTACTTCTTCAAATTTTAATTTTTCATTTTCTTCTGTGTTGGTATTAACATACAATTTTCCCAATAAATTACATCCCTTAACTGTAGAGAATACTTGTAGTTGAATCAATAGTAAGTTTAATATGATATTTGTTTCTACTTGTGCAAAATCACGCTGCTCAATTTTACCTATAGTCTCATCTAGTTCTGTTAAGCCACGCTTTAATTCAAAAATATTGGTTTTACCTTTATCCGTAAGGATATAAATTATGTCTTTGTTATTTTCTCTGATATAATTTACGGCCTTAATTACTGGTAACTTCTCTTGGTTACGGTTAAGTAAGGAGCGAGAGATATATTTACGTGTGCAATGTACCGCGTATAAATCAAAATCTTGATTTAGCTGATCAATCTTAAAATGCGGATCTTCCAATTGATTTAGATAAATTTTATTTCTTACTAGTGTCATTCCGTACCACCTTATCTAATAAGTCTTGCAATAATGCATTATCAATTTCACCATTATGTCTAAACAAATGAGGATAGTAATAGATCTTTTTTTCATTAATTTCGTTTCTGATTCCGCTATTTCGATAAGCATTTTCTTTTTCAAATTCGTAGAAATTAATAATCACGGCTGCATTACCTGTGGAATCATTTAATTTATTTTGAATATGCTTTTCGACATCTTTTGCAAGTACTGTAGTCCTACGTGAATCGTAATTCTTCATATCGACATATAGAATTCTCTGATCGTTTAACTTTAAAAATCCGTCAAAGCGTTCAAATTCATTCTGGGATAATTCCCTCATTTCATGGAAGTCTAGATGATACTTCTGACAAATTAAAGCAAAAATCTCTTCTGAAATAGCTGCTTTATACAAATTGTTAAATGCGGCAGGCGTTAATAACCACTGACTCTTTTTACTAAAATCTAAATCATATTTTTCTCTTAGTAATGCTTGTTTTATCCATGAATTTTGCTTAAAAATTTTATCTAAATATTTAGCATATTTTTCTAGATTTAGACTAGTTAATTGGGCATTAATAGGTACTTGTTTTTGGGATTTTAAGTAATCTAATTTTTGTTGAGCTTTTCCCTGCTCATAATCAATCAAAAGCACGTTTTTGAAATCAGGATCTTCCTCTTGATCGTGATAGTAATAGTATTTTGCATCTGGTTTAGACAGTCGATAATAAAATCCTTCGACTGTCTTACGTAAATGATCTGGTATTTTAGATAAAGTGCTAATTCGAGGATGTTTTACAATCCATTCCCGCATTTCTACCCACTGATATTGCATAGTTTCACTTAAAGAACGCAATTTATAAGCACGTTTGGCTAAGAAAACTGCACCACTATTAATTAAAGCTAGCTCTTGCTTTTCCTTAATCGTTGCTAAACGATCTTGATATTTTGGATTTGAGGATAATCTATTTTTATTTTGCTCAATTAAGTCTTCAATCAGCACGTTAGTTCGTTTATGGCTTAAATAATCCCAGTCAATTTTATTTACAAAATTATAGTCATACTGGATTAGCATTTCTTTATTTTTGATATTTGTTCGACAAAGACGCCCTGTTATCTGTTCTAACTCTGCTGCAAGAGCATCCTGTGCAGGTAATAAGTCCCACATGCCATTACCTGATATTTTGCCAAAGTATTTTTGTAGTCTTGTTCTAACATCACGGAAAGATAAATTAGTTTGATTTGAATCGTATAATTCAAATTGTTCATAAATAATATGTCCTGCTCTGATTTTGAAATCATCTAAATCCTGAGTACCATTATTATTTGGATTTTCAAACATATGAGTAAGTGATTCTATATAAATTCCTGCAATATCAATAAATGGTTCATTCAAGTTGACAAAGCGTTGATCAATAATTGCAAAATCATGGCTATGTTTTTGATAATAGTCTTTATCTAGAAGATATTGAAGATTGGTTCCACGACCAAGAGCTTGCTTATTAGTAAGCATGATTTGAAATTTTCCTTTACCCCATGTTTCTTTAACATCGTCTATTTCTTGACGATTTTGTGAACTAATCACTTTGAATAAATCATCTGGAAATGGAATATTTAAGATTTCAATGGCTTCTTTTAACCAATTTAATTCGTCGATTCGTATTATTGCATTGGTATAGATGATGAATGCATTATTTGTAGAATTTTTTTGATTTAACTGCAAAAAATTAATGATTGCACTTAATAGACGTATTTTACGTTCAAAATTAAAATGAGTATTACTAATTTTTGAATCAGCATCTTGGCGTTCGGCTTCACATAAAAACGGTGCATCTGGATCTAATCCGTTGCTTACGCGATTAGCAATCAAACGAGCAGGATATTTATTCAAAATTCGTTCAAGTTGTAATTCTGTTGGCTCTAAATGATTTTCATCTCTTAACAAAGTAGCTAAAGCTTGACTAAAAGTTTGTCCACTAATCATCAAGTTTTTTCCTGTCAACCTGGTGTCAATTTTTACTTTGCTTTTAATTAATTGATTTCGTTTTCTATTTTCTAAATCAAGTACCTCTTGCAATTTTGTAGGAATTTCTAAGAAGTTAACTCTATTATTTTTTACCCAATTTAGATCAAAGTTTCCTAATGGTGAGGGGTTTAAACTGGTTGATGATAATAAGATCGTCCTCATTTTATTTGCTACACTGGCAAGAATTTGTTCTGGTGTTGTCTTCTGTTGGTAGACACGAAGCTGACCATTATTGTTAGCATCTTCACTTACAGTTAAATCAAATAGACGAAATCCAGAAGCATAGATGGTCTGATCATCTGTAAAACTTGCTTTAATATTTGGTAATTTTAAATTAAGTGCTTTATCCAAATAATTATCAATGAAGTATTTTGCTAACCTTCCTTCAGCATTAGTAGGCTGCAAAATCACGTTCACGATTTGCAAGTGTTCTTCTGATAACTCATAAACATTATGCAATTTTTCAGGATCAGTAATTTTTTTATTCAGATTTATCTTGAATTCATGATAATTTCTGGCGATTGAATAAGTCGTCTTTGCAATATAATGCAATAACCGAGTAAAGGAACTAGTTACTTTACTTAATCGAAATTCTGGATGCGTTTCGTAAAATTTTTGATCTATTGTAATCTCGTTAACAAGACGTTGAGAGTTAAATTTCCATACCAAATACTTTTCATCTTTTTTCAAGCCAAACAAAAAACTGCTTTTACCTGTGTTAAATAGAAATTTGTTAGTATTATCTCCCAAAAGTGCAGGATCAATTTTTAATGGGGACTGTAAATGATACTGATCATATGTCTTCTTGATCACTTGATAAAGTTGCTTAATTCTGGTGTTATTTGTTTTTCCAGAGGGGTCTTTGGCGTCTATGATTATTCGTTCCATGCGTCCAATAGCTGGCAAAATATTGGCGTAAAATCTTCGAATTAGAGTTGGCATATCTTCAACATCTTTAGACCCCATCTCACTTTCGATTAATTTATTGGTCCAATTTGATTTAATCTTATCTGATTCATCTAAAAAGAGAATAGGTGTCTGACTATTTTTAAAAGTCAAATCCCAATAATTGTCTTCATTTCCGATGGCTGTTTTATATGGGAAAACGAATTTATCCGCAGTCATGATCAAAACGTAATAACGACTGAGATCAGTATCTTTAAATAAATCACATATCCAAGGCGCCTTTTTAATTAAATAATTTAGCCGTTTTTGTTTGGTATTAAGTTTTATTTCTTCTTTTTGCGCCAATCTTTTTAAATCGTAATAAATTGTGCGTTTTAACCGAGAACTTAATTCTCCGAACGTATCATTTTCTTGTTTAACAAAGATATATTGTTTTGCAATTCTTTTTAGTAAAACAGTAGTATCTTTAAACGTCGCAGTATTTTGATCAAACCAGCTGCTTAAATAATCGTTGGCTAAAGTTTGATCATTTTCATAATCAGTCTTAGATAATAGTTCTTCTAGGAAATGTTTAACTTGATCAGGTACACTCTCAAACAGTAGAATTCTGCTTTCAAATTCAGGTAACTTTTCCTTTAAATCATGGAAAAATTCATTTCTAGTTTCAATTCCAGAAGTAACCACAAAAATCTTGGGTTTTAACTCAAGGTCTGGACTTTTTTGTAAAATCTCAGCGATTTTTTGAATCACTGCATGTGTTTTACCTAATCCAGTTGTTTGTTCAATTACTGATAGATACGTCCCTTCTTTTTGAGATAAAAGATAGTCTAATGCCTTTTTAGTAGAATTGGATTCGACTTTCATTTTTTCTTCTCCTTAATTTAAATATATAAATTGGAGGTCCTCCTTGTTTAATCGCACATGCGTTCACGTGTCATTATATCAAACACCTGTTCAAATGCAAAAATTTTTATAAAAAAACGATTATGTGATATACCACATAATCGCTATTGCTATAAATACTTCGATCCTTCTGTAATCGATAGTTTAGCCATTCTATCATAATTTTCAGCAATAAATTGTCTTACCCATTCTGAATTTGTCTTAGAGTAATCACGTAAGGCCCATCCTATTGCTTTGTTAATGAAAAACTCTTGACTGTTCAAATTATTTTCGATGATCTGAGCAAGTAAGTCAGTGTTCATTTTCTTTTTACGTAACAATTGATGTTCTATTGCTACACGTCTTACCCAAAAATCAGAATCTGTTGACCACTCAAGCATCAGTTCATTAATTCTTGCATCTCGTAAGCCAAGATCACCAATAGGCTTAATTAGACTATCGACTGTATCCCACCATTGTTTAGTTCTGACAAAACGTTTAATTCTATCAATATCGTTATAAGTAAGATATTTTTTCATTGCAATTAAATATCACAAACAAAATATTGCATCTCTCGATATTGATCTTCCCAAGCTCGATTTAATAGATTCCAGTCTATTTTATTCTTTTTCTTTTCTCGCAATAAAAAATCGTGATAGATCTTTCGTCGCTCGGGTGTATGCAAACCATAAAATTTAAACTGATTTCGCATATAACCTGCTAATTGTTGTGCTTGTTCAGGATTAGCTTTTTCTTCAAAATTCGTTTTTAGTTCTTGATAAAACAATTTGAACAATCCTTTTTTCTACTACCATAAAAATTCAACAATTTTATTAATTACTTGATCATTATTAGGCAAACTGCCATGATCAGCTTTTACACCAGTAAACTTGATTGCTTGATATTTACTACCAGAAGTTAAATATTTCAATGATAAGGCAGAAGCTATTTCAACTACTCCATCCCCGCCATTGCCGATATCTCCATAAATATTAAGAATCTTCACTTTATTTGTTTTGTAAGCTGGACGAGCTTTTAACATTTGCTTGTATGTTTGATTCATTTTATTTGGTTTGCCATTTTTATCTAGTTTTAACCCTTTGGGTTGACGGAAGCTTGGCGGCAATTCTTGGAAATATGCTCCATCATAATGCCCTGCTATGCTCACTTGTTTAACTAACCGTGGCATATTTTTCTTTAGACCATTTTGAATCATGTAGTAAATTATCGCAATATTGCCTAAAGAGTAGCCAATCATATTAACTTTATTGATATGGTATTTCTTCTGCAAGGCTTTGACTACGTTGCTAGCATAAATTCCATTACGTGAAAAGTCAGGTTGTGTATTGTCCTTGAAATTGACTTCAACGATTGGATTTTTAGCATTCTTTTTAATCCTGCCTTTTAATTTAACTTTTCCTGTCTCATCTACATTTGCACGAATTACACTATTTGTTTTACCAGCTTCTTTAGCAGCATCGACTAACGGCTTTTCATTCTTATAACTACCCATTAATCCGTGAAAATATAATGTAGGAGTATCTTTAAATCTCGGTTTAGGCTTAACCATAGTGGTTTTGCTTTTATGTACTTGCTTTTCTTTTGAACTATTATTGCAAGCTGCCAGTAAAGGTATCAACAATAACAACATGATAAACAGATGATTTATTTTTCTCATTTTTGACCCGATTCTATTTTGCTTTATTGACTAAATAATCTCAGATTTGTGTTAAAAAAGTCAATTTTTCGATTTTTCCTTTTATTTTGATCATATGTTTGGTATATTTTATACGAACAAAAGTTTTTTCAGGAGGAGACGAATGAGTAATTTAATTAAAAAGCTATATCATCAACTTGTGCTTATAAAGAGCAATGTTCGACCTTTATTATTTTTGTTGATGAGAGTATTTCATACAAAAAGCAAGATGATCAGATGACTACTGATAGGTTTATTGCTGCCTTTTATATGATAGATGCTCAAAGAATGCAGGCATTAAATCAGCTTTACCCTAACAATAATAAACGAGAGAAAAAGAGTAATTCCGTTTCTGATAGAATCAATCGGAAAGCCTTAGAAGTGGCTAAGCCCTTTTTAACATCAGCTTTGATATTAGAACGCCCAGCTTGTGACCTTAATCAATTTACAGATATTAAAGAACTGATGTTTTTGTCACTAGAACTTCTATCATATATTCATCCAATTAAGACGCTTTTACTGGAACTTAAAAAATGCATCAATTCTTCACAAATTAAAGTATATGTTGTAATTGATGAGACCTCACAAAATCATGTTGATCCATGTCTTTTATTAAATTGAACTCTACTACAGGATATTACCAAGAACATTAGTGATGAGGAGGTTAAGTTTGAGGTTAATTATTATACTGAAAACAGTCGAAAAAGTTATGGTATCCAAGTTGCTGACATGTTGGCTGGAGCCTATCGTAAAGAAATGGTATATCAAAATCAAATTGATGCAAATCTCATTCCCTTTCCTTATCATCGTTTGACCTTAACTTCTGATTTAAAAGAAAACTCAAAGTTCTTAGAAACATTAGGCTATGTTGTTTATAATAATCAACTGGCAAAAACACAAATTATTGAGCCAAATAGTAAACGTAATTCACTAATTATAGTCCAAAGCGTAATTAACTCAATAAAGAAATTAGTTAAGAAAAGAAAACAAATCAGACAGGCTAAACAAGTTGATCATTTTAAAAGATCGAATCAGCTACTCTTAAATCTAAGCACACTTGATAATAAGAAAAAGCGGCAAAAAGTTATCGCTCTTTGTAGTAAAATGAACAAAAAATTGTGCCAATATGCTAAAAAATCAAGCTTAAAGCCACACAACTATGTGGTAACATTGAGCAAAAAAGTAGATTCTAAACATCACCAAAAGACTTTAAAAACTTACGCAATAACATCAAGCAATTGAACAAAATATGTCGAGAGTCAAAGTCACGTAATAATATCATTCTTGAATTAAAAGTGTTTAACAAAGAGATTAGTAAATACTGTTAAGATAAAATTTGAACAGATAGCAAACATTAAGGAGATAAAAATGACAAAAATTGGAGTAATTGGTGTAGGACAAATGGGTAGTGCTATTATTAAAGGACTAAAAAAAGATGCAACGAATAAAATAATTGGAGAAAATCCAGTTAATCCCCGTGTCAGTAGATTAGCAGAAAAACTAGATTTTAAATTAGTCCATGCAATACATGATTTAATCAACTTGGATCTAGATTATGTATTTTTAACTACTCCAGCTAAGATTACACTTCAAATCATCCCTGAACTAATTAATCTGGACGCCAAAACCACCATTATTTCTTCGGTAGCTGGTGTTGGGTATAATAATTTGGAAAACATTTTACCTAATCATTCAATTATTAGAATCATTCCTAATACTCCAGTAGCGATTAACGCTGGCACTATTGGATTGTTTATACCAGCTAATATCTCTAAAATTAATGCTGTGAAAATAACTCATTTTTTAGAACAACTAGGAGATGTAATTTCTGTTAAAGAAGATCAATTAAGCATTGTAGGGACTATTGGTGGCTGTGGTCCTGCCTTTGTGGATGTTTTTCTTGATGCGCTTGGGGATGCTGGCGTTCTGAATGGTCTTCCTCGTAATCTAGCTAATCAGTTAGCTGCCAGCATGGTTAAGGGCTCTGCTACTTTGGCTAGTGATAGTAAAATAGCCCCTGCTTTATTGCGTGATCAAGTATGCTCACCCGGTGGAACTACTATTAAAGGTGTAACTAGCTTAGAGGCGAATGGATTTCGTCATGCTGTAATCGAAGCTGTTAATCAAGCAAATCAAAATTAAAAAATGGGCGGAAAATTCTCCGTCCATTTTTAGTAAGTAATTATTTAGTTTTTACCTAACCAATGCATATTTTGATGATTCTTTTTACGCCAGATATATTCAATAATAAAACTAATCACTAATAAGAAGATGACTGCAATCCAAGTTAAAATTTCACCATTCATGATAGCTTGAGCAAAAAGCAATGCGAATAATACTAAGTTAAGAATAACAGCAATTACTAATAAAAAGCGGTTAGCTCCCGTTTGTTTTACCAAACGCAAATGTCCTACGTTAACCATAGCATATACAAGCAAAAATGCTAAACTTGCCATTTCTCCTACTGATGATAATGGGAAGATGACTACAAAAATACAAACTAATAAGCTAGTAAAAAATAGCCCCGTGTTTCACCAAAGTGAGTCATTGCTCCAAATTTAGGTGGAATTTAATCTACTTTAGCAATTCTTATGCCCAAATTTTCATCACCGAACATAGTTGAATTAACAGCTGACGCTGTCGCAACCAAAGCAGCTAAACCAATTAAAATCATGCCTACTTTTCCAAACACAGCTTCACTCACCAGCGGTAGCTAAAACATGTCCTTGATTTGCTACTGCAACTTTAACACCGATGGTCATAATTACTATTGCACTAGCTATGATATAAATTAACATTACAATGATCAACGATAAAAATAGTGCTATTGGCAATTGTTTTTTAGGATTTTTTATATTACCAGCTGTATTAGTAACTACACCAGCCCCTTCATAAGTTACATAAAGTAGACCAGCAGCAGAAAGGATTCCTATAATTCCATTACCTTTATCTGCAGTAGTAATCAAAGGAACATAAGCCTGAGCTAATCTAAAACCTATAAAGGCAATCAAAATAATAAGTCCAAATGCAATAATGGCTGTTTGGGCACGTGCTACTTGTTTTGAACCTAATACATTAATAAAAACCACTAAAATTACGATAGCGATACTAATTGCTTTGCCAATCCAACTGGAATTATTGAGGCCAGTCAATTGACATGCATATTCTGAAAATCCAGCGGCATATAATGCCATGGCTATAATCCAGCCTAAATACTGAAAACATTGAGTCCACCTGCTAGAAGGCCATCACCAAAACCTTTTAGTAAAAATTTTGCTGCACCACCACGATCCGGATACTTCATCCCTAGTTTGGAATATGAGTATACAGAAAAAGCAACTACAACCCCACCAATCAAAAATGATAATGGTAACCAAATTCCTGCAGATTTAGCTGCAAGACCAAGCAAAGTATAGAGCCCTGCTCCCATCATGCCGCCAACACCAATGGTAGTAGCTCCCACTACTCCAATGGATTTGTTT